>Ga0222719_10003830_pt1 | contig 13283 bp, 9 predicted proteins | sample C33_34DmetaG_FD_165039 | JGI IMG/M metagenome (GOLD analysis project Ga0222719, IMG submission 165039) | Estuarine water microbial communities from San Francisco Bay, California, United States - C33_34D | ecosystem: Environmental > Aquatic > Marine > Unclassified | place: USA: California...
AACGTACGCGAGACCGAAGCCGCATTGAAAGCATGCTGCCAATCTTTGGACATTCCTTTTGCGCAGATATGGATCCCGTGCAACAATAGTTCTCTCGTCACTGCTGGCGCTCCATTTTATCAGAGTTCGGGATATTTTCAGCACTACCGAGAGTCGGCGTCAAATATTTCTGTAGATTTGCACAGAGGCGTTGCTGGTAAAATTTGGTCAAAGGGGAGCATGATTTGGGTGCACAACTTGAACACTATCTCTCACAGAGATTTACCCTTGAAACACTCGTGTATTTTGCTCAAAATGCGTGGCTTTTGCTTTGTGAAGATGGCTTTGCGCAAGGTGGCATCGGGAGAGCCACTGCCAGTCGTGTTAGAGATTCAGCTCAATTCGAACTTGAATACACCACGAGAACAAGCCAAAACCGTTCAGCGTTTCTGGTCGAGCATTGAACAACGTCTTGATGCCGTCGTATGTACAAATACTGATAAACTCTGGCTCGAAGATATGAAACAGACGCAGGTATCAAACAACGCGGCGATGGCATCGCTCGACGATGATCCGCTTTCTGTTACGCCTTCCCAACAGCAGCTTCGGGATAGCGGCGCACTTTGGGGCATCACACTTGAAGTCTTACAGCAAAACTTTCACAAGCATTTGAAGCAGGCTGCTTCAGATCTTGGTGTGGGGAGTACGACATTGAAGCGCATTTGCCGACAGTACGGAATCACACGTTGGCCGCGTCGGTCGTTGAATAGCAAACACAGCAAACTCAAACAAATGATGAACAAGATGACAGGAGAAGGTGCTCCAAGTTCTTCGCACGTTACAATCGATACATTATTGGGGTCGCAAACCATGAGTATGACGACAGACACCATGAGTCACATGGTCGAAGGGGAGAGCGTACACGGGGCTTCGGCGATGTCTTTTGCAAGCGCAGGGGGAAGTTTGGAACACAGTATACATGGAGGCAGTGCTGGCATTCGCAACCATCCATACGCCGTACCAGATGGATTAGTTCCGCCGAGCGGATCAGATTCGTACAAGCGCGGTCTTGAAGAGCGTGTACATAGAGGCGCACATTTAGGAGCGTTATGGGGGGGAGCTGAGTCAAGGCAAAAATCTCAGCGAGGGATGTCATGGCATGGTAACTCAAGCGCGCGTCTCGCATTGAATGACGATATTTTTACTAGATTCGAGCAAAGTGTGCATGGTACGCATAATTTTGGCATGCCTCCAGCACCGATGGATCAATCCGTGCACGGCGGTCATGAAAGTTATCAAAGCGTGGCCATGTTGAGGGAAGAGATGGCGGATTTCTTTGACGAGTTTGTATCTGAACCAGAGACAGCGTCTTTGATTGTCAAAGTTTTGTGCCAAAAGGATGTGTTGCGAATTCGATTACGTACGGCTTCGCGATACGACGAGTTGATGGCTACATTGGCTCAAATTCTGTACATAAACTTGGACGCCATAAAAATCAAGTATCAGGATGATGAAGGCGACTGGTGTTTATTGCGCTCTCAAGAAGATTTCGACGAATGTCTTGCGTTTTGCAGTAAAGCTCCATCTCCCCGCATTATGCGTGCAAAGTTAGTCGTAAACGACGATATCAGCCGCAATCAGCTCTACAGAGTTGACCAGCTCACGTTGCAAGGTGTGAAATCAGATGGCGTAACAGTTAGCGTGAAAGCAAGCGTGGGTGAGGACGTCATTAGATTTAAACTCACGGCAACGATGACCTTTGCAGAAGTTCAAAAGAAATGTTCCGCGCTCGGAGATGCTCACGGTACGCAGTCACTTGAGTATCTTGACGACGAGGACGAGTGGGTCAGACTAGGCGGCGGCGTCGACTTGAGCGAATGCCGAGAGGTGAGCGCGGCGACTGGCGCGCTTCGTATTCGCATTGCCCGCACGCATTGATCACACGAGTATTCATAGCACGCTGTAATTCTGTGCAAACAATCAATAGTAGCATTACTTACATTCATCGCTGCGAGTTTCTCAGGGAAAGCTATGTATTAGGCAAGTAAGAGTTTCTGTTCGTTGTGCCACGCCACGACGTCGTCGTACTTTAACGCTCCACCGAAACAATCCAAGGCGGAGCCGACGGTGATATCAACCATACCTCGTCCCGCAACTTTAACGAGATCCAAGTCTTGCAAACTTCTCGCGCCACCGGCGTAAGTGACAGGAATTGGACAGAACTGTCCTAAGAGCTCAACGAGGTCCAAGTCTATGCCCAACTTCATGCCCTCCACGTCAACCCCATGAACCAAAAACTCATCACAGCATTCGGCCAACCGTTCCATTGTGGCTCCATCAACCGCTAAATCTGTCCACTTTTGCCATCTGTCGGTCACAACCTTGTATTTGCCATCGTTTGCATCTTTCCGACAGCTCAGGTCAAGCACCAAGCGTTTTGCGCCCACGGCGTTCACCATTTCGCGCAAAGCTTGCTCATTCAAAGCACCATCGCGGAACACGTATGACGTCACGATAACGTGTGATGCACCTGCGTCTAATAAAACCCCTGCGTTCGTTGGGTTCACCCCTCCACCTACTTGTAAACCGCCAGGGAACGTGCGCGTCGCCTCCTGCGCCGCGCGCATCGTCGCGTCATCCTTACTCAACAAAATCGCGTGCCCACCATAAATACCATCGCGTTTATACATCTCAGCGTACTCAGAACTTGGCGTTTCAGTCTCAAAGTTCGTCGCTGGCGTCTCCGCGGACGCATCCCCGCTATCTTTCAGCGTCGACCCGACGATTTGTTTCACCTTGCCATTGTGAATATCGATGCACGGCCGAAACTGAACCGCGCGTTTCGCCGCCCCAGACGACGCCGATGCCGCGATAGACGCCCCGTGTGCGTGGCATCGAACACCCATCGCGCGCGCGCACGCACGCATCGCCTCTCACCGTCGCGTCGCGCGCGCACGTCAGCGCGTGCGGGGCACACGAGCGCTTGCGCGCGCCCAAAAACAACAGGCTAGGGTTTAACGAGCAGCCTATCCACATGTCAGATGTCAGATGTCCCACGCGTCCACGGCGCCCGGGCGCGCGACGACGGGTCACGGGACCGCATTGACAGACGCTGCGCGCGCGCGTGGATGTCGAGCGGCATGCAAACCATCACCGAACGCACGCCCGTTGGATTGAAACACTGGAAGTTTACCGACTGCGCGAGCACGATCGGGCTGAGCGATGACGATGCGGCGGCGGCGTATGCGAGACATGATTTCTCGTCGTCTTTAGCGTTTGACGAAGTCGAGGGCTCGGTGGCGACGTATTCGAGCGATGGGAAGTTATTTGCCATCGCGAGCGCGCACAAGGTTGAGGTGTACGATGCGACGTGTGAGCCATATGCGTTGAGAGGGTCGATTGTAAAGAACGGCGCGTCGGCGTTGTACTTTTCCCCGCGGTCGACGTACCTCGCCGTGTATCAGAAGCAGACCTCGAGTGGGGCGACAAAAGACGAGAAGAATTTAACGATATGGAACGTCAGTGACTTGAGCATGGCGCATGAAGTGTTTCAAAGACAGTTTCTCAAGGCTGAGTGGCCGTATTTTCAGTTTAGCGACGACGACGCCGTGTGCATTCGTTGCGTTACAAATGAGATACAAATCATTCGCCCTGCGCAAGGTTTTGACAAACTCACGCGGCTGCGCGTGCCATCAGTAGCAGTGGCGAAAATTTCTCCCGGAACTACGCCGCGATTGGCGTGTTTCGTCCCGGAAATTAAAGGCGCGCCTGGTTCCGTGCGCATTTATGAAATTGTCGAGCATACGCAAGAAGGCGTCGTGGAGAACCCACAACCTGTGGCACGCAAGTCATTCTTTCGTGTATCTGAAGTTGATTTGATGTGGTCGCCCATTGGCAATGCGGTGTTGATCTTAGGTTCGAGTGAAGTCGATGCGACGAATAAATCCTACTACGGCGAGACGGCGTTGCACTATTTAAAGGCGGATGGCTCGTTTGAAGGTCAAGTGCCGCTCAGTAAAGAGGGACCTGTGCATGATGCGCAATGGTCACCATTGGGTGATGAATTCGGCGTCGTGTATGGATTCATGCCAGCTAAGGCGACGATATTCAAAGCAGAAAAGTGTGAGCCAAAGTATGAGTTGGGCGCCGGTCCCCACAACACGTTGCGATGGAATCCTTTCGGACGCTTCATCGCCCTCGCTGGGTTTGGTAACTTGCCCGGCGATGTCAAGTTTTTCCAGAAAATGAAGGACGGCAAATACAAACCGATTGGATCAACGCGTGCTTCATGCTCAGTGACACTTGAATGGAGTCCTGATGGACGTAGACTTCTCACTTCAACAATAGCCCCACGACTTAACGTCGACAATGGATGGAAAATTTGGAGATACAACGGCGACTTGCTGCTCCATGAAGAGCGTGAAAAGATTTATGAAGCATCTTGGCGTCCGGTGCCACAAGGAACGTTTGAAGATAGACCGATTTCTCCCGCGTCCAAGCGCGTCGATGGCGCCGGCGGAGCTACAACCTCGGCTGCATCGAGCGGCGCGGCCAAGGGTGCGTATAAACCGCCGCACGCCGTGAGCGCGTACAAACCTCCCCATTCAACGAGTGGTAGCGGTAACTTTAGCCTCGCTAAAGCTTCAGCAGACGAAATGAAAGCTGGCAAGTTCAAACCCGCCGGCGCCAAGTCATCTGTCGGCGCTACCACTGCCGATTCTGGACCTCCGGGCGCCGGCGTGCAGCTCTCCGCCGCCGCGGCTAAAAATGCCAAGAAGCGCGCCGCAAAGAAGCGCGCCGCCGACGCCGCCTCCCAACTCGCCCACACATCGTTATAGAATTATTGATTGGATTGATATAAATTTGCAACTGTCACAGATGTGTGTTTCATCGCGCGTTCATGAGGCGAGCCAATTAAAACTACTCTGAGCGCAGTCGAGCACCTCAAAAACCAGAGGGGTATAAGGTCGTTTGGTGTCGACGATGCCCCGCGACGGCCCGCGAGACGCGCGTCGCCAGTGCGCGACGCGACGCGTCGATTGGCGAGGTGTCACGAGGAAAACCGACGTGACGATACATCGTTCTCGTTCTCGTTCTCGTTCTCGTCGTTCTCGTTCTCGGCGTCGTTCCAGTCGCACGCGCTCGTGCGCCGTCGAACGCGCGACGCGGACGTCTCGCGCGACGCACGCGCGCGACGCGACGCATGTCCACCAACGCCTCGGGCGCGATCGCGCGCGATACGACATCGAGTGGAATAAAAACCAACGCAAACGATGCGGTGGTGAGCGACTCGGCCAACGTCGCGCGAAGGTGCGTGCGCGGGCGAATTTCGACGCACACCATGGCGCGCGAATCCGACGCGACCGTCTGCGCGGCGTGTCGGCGTTTTCGTTTGGTATCGCGACTGACGACGACGATGGGTGGTTTCTCGCACGGCGCGCGCGCAGATTACAGAGTGAATTAATGAGCTTGATGGTACGCGCGCGCTCGCGCGCTCGACGACGATGACGACGACGACGACGTGGTGGTGGTGGTGGTTGCCAAAGTCGCACACGCCGTGGTGGTGCTGGTGTCGTCACGATGTGTTGACTGACGCAAGATGTTGATTACGCGCGAACACAGACGAGCGCGGATGCTGGGATATCGGCGTTCCCGGATGGAGATAACATTTTCTCTTGGATTGGCACCATAGAAGGCGCGGTTGGAACGGTACGTGTTTGACGCGCGCGAGAGTTGAGAGTTGAGGAGGTTTAACTGACGCGCGCGCGTTGTTTTCGTGTCGCTCTAGGTGTATGAAAGTCTGCAGTATAAGCTCACGTTATCGTTTGCAAATGACTACCCGTTCAAAGCGCCGACGGTTAAGTTTGAAACGCCTTGTTTTCATCCAAACGTGGATCAATATGGAAACATATGTCTCGACATTTTGAAGGAAAAGTGGAGTCCGGTGTACAACGTGCGGACAATTCTGTTGAGCATTCAGTCGCTTCTGGGCGAGCCTAACAACGATTCACCTCTGAATGTTCAAGCGGCGCAGCTGTGGGTTCAGCAAGATGAGTACAAAAAGGTGCTACTTCGTAAATACAAGGAAGACACAAAGTCTAGTTAGTCACTCGAGAGGGAGGTTGGCATTTTTTAGAGGCTCACGTTCGTTTTTAGCAACGTCGCGCGCGCTTGGTGTGTAGCTGTAGGTCTTTGGGCTCTGGCGTTGTGCAAACGCGTTGTGAGGAGCACTTTAGATCGCATTCAATGCAGCGACTTGTAATCTCGATTCCCAGAATTCGTTTCAATTGCGTTTAATACGTTTCATTTCTTCACCGACGGTTGGTTCACAGCCTCTGGTTTCCTCAGATGTGCTTCGGATTTCTTGCTACACGCGACACAGTGCGCCGCGTTGGTTGACACTCACGCACCGCCCGGTACGCTGAGAACGTCAAACGTCGCGCGATGGAGACTAGCTTACGTTATGACTCCAATCGTCGTTCTCTGTCGCTGTTCGCCAAGGAACGTTTCACCAACGCCGGCGACTTGGTGCTCACGGTGTCTGGGGAACTGGACACGCGAGAGGGACGTATGCGTGGCAAAGCGCACGTAAGGAAGCGTCTATTTGCACCAGCAAAGTCTCCACTTATGCCTGACCGCGCGGACGTCGGATTGACCTATGACACCACGCGAGACGATGTGAGATATGGGGCGAGGGTCAGGAAAACACTCGACGTGTCTGCGGCGAGAGACGGCATGACGACCATTGAAGCAAAAGCTGGCGTATCTTATGGCGCTAAAGATCATCGCGCATTAATAGATGGAAGCATTGAACTCGAACACAAAGTGTTTAATTTTCAAGAGGATCAAGATTTACGGGTGCGGCTAGGCTACGACGTGGCGACGTCTCAGCCGTACGCGCAGCTGCGCGAAAACAACTGGACTTTCAACACTGACTTTAGAAACAATTGGAGCGTTTGTTACGATATGTGATGGCTTACAGTGCTTCAATTATAATACAAAACATCAAAAAAGTACTACTAGTAGTAAGCCTTGCTCGCGTCTACTTATGTGTCGCTGCTATAAGCTCAAAAACAAAAACATTATAAAAACGTAACCGACGAGTAGTTACCTTTCCTTCAAAAGTTACTTTTTCATCGATTAAGTCTTCCGATGTATTTGACTCCACATGCATTGCACACCGTCTTTGGACCTTTTGGCCCCGTCCTCCACTGTGGCGTCTTTGTAGTGAAACACTCTGCGCACTTCCCCGTGGAGAACAAGCAGACATTCCCGGGCCGGGATTTTGGTGCATCTTGGTGAGACTTCGTCGTCGTCACGTCTTGCGATGTTTTCAATGGGTTCGTCGCGTATTCTACCGCACGTGTCAGGACGACATCTTCACTTTTATCTGCATCGGTCAATTCTGAATCCGTGTAAGCATCCATAAAGTCATCAGACGCATCGTTTTCAGTTGATACAGCGATATTTCGCGAGGGGCGTTTCTCCTTCTTGCTTTCAAGTAGATTTTTCACGCACTCGCTGATCGTGCTCCAGGAATTGTGTGACAACTCAGGTTCTTTATTTGTATCGGCTTCAACATCACGCACGTGTCTTTTCATTGAACGTTTACGTAGGCCCACTTTTGTTGGCGCTGCCAGTGACTTATTTGATGAGGTTTTTTGCTGCCACTTTTTACCACCAGAACGTCTGCTCGCATAAATCTTGTCGTGCGACATCTCACTCGTTTCATGCTTGCTCGCATGAAAAATTTCTCGCACTACTTCATCTACTTCATGCGTTTGCCATTGTAAAGGAGCACTGCATTGCTCAACGCGATACACTTGAACACTTTCCTCAAAAGCCTCCGCTAACTGTGCACCCTTGAGTTGCTGTATGCCGTAGGCTAGAAACTTCTCAAGCGCAATTTTGCGATGACTAAACCGAGCCTGTTCGCAGTAGCTCATTTCTCCAAGGGTTTGAGTGTACCCGTCTGGTTGAAACACGCTATTCCAACTTGCTTTACCATGATGAATGTGACCTCGTGGCGCCACAATTGTGCCCGAAATCGTCCCAGTGAAAACTCTCGTTGTCATGGTCTTCATACACTTCATCAGCATCATGCACGTCGCAGTGGCCGATCGGTCGCTGTACCGAGACATTAGATCCCAAAGACCATCAGGGCGGATTGCTTCGAGCATGGGCTTGACATATGGTCCGGGAAATCCGCAGAGAGCGTTGATTGATAAACTCACATCCTCCGTCAACAAATACTCAACCGGACCGTCGAGCGAAGCGACGATTTTTTCCTGCATTTTCTCTCTCTCTTGGCTCAAATTGACAAACAACGCATGATAGGTCGCTTCGGATTTACTTCGAGCGATCTCCTCCATCGTGCCTTGAATTTCCGTGATGTAAGGGTCCAACGCGCACGTGAGTACCCGCGGGTCCTCGGCGCGTTCGCGCCGCCCGAACACCCACGACGCTTCCTCAAACTTACCCGGGTTTCCAGTCGCGTACACCACGCGAATCGTTGGCTCTTCAACTTTTTGCACCATTTTCATCCTTACCGCGCCGAATACCTGCGCTTTACTCGTTCGGATTTTGTCGGAAAAGTTTTCCCCCTTCACGCGTGTCGGCGCCACAACCACCAATCGCGTGTTCACGACGCACGCGCGCGTGTGTGCGTCTCCACGGGTACGCGTGCGCGCGCTCAGCGGTCACGACGCGAGGCGTATGGATACTACTATATCAACACGCGTGAACGTCGGTCCCGTGGTGGCGGCTCGACGTGCGCGGTGTCGCGCAATGCCGGTCCCATGGATGGCGCAATCCGAACGTTCATTCGGACGAATCCCGGCGGCACCCCGGCGCCCCGATCGCGATCGTGGGCGTGCGTCATGTAGGGCACATGTGGTGGTTTATATGGGGGGCACGACCGGGTGTACGCGTGATGGTGCATGTGGTGGTGGTGTACATACATATCAAAAAAAATCTCTATATAGCTCTATATTACAAAGTCTATGTGGAGACGACACGTGCCGCGGTCGAGATCGTGGTGCGTCTGGTGTTTACAAAAAAAGTCTTCATCGAGCGGCGAGCTCTTGGGTGGGGTGGGTTAACACGCGCCGTATGCGGTGGTGTGCGCGTGACCATCATCATCACGCCCCTGGCGTAAGTGATTCAGCTTGCGCCGTGTTCGCGCGGCGTCGGCGACGGCGGCGAGGATGGTGACGACGGCGACGACGCGTTCAACTGAAAAAGATGAAAACGGCGCCGAGGTTGCCGACGCGCCGACGGCGTCGAGATGAATAAATTTCCTCGGCTCGGAGGGCACCATCGCTGGCGGATGCACTGCACGAGATTTGAATTCGGACTGGACAGATCCCAAGGTTGCCGACGACGCGGCGGAGGATTGAGCAGACTGAGAGGCGCACTTTGGCGCGCCGCACGCGTGGAAGAGATCTTGGGCGTGCCAGTCGCCACCCGTTGCAAAGACATCGAGCTTCGCGATGATAGGAGTCAAATCGTACAGCTCTACTGAATCTGTATCTGGAGTAATGGAGACGACATCAGGTGAAGACTCTGAAGGCGGCGCGCCCTTTGGCGCGGGCGTCGGGCTCTCTGGCGCGGGCGTCGGGCTCTTTGGCGCGGGCGTCGGGCTCTTTGGCGCGGGCGTCGGGCTTTTCTTCTTTGCACCCAAACGCGCGGCAGCGGAGGCAGCAGTACCGACACCACCGCCTCCTCCAGTCGGCAGAGGTCTCAGGAGAATGGGCACTTCGATCTCGCTCGTCTTTGGCACTTGCAAGTATCCACCCGCGCCAAACAAGCTCCCTGTACACGCGTCTTGCGTGGCCTGTGAATACGTGAACGTTTCGCTCCACATGGGTGCAAGCGTAGCTGGCCCAGATTCGCAGTTCAGCTGTGCATAAGCGTCCAAACCAAAGTAAACATCTTGACGTGCGTGGAGCTGAGGACCAACGCACACTGGGCCGCTGCACAGTGCGACATACGCCTTTTGAATCGTCGCCACGGCGCCGATTTGTAAACCGGCAACAACTTGCGCATTCATGTCTTGCGTTGGTACTACTTGGACGGGGCCAAAGGATACAGATGGTGTTTTTGACAGCGTCAAATCGACGGGAATGGTGACCTCGACAGCGATTTTATAAGTCCCGCTCGCGTCAACTTGGAAATAGTACGGCAAGTCAAGCGAGAACTCGTAATCGATCGTGGCGAGCAACCCTGGGGCAATAGGAACGACCCGCACACCAGCAATTGTCGAATCCAAATCGAGATGATCCTTGAAAACATCACCAGTCTTAGTGATACCCATCTTCACCGTAATGGCGGTTTCGAGCGCGATCTTCAGTGAGAACGTTGACACTATGCTTGTCGTTTCCGCCATGAGCTTCAGCGCGTCCTCCATGTCATCGGCGAAATCTATGAAGACTTCCTCAAAAGCGCTAGCGCCAAGAGATGCGACGGGGTTCGGCTGTAAAGCGAAAAAGGCGGGCGAATGGATTCTCTCAGATAAGCTCAGCAACTCTACGAGCACCTTTGCTTCCGCGACGGCGAGTCTTTCTTTGAGCTCGGCGTGCTTAATCGCGACGTACTGTTCATCTCTAGCCGTGAGTAAACGACGACCAGTGAAAAACTTGCCACTCCCAAGCTCCTTGACCTGATCGACGATATCCTTCAAGCCGGATTCTTCATACAAAGCGTCGAAAAAAGCGTCAAACATTTTTGCGAAAGCGTTCACCATGGCAGTCGCGACGGCACTGTCGACATTAAACTCATCAATGGCTGCGCAAAGGGCAAACGTGAGCTTTGGAAAGTCAAAAATCAAAGATCCAGGCGCCGCTGAAATATTTTCAAACTTCTTTGGCCACGGCATTTGAAAATCGCCGTCGTCACCCACGAAATCTTCAGCGAATTTTTCAGTTTCGATGACGATTTCAAGGCAACCTTCGCTCGAGCCAAGATCTGCCACAGACGGAAAAGCTCCCGCCGCGCGTTCTGGCGCAATATTTCCTTTGAACGCAGCACTAACGCCTTCACGAATGTCATTCGCAAGCATAGAGCGGCGTCGCTCGTGTGCGGCACCGAGAGACGCTGTCGATGGCATCTTGACTGCGTTTTTAACCGCGTTGTCGATGAGTTTTTTCAAATCGTCGGCGGCACCAATGGCTTCGCCCCAAACGTGTTGTACGAGTCCACGAAGTTCATTTTCGAGATTGTCTGCGACTTTCTGTAATGCTTTCTGCGCATCATCTATGACTTGGAGTAAACTTTGATGCAAAAGACCGATTTGCAGGACGCCATCCACCGTCGTCTTCGTCGCGAGTGTGGCAATGTTTTGCACGGCGGTGATACCACTCGTGATTTCATTTGTAATGCTTGCAGGAACACCGATCGCTTTACCTGTGTTTACCAAATCCTGGACCGAGTTGACGTTCTTGAGAGATGATAGCGACGATACCGCGGTGATTCCTTCTCGCATGGCGCCGGTGACGCTCGACGGAACACCGATGGTTTCGCACGCATTAATCGCGCTTGAAGCCGAGTTGACGTTCTTGAGAGACGATAGCGATGACACAGCGGTGATTCCTTCTCGCATGGCGCCGGTGACGCTCGACGGAACGCCGAGATTTTCGATTAAAGTAATCGCGTTCGAAGCCGAGTTGACATTCTTGAGATTTGCCACTGCATTCAACGCCGCTTCCATCTCACAAAATCCAGGGATATTCACACATATCTCCGCGCATTTGGATGGAATCTTAAACTTCACACTAGGAACTTTGATGCACTTCTTGAAGCGCTTACCCAGAAACTTTATCTTCGCGCACACTTTAGGAATGGAAATTTTGTACTCGTCTCGCAAACCCAAGTGGGAGGGGCATATTTCAAAGCACTGTTCATCTTTTCCACCACCAGCGCAGGATGTTTTTTGCTTTGTCGTCGTTATTGTATTCTCCATCATTTCTCCATCGACTTCATCTGGGATCGACTCTTCCGACGTCAGTTCCGCGATATCGCTGGACGTCAAGTAGTAAGATGAGTACTGTTCATTATAGTCGTCCGCGTCTTCCATTTGCTCCTCAGGGAACTCTTGGAGCGCAAGCGCCGTTAAACTCGCGTCGCTCATGACGATATTATCTGCGAGATATTCTTGTCGCAATTCTTCCTTCACGTAGGCAATCACACACGTGCGCAAACCATGGTTGACCATACCCGGATGCACCGGGTACGGCGCGCCGACGCTCCAATACGACGTCGCGTACGAGATAAAATTGCAATTAGAGCACGCCGTCGAGCTGGTCGTCGGATATTTCGTCAAGCATCCCGAATTAATGACATATCGATTCGCGTTGCACCACCCGTGATACCTCAATCCCGCGCTACAACTGCCGACTGCGTCCGACGTCGGCGCCGCGCAATACTCCGCCGTCGCCAACATTTTACAAATGTTGCGTTGACGCGCGTCGAAATCCCCGCTCCCACCGCTGTTACACGCGGCGGTGGGATAACAGTACGTCGGCAACACAGAAGACGCCGGCGGCGGCGATGCAGCCGAACTCGCCCGTGCGAGCCCGGACATCGTCGCCAACACCGTCGCCAAGAGCGCCGTCGCGAGTGGCCCCGTCAGCGCTCGACCACGCCGTCGCGCGCCATCACCGCCGTCACGACGACGACGATGACGCGACGACGACGTCATCGACGACGACGACGACGACGACGACGACGACATCGCCGACATCGCCGTCATCGGCGACGCGGCGTACATTCGTCGCACGCGATGACGCCCTTTGCGTCGAGTGTGATTGGCGCTCGGCGTGGGTGTTGGCACACGCTGACGTCAGATTTCGGGCCGTCGGGGCCGCCGACTGGGCGTCACGGCGTCGGGTCGCGTGGGGCGAGTGTTCGGACATTCGGCGTCTGTCCCCAATGTTCGGACATTCGGCGTCTGTCCCCAATGTTCGGACATTCGGCGTCTGTCCCCAATGTTCGGACATTCGACGTCCCAGAGCATCGACGCACGACGCACGACGCACGAGCGTACGACGACGACGACGAGCGTGGGACCGGCGCGAGAGTGCGACATCGTGGACGACACACACACCACGGGTGTATTATTATCACCGCCGCCGCCACCACCATCACTGCGAGTGTGACGCACACGAGTGCGTGGACGGTGAGAGAGCGTGCAAAGGCGCGCGTTGGGCGTTTAAAACGAACGCACGACCACGCGACGGGGGACGTGGACGACGGACGGGGATGACGATGCACGCGGGTGAACGACGGGTGATTTCGCTCGATGAAGG
>Ga0222719_10003832_pt1 | contig 13282 bp, 11 predicted proteins | sample C33_34DmetaG_FD_165039 | JGI IMG/M metagenome (GOLD analysis project Ga0222719, IMG submission 165039) | Estuarine water microbial communities from San Francisco Bay, California, United States - C33_34D | ecosystem: Environmental > Aquatic > Marine > Unclassified | place: USA: California...
AATATTGCTCGAGAACTGAATTCACATTATAAAAATTGTTATATCTTGAGTATGACTTTTGGGACCTTTTTTTATAGTAATTAGTTGATAATTGCAGTTTTAACATTTCTCTTGAGTAAGAATATGTATTGAACTTACTAAAAACTCTCCCAGCATCTCCAATAACTTCCTCTTGAGCATTTGAATCTGCTCTATGGCTAATTAAGGGGAGACTGTATAACATTGCTTCAGTCAAAACAAGGCCGAAAGTCTCGCCATGTTTTCTTCCGTGTGTAAATACATCAAGAGTATTTAAAAATTTATCTATAACATCTACTTCAGAAGAGCTCTCTAGTCTTGTAAAGTTTTTTAATTTTATTTTTTTTGCATATTCACTATATAAACTTGAACCTCCAAGGAGTAGGAAAAAATTATCTTCATTTTCTATTCTTTTATATGCATTCAAGGGCACTTTAGAAAAAATATTGTTATCATTTCGTTGATGCATTCCAAAGATAAATTTATTTTCAATACCTAATTTTTTCCTAAAGTCCTCTTCAGTTTTAATTATTTCTTCACGAACTACAGGAATTACTACGCTTTTCTCCTGAATCCCTCCATCTTTAACCCATCGATTTTTTGAGAATTCTGAATTTAATACGGTTTTAATTATATTTTCTTGATTACTTACACCTGCTCCAAGATTCACTATATTTACAATGGGGATATCTTGAATTTCCGTGAAGGGATACTCTGGAGGACCGGCGGTTGTAGTCAGAATTAAGGAGTACTTATTTCTATTCCTGTTGAAGAAGTCCCAAAAATCTGTATTTATCCATTTGTGATTTCTGTCTGTAACGTCTTTATATTCAACATTAAACTTAATCAAATTAACATTCGAATCTCTTAAATAGTCTTCTCTACTTTTTTCCGTTGGGGGATGTACAAAATCTGAACCAATATATGGTGAAGGATCACAATAGTAGTAATCTACTTGGTAGTTTTTGGACAAATGCTTTGCTACAGTCTGAAAAGAGACTTCTGTACCGCCAGAAGCCAAACCACCATATTTAATAAATGCTATGTGTTTTAAACTCTTGATAAATATATTTTAATTAGCAAATGATTTAGTTTTACTAAATAGATATTAAATTAACCATAACAAAATTTAAATATCTAAATATTTTAAAATTCTATTTACTGATTGTTTGATAGATAATTCACTAGTATTTAATTTAAGTTCGTAGTCATTGGGAATGTCATAATTTGAATGTAGCCCTGTAATATTTTTTGCATATTTTGATGTGTCACCATACAAATTTTTTGGGTCTCTTCGCATGCATTCCTCTAAAGGCGTGTCAATATAAATCAGAGAAAATTTGTCCTTTTCAAATAATGACCTGGCAAATGTTCTGGAAGTATTATTTGGTGAAATAGTTGTAACTATTGGAAGAACCCCTGAATCTAAAAACATTTTAGCAATGTGTGCAATTCTTCTGTTGTTTTCAATTCTATCTTCCTGTTTGAACCCCAAATCTTTATTTACTGTTGACCTTAAATTATCCCCATCTAGTATGTAAAATTTTATGCCCAGCTTGTCTAAGCTTCTCCCGAGCTGAGATGCTATAGAAGATTTTCCAGATGCAGGAAGACCAGTAAACCATAGACATTTATTTTGATTTTTTTCAAAGTTTTGAAGCTGCTTGTATACAACATTACGGCCCTTGTCTAAATTTTGGATTACGTACCCAAAACCGACCGTCTCATGAGTATCTAGATCGTTAATGCATAACTGAGAAAGATAGTAATTTTCGTCAACTGTTGAAATTATGTTTTTTAGTTCAGTTTCTATTTGCAATATTGATATAGAATTTTTATTTATATTTGTACTACTAGCTTTAGAAACAAAACCTTTTATTGACCTAGAGTGGAATTTAAACTCATATCTTTTATTTTTGACTAAGCTATTTTTACTGCACCAAATTATTTTGGCTTTAAATGCATTAGAAACTATGACTTTAGAATTTTTATGAACCAATGAGTCACCTTTGTTTAATGAAATATCATTACTAAATTCAACAACTGTATTTTTAGAAAAATTAGAATTTTCAATTTGCTGAAAATTATGATATATTTTTTTAACTTTGGCAGTTTCTTCGGAATAAACATTTGTTAAATAATCTCCTCTATTAAAAGAAATGTCATTATTTTCTAGAAAATATCTTCTGCTTTTTCCGTCAAATTCAACATGCCTTACAATGGAACTGCCCTTATTTCGTTTTTGACTTTTCAGCTTTATATTCATTAGAGATTCAAATACTGTGCCTTCTTTATAAAATTTCATACTTTTAGAAGTTTTAGTAATATTGTCACCATTTATTGCTGAAATAGGAATAATTTTATCAACTCTAATATCTTTTCTTTTGCAATAATCTGTAATAGTTTTTTTTGTGTCAAGAAACTCTTGTTTAGAAAAATTTACTTTATCCATTTTGTTAATACATATTATTTTGTATTGAATATTTGGAAACAAATTAACTATCTCTAAATGCTTTTTTGTTTGATTTCTTACGCCTTTAGATATGTCAACTAAGATTAGAGCAACGTCTGCAAATGTAGCTGCATTTGCCATATTTTTTGTATATTCTTTATGTCCAGGCGAATCAATGAGCATAACTTGTTTGTTTTTTAATTTAAAGTACTTAAAAGCTATATCAATAGTTATTCCCTGTTCTTTTTCATCTATTAAACCATCTAGCAATAATGAGTAATCCATTTCAGAGTTATTAGCAAAGCTCTCTAGATGTCTAGATTGATCTTTGTATATATTTCCTGTCTCGTGAATTAATCTTCCAAGAAGAGTTGATTTTCCATCATCTACACTCCCACAAGTCATTATTTTTAATGAATCCACTAGAAATATCCTTCTCTTTTTTTAAGTTCCATACTTCCAATTTTATCTTGATCGATAAGCCTGCCAGCTCTTTCTGAATATTCTGCATTGTTCAACTCATTAATAATCATTTTTGGATCTTTTGCATCACTCTCAACACCTGCAGTTAACGGGTAACAACCTAAGGTTCTAAATCTTACATTGAGATTAAGAACTTCATCCTTATTGTTTAATTTAAATCTTTCATCGTCCATTAAGAATATCTGTTCATTTCGTTTTATAATTCTTCTTTTTTTTGAAAAATACAATGGGACAACAGGTATCGACTGTTCATCAATGTATTCCCAAATATTTAATTCTGTCCAGTTTGAAATTGGAAAAATTCTAAATGATTCATCAGAGTATTTTAAAAAATTAAATAGTAGCCATGGTTCAATTTTTTGATTTTTTGGATCCCAGACATTTTTACTATTTCTATGGGAAAGAATTTTTTCTTTAGATCTACTACTTTCTTCATCTCTTCTTGCACCCCCATAAACAAAATCAAATTTATATTTGTCTAATGCATCTCTTAATGCTTGTGTTTTCATTACATCTGTATAGTTAGAATGATCAAATGGATTAATATTATTGTTTTTTCCATCAATATTCATGTATGTTAAGCCAGCGATATTGTATTTCGAAAACATTGTATGTTTAAATTTAATCATTTCTTTAAACTTCCAACCTGTGTCAATATGTAAAAATTTAACTGGAATTTTTAAAGGATAAAAGCTTTTTCTGAATAGATGTAATAGAACAGATGAATCTTTGCCAATAGAGTATAAAACTACAGGATTTTCAGATACAGAAAAGGTCTCTCTAATTACTGAGATGGCTTCATCTTCAAGGTATTTTAAATGTTTTTTCAATTTTGTTAATTCTAATATAAAAAAAAATTAGCACTTACGATAAGCCGTTTAAATTGAGGTTAGTTAAACAACGTAATATTGAGTTCATTAAATAAAGTTGTATTAGTTGCCTTAATAATTGAAAGTTAAATAATAAATACAAAATCTCTTATTTTAAAAAAATAACAACACTTTAGTTGCTAATAAGAATTTACTATCTTTGCTTCAAAAATATAATATTGAATTAATTGAAAGCAATGTGTTGAGTCATTCAAATAAAAATTTGATTTTTGGGATTTAACAGTGAAAACATTGAAACTGTTGTTTGAAAGTTGATATTTTTATCAGAACAGTTTATAAAGTCAGTCATTACTAAAGATTACATCTTATATAAATACTTTATATTTGTTAATTTATAGTTGTTAACCAGATTATTATCTTAAATAATGGATAAAAAATTATTTTTTGTTATCGGAATCGAAGGCTCAGGACACTACATGCTGAGGGATGTTATTAAGAATTCTTTAACTAATGAAGTAAATTTGGACAGTACTTTAATATATGACTTAAAATCTTCTCATCCAAAATTATGCAATTTTTTACATTACTTAAAAACGCCTAATCATGTTGAAAATAAAGAATCTTATTACAGATATGCCGACTTCTATTCTTATGAAGATGGTCTCTCAGAGTTTAAAAATATCTTATCAAAATATGATTCTTTTTATATTGACTATAGTTTTCCATTTAATATGGATACTACACGTTTTTTTGATTATCCGTCTTTGAGTAGTATTCATAAATTTATCTCAAATCTAGAGAATATAAAATTAGAAGTTATATTCTTAAACAGAAATTTGGCAGAAGCTTGTAAGAGTACCGTACGACGTGGCCACGCTCGTGATAATCAAATAGTTGGAGCTTATACTGTGCATTTTTCATATTTAGAAGTTTTAAATAACAAGTATTTTGCCAAAAAAAGAGGGTTAAATTACCTAAATTTAGATTTTGAAAAGATGGTTAAGAGAGATGCAGATGAGTTTCAGAAACTAGAAGAACTACTTAGCATTTCAATTACTAATAGTGATTTAGATAAAATTAGAGAACCAAACATATATGACGATAGTTTCGAAGTAGTTGATAAATTTTTCTCTGAAAATATGTATCCCAACATTGAATAGATTTACAATTCGTATAAAAAGTTATTTAGATGTTTATTTTCCCAAATATTTAACTCTTGAAAATATTGGACACCATATTTTAAAAACATAAGTTCAATTTCTTTGAAATACCACAAAGACTTTGGATTTTGTGTCTGAATATTTTCAAAATTTGACTTATCTACAAACCATTTGCTTTTTGATTTTGAGTACTTGATTCCTTCTTCATTCATTGAGTGAACATATTTTTGGTTTATTTCTTCAGAAGAAATTCCACTAATCAACTCTTTACACATATACCATACTTGTTTCATTTGTGACCTTTCCCAGTTAGCAAACTGGAGGTGAATTAATGGCATTTTTAATTCAATTGTTTGCTTGGTGTTAAGAGTTGGAACCCTAGATGTGTGGTCATTGATTGTAAAATTTTTCTCATAGCCTACCTTGCCATCGTCAAGAAACATGTAACTTTTCTTATTTTTTTTTGGATTCCACACACTATTATCATTTCTGTATTGATTGATTGACCTCCAGAGTTGAACCCATGGTGAAGAAAAGATAGTGCCTAATTGTTGGTTAACAATCTTTTTTTTGTTTCTAAGAAATAGGTACTGTGGAAGAAATTCATCTGCATCTAAATTCAACACTAAATTTTTATAACCAAATTTTTTTCTAGATTCCTCTAGAAGTTCCCATCTCACAATATTTGAGTGATCAGATCTTTTATTACTAATTATTTCTACTTTTTTAAAAGCCTCTAAAATTTCAATTGTTTTATCAGTTGAAGATTGGTCAGAAACAATTATATTATCTACAAATTCACTAGCCGAAGATATTGTTTGCTTTATTATCCAGTCCTCATTTTTAGTTGGCATTAAAAGGATTGTTCTCAATAGTTCACCATTAATTTATTAACTTCTCTAAATATAGTCTAGTAAGCACAGTTCGGGGAGGATCAATTATTAATCAAAACATTAGAGAAAACTTTTTCTTTGTAATATTCTAAAACATATGAAAATAAAGTTATATATAACTACTTATAACAATGCAAATAGAATAAATACTACTATCACACAGTTGGAGAAATGTAAAAACTTAAATCATTTAGAAATCAATATAATAAACAATCATTCTAATTTTTTCATAAATAATTCCAACTTAAATATTAATGTTATACACAATGCGACACGTCCTGATTTTTCTACTGGCCATTTATCAAGAACTTGGAATCAATGTATAGTAAATGGATTTAAGTCACTGGTCAAACCTGACTGTGATTTATTAGTTACAGCTCAAGATGATACATATTTTCATAAAAACTGGATAGAAAGAATTATAAAATTATCAGAGAAATTTGAATTTATTCAAAATGGACATGGCGACCATATTTGTGTCTACAGGCCTGAACATATCATAAAAACAGGTCTATGGGATGAGAGATTTTGTGGTATTTCAAGACAAGCTGCTGACTACTTTTATAGAAGCCTAATTTATAATAAGGAAAATATTTCAATTAATGATATTGGTCATCAAAGAGTATGGAACCCAATTTTTGAAAATAATCTTAAGAAATCTCAAAATTATTTAGTAAAAAGTGATAGCAGAAAAATTTTTGGAGATGAAGTATATAATAATATGACTGATAACAATAATGATATATCTTTAAAACTTCTAATAGCAAAATATGGGAAAGACCCATTCCCATGGAATGAAAATCTCATTTCAAATCTTCCTAATCATACCAAGATTGAGAATTATATTACCTATCCTTATTTTGAAAAAGATATAAAAGAACTAAAAGAAAAGAATTATCTTATATAGGTAAATCATCCATTCCTTAGGTGGTTAACTTTAAAATCTTTTCCAGGTTCTATTTCTTTAATTGCCCACCAATCTATTGGAAATCCATACTCTAGATACTCTTTTGGATAACCGGGGTGACCATCTCTGCAAGACTCGGTAAAGAAATTACTAGGTTGTTCTTTATTATGCTTCCACAAATTTATCATAAAAGTTTGTACAGCGGTACAAACTCCTAATTGGTCATAATCATGACCTCCGAGGATACCTCCTATGACTATTTTGTCATAACTGATTTCAATTTCTTTAACAACATATTCATATTCATGGGATGCATCAAGATACACAAAATCTAAATCTTCATTAATTTTACTTAAGCAGTCAAGAGAGTCTCCTTGGAGAAAATATACTCTTTCATCTTTTAAAACTTTATCTCCGGGAGGTAATGGGGGTGAGTTTCTATCGATTATGTATAATTTTTTAATATCTAGATTATTAAGAATATTTAAACTATTCAAACCATTGCCCATTCCAACCTCTACCCCTACTAAATCTTTCTTATTTTGTAAATTATTAAAAAATGGTCTTAATATATTAAGTTCTTTATTTTCTGTAAATGACTCTTCTTTGAAATACCTGTCAACATCATACCAATTTTGCATTAAATCTCTAGATCCGTATCTGGTATCGAGCTTTTTAACTTCTTCTTGAGGTTTTCGAGTTAATATACTTTTTAAAAATTCTTTCATCATTATTATTTTTAAGTTGATTATATGTTTATTTATAACTTAAAAAAGATAATATTTCTAAATAAAAGAATTTCTTTGATTTTGTTAATTATATACTCCACTTAATTTTTTGGAAGTGAAATATAAATAGTGAAGAAAAGCAAGGGATCGGCTGTCGATTCTGCCCTTGATTACTTATAAACATAAAAGCTTTGCTCTACCTCCAACGCACTGGCAAAAAATTTAAATAACTTTGAAACAGGTTTTATTGTTATTTTTTTTTATACTAATAACATATGAATCTATTAATTTGCATGGCAGGATTGAATACAAGATTTCATAATGTAGGATTTGATATTCCAAAATACCTTCTACCCTGGAATAATTCTGTAGTTATTTTTGATATTTTAAAAAACTTAACAGCCGACAATGTTTATCTGATTGCTCATCAGCGTGACAAATATTACAAAAAAGAACTTATAAAAGCTATAAACCCTTTGGGATTAACAACTAAAAATTTACTTTATATTGGTGATACTGATGGACAAGCTCAGACTGCCATGGAAGGTTTGCAAAGCTTCAACTTAAAAAGTGGCCCGATTTTTTTTCATAATGCAGATACGATTTTAATTAATAGAAAGCTTTCTAAAGTCACTAATCAACTTTCTAAAAAATTTACAGCGTATATCGATATTTTTTATGGGGACTCAGTAAAATATTCGTATGTAGAAATATCTGAAGACAATCTTGTCAAAAATATTAAAGAAAAAGAAGTTATTTCAAAATTTGCTTCATCTGGCTTGTACGGTTTTCAAAATAAAGAAATTTTTCTAAACTATTATAAAAAATTAGAAAAAAAAGAAGGAGAATTGTATATTTCAGACGTTCTCAAAAAAATGATTAAATTTGATGAGAAAATATTTACAAATAAAATATTTGATGAAGATAAAACAATTGTGGTCGGTTCTCCTGAGGAGTATGGAATTGAAGTAACGAAAAGTATAGTTACGTAATATGGGAAAAAAAATATTATTAAAAGGAGGATCTTTAAGCAAGACTTATCGTGAAGGAAATAAAGTAGTAAAAACTATTGCATTAACTGAAGAAAGGGAATATGGATATGTTAGATGGTATTCTCAGCAGAAAAAAATGCAAAAATATGTAGGTCTTTATCCAGAATTATTTCCAAAAATTTACAAAATAAAAAATACTGAATTAGAAGCTGAAATTCAGATGGAATATATGGAAGGTTTCAAAGACATTAAAACAGTATTTCAACAAAAAGAACTTTCTTTAGGAGAGCTTAGTAAAATAAATGAATCTATCTGGGAAGGATTTAATAAACTACATTCAAACACTTTTCATTCAATAGATGGACTTGGTAATTTATACTTTCAAGAAGAAGTGGTGCAAAAAATAAATGATGCATTAAGTGCTTCGGAAGACTTTAAAGACTTTTACAGTTATAAAAATTATAATTTTGGTGATAAAAATATTTCTGGATTTCAAACTTATAAAGATTTGCTTTCTAATTTTTTTAAAAAATTAAAACTTGAAAAAGAAGAGTTAATATTTGGGAACCCTACTCTTGAAAATATTTTATATTCATTTGAGGAAAATAGATCAGTTTTCATTGATCTTTACGAAGAGAGTATCCTAGATAGTAAATTTTTAGACTATTCTATGGTCCTTCAATGTTCAAATAGTTATTACGGATATTTAAACGATAATGAACTATTTGTTGAAAAAAATTATGTTTCACATAATTTAGAGGTACCTGCAAATTTTAAAAATTTTAACTCATTATTTTATAATAAACTTGAGAGCAAGGATACTGAATTAATTAAAATTTTGGAAGCAACTCAATTTTTTAGAATGCTGCCATTTAAATTAAAATCGAATGAGTTAACTAAGGCAAAATATTTCTATGTGTATGGATGTAAACTATTAGGTGAGGTGTTTTCATGAATGACGGATTAACAATAGATTATAACTTTTTGAAAAAAATGTGGAACCTTAAAGCAGAATTGTCAGTCGATGCAAAAATAATTTACTCAACAGATATTTTTAATCCTAAATCAAGTGACCTAACATCTTTAACAAGTAACAACAGATTAGTAATAATAATCGATAAAGATTTTGAAAAAATTTATAAAAAAAAGATATTGAACTATTTTGAATTAACAAAAATTAATGTTGAAATTTGTTCAATTGAAACAGGCGAAAAAAATAAAAAATGGAAAACAGTTGAAAAAATACTAGATTTTTTTGAATCAGTATCTGTTTTAAGACAAGAAAATATTGTTATTATTGGGGGAGGAGTTCTTTTAGACATAGGGGGCTTTGCATGTAGTATTTACAGAAGAGGAATCCCATATATTAAAGTACCTACAACATTGTTATCTATAGTAGATGCATCTGTAGGTGCAAAAGTTGGTGTCAATCATTTAGAAAAAAGAAACCGCATAGGGAGTTATTATCCTGCCTCTCAAACATTAATTGACAAATCGTTTATCAGCACTCAAACAGAAAGAGAGATTGTTAATGGTTTAGGAGAAATATTTAAAATCGCTATCATTAAATCTTCAGAACTCTTTAACATACTAAATGTTAGCTACGAAGATTTACTTAGGGAAAAATTTCAATACGGTGCAGTTCCTGTAAAAGTTATCAACCTTGCGATCTCTTTAATGTTGGAAGAGTTAGGACCAAACCTTTGGGAAAAGAATTTAAAGAGAGCAGTTGATTTTGGTCACACTTTTAGCCCAGTTATTGAAATAAAAAATATACCAAACCTCCTTCATGGTGAAGCGGTTGCATTAGACTGTCTTTTAAGCTCTTGTCTTTCTTTTAATAGGGGATATTTTAAAAAATCCTCTCTGGAAAATATTTTTGAGGTTGCAAAAAAATTAAAATTACCAACCTATCATGAAGATTTTTGTAATTTTTCTTTAATAAAAGAAAGCTTAAATGACGCGTGTAAACACAGAAATGGAAATCAGCACATAACATTGCCGCTAGAAATAGGAAGATATAAAATTGTTGATGATGTTACAGACGCTGAAATTAAAAAAGCAATAAGAGTATTCAGAGGAATGAAGTGAAAAAAGTTTTAATTACTGGAGTTAGCTACGGATTGGGTGAAAGTATGTCAAAATTACTAATTGACACAGGTTATCTTGTTTATGGAATATCAAGAACTAAACCATCAAAAGAATTAGTTGAAAATAAAAACTTTGTTTGGTTTAAAGCAGATATCTCAGAATTAAATGAACTAAAAGAAACTTATGAAAAGATTGATGATTTAGATATTCTCATAAATAATGTAGGAATTTATTCAAACTCTTTATTTGAAAATGAAAGTTTTGAAAATATAGAAAATATAATTGACACTAATTTAAAGGGAAATATTTATGTAACTAAATTAGCTGTCCAGAAACTAAATGAGAATTCCAGAATTATTTTTGTTAATTCCATTGCTGGTTTAAATTTAATCAATCAAGAATCAATTTATGTAGCTACAAAACATGGTTTATCAGCTTTTGCAAGCGTTTTAGGAAGTGAACTTAAGTCAAGAAAGATTAAAGTAACTTCTGTTTATCCAGGCGGAATCAACACACCTTTGCAAAGTAAAAATCCTAATAAAGAAGAACTCTTAACTACGGAATTTGTGTCAAATTATATTTTACAAATTATTGAAGCTAGGAATGTTGAATTTAAAAGTTTAAGTTTTTACCCCGATATAGAAAATCATTGAAATTCGTGCAAAGTGCATAGTTGTAGCAAATAGCCTAGAGTGAGACACAATTCAATAGTGAGTGTTCCAGACTTTTTATTAAGATATCTACCGTATTCAACATACTCAACATACTCAAGAAAACTATACGAGATTGTCGAGTTTAATATTTACTTTTAGTGTTCATAAAAGTGAATTAAAACAGTTTAAATCTATGTATAAAAAGAAAAAATTTGTTGGTTAATTTATAACTTTAATTTTTTCAAATATTCCTGATTTTAAATTATTGTTAATGGGATTGTCTTCAGTATGTTCGTAAATATATTTTTTAAAATTAGATCTAAAATAATCTATTTCACTTTTATGAACACAAACATGGTCTGAAGGGTAAGAATAATCTAAATAAAATATGTAATAGTCTAATTCTTTAATGTACGCTATTAACTCTTCAACAGAAGTAACTGTTTTTAGTAATTGGTGATTTTCAAATTCAATAATTAATAAAGGTTTACATCGCTTTAAAGTTTCTTCTGCGCCTTTCAATACTTTTTTTTCCCACCCCTGTACATCAATTTTAATAAGTGCAATATTTTCTAAATTGAAACTATCTAATGTTCTAGAATCTATTTTTGCATACATGTTGGAAGTTAAATTGTTAATTGTAAAATCACCCATATTTCCTTTAACTTTGCTTTTTGAAACCAAAGGAATCTTAGAAGATTCATTAATGTCTGATAGACCCATCATTATTGGATGAATATTTTTTAAGTTATTTTGTTTGGCATTTAAGTGTAAGAGTTTATAGTTTTGAGGTTGAGGTTCAAACGAATAAACTTTACCTTTGGTCAATGTAGCAAAATTCATGGAGTGATATCCTATGTGAGCACCAATATCTAATATATTTTTATCATTAAATTCGCTTAGATACATTTGTGAAAACTTTAATATATGAGGTTCCCAAAGTTTTGATTTTCCTATTGAATTAACTGAAAGTAGGTCTTGCAAGTAGTATGTATATTTAAACCCACTTAGTTTTTTTTCTGATGTTTCTAGTGCTATAAATCTAGTAAAAACAATTGGAATTAATATTTTGATACTTTTTAAATAAGTTTTGAATTCAATAGGAATTAATTTTTTTAAACTTTTTATCATTATAAATATTATATGTAGTTTTTTTAAAAATTATTCTGATTAAAGTCGAAACTTAACTAAATAGATTTTGTAATTTTTGTGGCCAGAGGCAGAATCGAATTGCCGACCCCTTGTTTTTCAGATAGAGGCAAGCCACTTGACCTAAGAGAATTACAACTTATTCTACAGTAATAAGAAGTACTTTCACAGACACGAATTTTAGGCACTGAGTATGTAAAATATCGTATTGTCATCTATTGAGTGGACGAAGTCAGAATTCACATTTAAGAGTTACGCAAAGGTTGGGTAAAAGTTAGTAATTTATTATTTTTATGTGATTGAGGTTTTTCTTCCAGAACTATTAAATTAGAAATAATTTCTTTTAATTCATCTATTGTGTAAAAGTTGTATTTTTTTAAAAAAAAGGCTTTCTCAAGGTTGTGACTATTAACAATCATATATCCACTCCTAGATTTATTGATTATTTTATTTAATGCAAGGTTTTGAAGATTTCTAGGAAGTTCACTAAATGCGTAATTAGAAATTATTAAATCGAATTCAAAATTATCTTGAAAATCATCTTCTAAGCTTTTAAAGGAATAATTAAAATTTACTTTAAAATTATTTAGGAATCTATCTATTAAAAGATTTACCTCTTTTAAGTCAACAAAAAGATAATTTTCAATATTAATAATTTTATCAAGTATTACCGATTGACCACCATAGCCTGCACCAATTTCAACTACATTTATTTTTTCAGTTATATTGAGCTTGCTTTTTATATCTAATCCTGTGTATAAGTATCTTAAAGATGAACCAGTAAGCTCAGTTGTAGAATCATTAAATTTAATTTTTTTAGGATTTCCAGGTTGGTCTAAAATTTTACAAATGGAATAAATATAATCATCTGAATAATTTAAATTTTTTAAAGCTTGATAATATTCCTTAGAAAGTTCAGTTGAAAC
>Ga0222719_10003834_pt1 | contig 13277 bp, 9 predicted proteins | sample C33_34DmetaG_FD_165039 | JGI IMG/M metagenome (GOLD analysis project Ga0222719, IMG submission 165039) | Estuarine water microbial communities from San Francisco Bay, California, United States - C33_34D | ecosystem: Environmental > Aquatic > Marine > Unclassified | place: USA: California...
GATCGGGGGTGCCTAGCTCAAGCGAAATCCAGCCATTAAGAGAGAGAGAGACTCGAGACTCTGGGGCGCGCCCAGCGGCTGGCTCGTCGACTGTAACTGTTTACTCATACAAATAGATGAGCCACAAGATGGACGTCATCCACTCGAGCGTGCGTGTTGAGAAAATAGAGCCCCCTTTGATGAAACGAAACGCGAGCACGTCGGCGTCACAACGCCGCCGCACTCGACGATTCCCCGTCGCGTGACGCGAGAAACTCTTCGTTGATCAGATGTCCTCTGCGTTTTTCACCGCTCCGCTAGCCGCGATCACGCGAACTGCGCCCAAATCTGCTCGTCAAAGCTGCGGGAAGACTGCTGCTCTCAAGCGTGGAAGCTCTGTCACGATGAAGGCTGCCGCGAACCGACTCGGTGATTCCGACGCGCAAAAGCTCGTCGATGCGACGGAAACATTCATCTTTGATTGCGATGGTGTCATCTGGAAGGGTGACTCCCTCATCGAGGGTGTGCCGGAGACGCTTGACTTGTTGCGCTCGATGGGAAAGCGATTGATCTTTGTCACGAACAACTCGACCAAGTCTCGCGCGGGCTACACGAAGAAGTTTGAGTCTCTCGGCCTCAACGTGAACGCTGAAGAGATTTTCTCCTCTTCCTTCGCTGCGGCTGCGTACTTGGAATCGATTGATTTCAAGAAGAAGGCGTACGTCGTCGGTGAGACGGGCATCTTGGAAGAGCTCGACGGCGTCGGTGTGGAATACATTGGAGGCGAAGCAGATGCCGGCAAGCAAGTCACCCTTGCGAGCGGTGAGCTCATGCACCATGATCCAGATGTTGGAGCTGTGATCGTTGGTTTCGATCGCAACGTCAACTACTACAAGATCCAATATGCCACTCTCTGCATTCGCGAGAACCCTGGGTGCATGTTCATCGCCACTAATACGGACGCGGTGACCCACTTGACCGACGCGCAAGAGTGGGCTGGTAACGGCTCCATGGTTGGCGCGATTAAGGGTAGCACTAAGAGAGAGCCGATCGTCGTCGGTAAGCCGGCCGCGTTCATGCTTGACTACATTGCGAACAAGTTCAACATTCGCAAGGATCAAATCACCATGGTTGGTGACCGCCTCGACACGGACATTCTCTTCGGCAACGACGGCGGCTTGAACACTCTGCTCGTGTTGTCCGGCGTGACTACGGAAGAAATGCTCAAGAGCGATGACAACACCATCGCGCCGAACTTCTACACCAACAAGTTGGCGGATCTCCTCTCCGTCAAGCCGGTTGCGGTCTAAGTGCGACGGAACCGTCCATGCTCAGCATTTAAAGAATTGTGTTTGTTTTTATATTCATCAAAGAATCGTGCTCTTTCTATTTCTAAGACTATTTTCTATACCTCGACTTATCGAAATCTCTGCTATCTCGTCTGCGTACTCGACGACCGTGTTCGTCGGCGTCATGACTGCGACTGCGACTGCGACTGCGACGACGACTCTGATTACGTTCTTTGTCGCGCGAGGCTCCCCGAGCTCGTTCATCCTTCGTCTCGCCGTGATTAGACAAGTCTACGTACTTGATTTCCTTGACTTGATGAAGCGCCAGGATGCTTTTCGCTACGGTTTCCAATACTTTCTTAGTTGCACCGTCCACCAGCCGCCACCACGGTGGATTGTTGGGTAACTCCTTGCTCATCTCCTTGGCCGCGAGAAAGATGCAGCCACACGCTATAATGGCTGGTTTAAATCTAACACACACCATCGTCATCGCGCTGTCGTTACACAAGGCCCACGCTCGCCTGATAATATCATCGTCCAACTCGAGGTGCGTCGCTAACGCGTAAGCAAAGGGATGCGGCGGGGAGACGTGGCCAAAGAAACCAAACTCGCGAAGCATAATCATCTCCATACGCTGAGCATCGGACTTGGACTCTTCGTATTCTGGAGTGTTGATCGCCAACATCGACCTCGGCCGATTCTCTTGTCGCTGAACCGCCCGCCTAACGCAGTTTAACACGTCCCTAAGTTTCCTGTCCTTCTCCTCCAGCTTGCAAGAGAGCGTTATCGAGGCAGTTGCGACGAGCTTGACGTCGTACTCGGTGAGGGACTTCTTGCAGTAGAATCGTTGTAGCAGTGTCTGCGCAGTCACGACGACACTGGGCGGAGATCGCAAAAGTAGACACGCCGAACGTATGAGAGCCGCTCCGTAAACTTTCTGCAGAAACTCGACCTCCTCGTCCACATTTTTCAGGCGGGACGGAGTGTTCTTGGACTCCTCATGAGTAATGTAAAAGTTATCGACCGCCGTCGAAGTGTGTATCATATCGACCGACGTGACTTACGTGACTTGCGTCGATAAGTAGGGATACACTTGCGCGAGTGTTGTTCTTTCTACACATAGGAACACAAGAACGCAAGCTTCATCTATCATTCATCAATACATCTATGTGCTAATCCATTTCTACGCGCAATCAATCAATCAACTTAGTAGAGGCGAACCTCTAAATGGCCCGCCTGCGGTTCGCTGAAACTCCAGCGTTCTTGGTGAAGAAAGTTTTCGACTGCGACCGGCAACCTGGAGGGAGTCCGAGAGCCAATGGTGTGATGTCCGGTACCGACGAGCACTTGAGCGCTGTGATAACCGCTCGCGCGCAGGCGATCGAGCTCATGTCGGAGAAGTTTTATAGCCTCTGCGACGTGCAAGCCGTGTAAATCGATGACACCATCCTGGCCACCACCTCTGCTCTGATAGATGGAGTGTGCCGCACCTTCGTGTGCTGCAGACATCTTGGCGGCGGCTTCTCTCCCTTGACGAGAAAGCTCCTTTGCGAGAGCCTTATTGCCAGATAGAAAAGCATTCGTCGCTTGTTCGTAGCACACGTTTCGCACGCGAGCGTAATCCCTCGCTTCATCTCTGTTGGCTGTGTACAACTGCGATACTGCCGCGCCCGTTTCCACCCACTCAATCTTTGTCTTTGCCCCATCCCCAGGACCTCGCTCAATCTTATTGGCAGGTTTCGCCGCTTGCTCGCCCTTTTGTTGAACACTAGAGCTCCATAACGACGCCGCCGACGCTCTGTTGACGTTCGACATCCCTCCGGAGAGGTATATCTTCTTCGGTAGCGGCTCTGGCTCTGGAGTGCTCAAGTGCGCCGCTGAAGAACCTCCGGCGAGGGAAGGAAACGCATCGTCATCCTCAAAGTTCGGTGGAACCTCCTCCGGTACTTCATCATCCATTAAAAGTTCCATCGCCAGCTCGAAGTCTCCCCCGGTATTGATGAGCGCCTCCTCTAGACAAGACAAGTCGTAGTCTGGAAACGCGCTCGCAAGAAACTCCAACGCACCCTCGAAACTCACCCCTCCCGCGCTCTCCTCCCCACCGGACCCACCAAACACCGTCGTCTCCGCCTCTATAGCACCTCCCCTACCCACGCCCGCGTCTACGCCCACGCTTGCACGTTCTCCCTCGTCGTCGTCGTCGCCGTCGTCGTCGTCGCTCACCAGTCCCAGCGCTCGCAACTCCCCAGCCAACGCGCTCGCGTCCGCCAACCCGACCCTCTCTCGAGCGCCCGCGTCGGACGCCGCCCCCGCGGACGACCGGGCGAACACGAACTCGGTCGCCGTCGCTCGCAGACCGCTCCCGCTGGACGCCATGACCGCCCGCGCGTTCGCCGTCGTCCTCTGCGTCTGTCGACCCGCGGACTCGCGGGGCGCGCGCGCTTTCGCCGGGCACCCGAAAGTCCACACATGGGCGTTTCTGGGTATACAATACTACCAGTCGGGCATCCATCATCGGTCGCCCATTAAACTAGCTGTTGGCCTGGTGTCGTAAACCCTCGACACCCCCTCGCGATCGAGTTTTTCGACACGCGAATATGCTTCGCGATTTTTTCAGTCGCGATTACCGTTGACTCGAGAGCGCGACGCGTCGAACGGCCCGATGTCGACGTGGTGCGAATACCCGGTGACGAACGAAATCACGATCGATCGAAGCCCGTCGTCGACGCTGGATGAGAGCGGATACGAAGACGGTGGTGGAAGACGACGACAAAGACGACAAAGATTGGTGCGATTGGTCAACGTCAAGGTGCCGAGTTGTTGTCTTCGCGTGATGACGAGGACGAGCGTTGGGGGGACGGGGAACGGAGAGGAAGGGACGGATACGGGGGGTGGAGACGGGAGTGGATTCGGGAGAGAGGATCTAGATGGACTCGTCGCGGTGGATATCACCGTGGACGTCGAGCGAGGCGTCGTGACGGAGGTGACGGAGGCGAGCGAGTGGTCTCGGACGTCGAGACGAGACGCAGAGTCCTGGATGGAAGTTAGCGAAGACGAGGCTTCTGAAGACGTGGACGTTTTACTCGTCAACGGCAGGTCAAATATGTGTTTGCCGACATTCGTGGATATACACACGCATATTGATAAGGCGCACACGTGTGAACGAAGCAGGAACTTGGACGGGACTCTCGCCGGAGCAGACGCAGCATGCGGCAGGGACGCAAAGTATTGGACGCAGCAGGATGCTGTGAAACGCATGAATTTTGCAATTTCAAGCGCATACGCATATGGAACGTCTGCTTTGCGGACGCATCTCATGTCTGGAGATGAGTCGCAGTGCAAGATCGCTTGGGAAGCATTTAGTGAAATGCGCAAAAAATGGCGTGGGAAAGTCAATTTGCAGGGCGTGTCTCTCAATGTGCTCAGCTTCTTCAGTGATCAATATAAGGCGCGCAAACTCGCGCGCATGGTTAAGGATTATGGAGGTATACTTGGAGCTGCAGTATCCTGCAGTGATGCGGGTGGAACATCAGCAGATGAAGCAACAACTTGTGGAGATGATATGCCAAAGCTTCTCGATGTGGTTTTTTCTATTGCAAAAGAGTTCGAGCTTGACGTGGACTTTCACGTCGACGAAAACGGGAACGAATCTTCTAAAGGCTTATTGTACATCTCTGAAGCTGTCGTAAGAAATCGTTTCAATGGATCTGTCGTGTGTGGTCACTGCTGCTCACTGGCAGTTCAGCCAGAGAACGAGGTGACGCACATCATCAAAGCCGTATACGATGCTGGTGTCACAGTTGTTTCTTTGCCAACTGTGAATCAATGGTTGCAAAACCGAGATCCAACAGGCGAAACGACCCCCACACGTCGTGGGGTCACGAGACTCAAAGAACTCGCGAATGCAAATGTACCCGTCTGCCTTTCCAGCGACAACACACGGGACAGTTTTTTCCATTACGGAGACTGCGATATGCTCGAAGTGTTCAAGTCAAGTGTTTGCATCGCTCATCTTGATCGTCCCATTGGTGAATGGCCACTTGCTGTGACCGCAACACCAGCAAAGGCAATGAAATTGGGCGAAGCCTATGGACTCTTGATACCAGGAGCAAAGGCAAACATGATTCTCTTCCATGCAAGAAATTACAGCGAACTATTTTCTCGTTCTCAGCACGATCGTGTCGTCATACGTGATGGTATTCGTATCAACGTTTCTTTACCAGCGTATGAAGAGCTTGATGAAGCGTAAAGAGTGTGCTGACTCACTCGCATTCTCATTGCTAACTCGTCTTGTATTCCTAAGCTTCTATTCTAATCTACTGAAGACTATTGAAGTGCCTTCTCGAGTTGCTTCTTCGACGTCAATCCTGCGGGTAACATGCGCACACTTCTCAAGCACCACTGTTTATGAGATCGAGAATGCTTCAAGATCTGTAGACATACGAGAGCGCTTGAAAGTAATGATACCTCACACGCCTCCCACTGATCAAATTTCTGAGTATAACCAAGCGCTTCGAGTGCGCGGCAGATGCACGAAAACCCCGCACGTATCATTGATACGCTTTGAAGATCTGTGTCAAGTTGCATTTGCGATCCAGAGAATAGATCAGAGGCCAGCTGAGTAAAATGCCGACAAATAGTGAACGCTCTTCTTGGACTGTACTTGAGCACGAAGATCATTGACCGGCATACAATATCAAGCACGATCAGGGATATTGGGATCTCATCGGCAGGCAAAACGCGCATTTTAAGTAGTGTTGGTAAACCCATGCGCGATATTTTTTCAAACTGCACGGATGATACGGCAGGTAGAATGTGAGCACACGCCACCAACAAACTTGAACGGAAGGTGTGCAAACTTGTGTTGTCACTTTGTAACGCCTGTAGGAGCTCTACTAGCATTTGATCGCTCGCATCTAAAGCATAAAGAGTTAGAATGTCAATAATTAGCCCTGACGTAGACAGCCCGTGCATTGACGGAGGCGTTGGCGCCATGGAAGCATCCCAACGCACATGCCTGACAACGGGCTCTAATATCAAGCGTGTGTCCCATCCGATCTCGCCTGCGGCGATTAGATCCATACTCCGCAAAATTGATGCAGTGTTTCTTGTCAATGGAACTTTTGCAAGAGTTTCCAAAAGTCCTTCGACGATTTGGCCCATGAGTGTCGCACAAATCGTCTGGAGTGTTACTAGGTTGTTTTTCAGACAAAAATCTCGTGTGCGCGCCAGATGCATCAAAACGCTTGCCGGATGCGTATCGCGGACGAAGCTACCATCCATCTCACCTGAACCAGTGGTGATGACGTGGCTAAGCACAGCCAACATAAGCTGGATGGAATGAGATGAGTCTTGTTTCATTCCACTCGCATGCACAGATGCAAGGATTGGAAGCACTATCCAGAGAATCGCATCACCTGCATCAATTAGCCGGCTTTTCTCGCTCTTGCACGCATCGAACAATTCGTCACAGAGATTCATCATCGCACTCGGTGTTATCATGTCTGCATATTCGTCCGAATTTTCCCACACTAATTCCCTGAATGCGAGAAGTAAGTACGTTGGTGACTTGTTGGTAGCTTTAAAGTGAGCCAGCGCTGGAAAAAAACGAAGTGCCGTGAATATGATAGCTGCCTGGGACGCATGAGATCCAGCAGCACAAAGTAGACGTCTGTACACCAAGGAAGGCGCTGAAAGTATACTTGGAAGTAGCTCGTGTATGAATTTTGTTGCTACCCGAGTCGTTACGTTCGCTCTGTTATTCGAAGTCAACCTGTTTAATACGGAAATCACATCACGCTCCACTTGTGTCACTTGCCAATCTTCATGGAGAATAACGGATTTGCGGACCCTTTCGAACCTTTGACTGCTAAGAAGATTGTCAAGCAACTCGAGGAAATGTTCCTTTTTTGCAGACCGCAGTTTCTCTAATACAGATTCTCTGGTAGCGCAGTCAACGAGCGCTTCAAGAAAAAGGTCAACTTCCGACTTGGTTGAAACAGGTTCAATACCCATCATATTCATGTTCTCCAATCTTCCGTCGCACTCGTTCACTTGTGCGTGGACAGGAACATCCAGTGTCCTAGAAAAAAGCATCAACAACTGCCTCACCGCTGCCTCATCTGTAGCTCCGATCGAGCTCGTGCGCAACTCATTCTCCATGCTCTCTCGGATATCTGATACACTATCGAATATAGCCCTGTGAAACAGATCTGTCATCCCGCAATGCACGACTAACTCGGCAAATAAAGCTGTGGAGACAAACCACTTGGAGCGTTTACAGAAAGGATCAGTCGGGGTGTCGAGCGGTTCGCCATCTACATCGATCAGATTTCTACGCCAGACGTCGAAAAGAATCATAAAGACAGAGATTCGAGCGTCCCCTTTGACGCGCTTCGTGTCTCGTATGATCCGGTGCAAGGCCGGAAGGACGACGGTGTTTAGCATTCCTGCCTCACCAGCTGCTGAACTACACTGACCAAGCACCTCGAAGATTGGGCTCACGAGTGACTCCAGAAGCACCTCATCCTCGTCATATGAGAGCCTACGAAGTGCGCTTAGCGCCGAGTTCGTCGACTGGTACACCCTTCCACTCATAGCAAAGACTTTCTAGCAAAAGCGACGAGCTTTTTGGGAACGATGTAAAGAGAGATGACTGAGGAGAGTACGATTAAAACGAAGTCTGACGGAGTCAAAACGTAGAGAAGTACTTCATCGTCACTCATAAGTGAGATCAACGACTTCTGTCGTGATCGCGCGCGAACGCCGCGGAGTGTGGGGCACGGACTTCTTAGAGGAGTAACTAAATTCTACCTAAAATTCTATCAAGTGTCAAGTGTAGGTGAGCTAAATCGCGTGCTTCTTGGCAGCTTTTGCTTTTTGGTTGTGGTGCTTATGTGCGAAATCTTTTGTGGTGAGACCGCGAGTCGAACGTCCTCCTCTGACCCGGCCAGTGCCGTGACCTTGCTTACCAGAGCTTTCCAGTCCCGTCTTGCGCGTGTTGTTTGTGTGTTCACCCTGTGCATTGTGCACAAAGTCTGGCGCGAAGCGAGCTTTATTGCCACCTGCTCCGAGACCTTCAATCTCCAATTTTGATGACATTTCGTTCGCAATCACTATGCGCGAAGCCTCTTCTGCGTTGATAGCCAAGATTTTCTTTGCATTGTCTCTTGGTGCGTTGTAAACTTTCCCATCGAGCACGTAGAAGATGCTTTTTGTCGCTCGCGAGTTTCCGTTGCCTCCCGTGTTCGCATCTACATCTTCAGTGCTCAGCGATATATTGGAGACAGGCAGATCATCAAAGCTGTCGTCGTACTCGTCTTCGTATTCGAGTTCAAGCATGGCCATCATAGCTCGTTTGTCGGCAGCAGAGTGTTCAAGGTCTACTTCTCTGTTCACCTTTCGAGCGAGGTAGTACCCACGTTTAACGGTCGAATCTTTGGGAGTCGGTTTGGACGACGAGTTTTGTCCAGAGGATCCTAATGATCGGACCGAGTGTGGAGGCCAACCGAGCTTTCTATCCATCATTGAGAGGTTCACCGGGAGAGAGTTCTCGAACAGGTTCTGAACAATTAGTTCAGCATTCAAGCCATAGTGGTCCACGCACGCTTTTGCGAATCCTATCCCCAGATCTGGAAAGATTGTCCGTATTCCTTGTATGACTTCGGCTGAAGTAGGAGGTATTCCCACGTACTCGTCGTTTGTGGTGTCTTGCTTGGCCACCACAAGCGAGTCAGCACCCTGCAGCCCGCAACTATGGCATCCAACTTTTCCTGAAACGCGTTTAAGCCCTCAGGATCATCCATAACCGACCTGAATGATGACAGCACTTCAGTACGAATCGAATCGAGACGTTGACGAAGATTGGCGCGTTGGGAGATCCAATCCCATGCTTCTGGGTACGCCTTCTGAAGTGAGAGCAGAGAGAAGGCAATGTCTAGCACATAAAGGAGAATTTCATCGATGCCCTCTATCGATATTTCGCCCTGCAACGATGCCGACGTGATACGAGATGCCATTTCATGCAAATTATCTTCGATATCCTTTCCAGCTCGAGCGAAATCATCCATCAAGGTTGGTAACAACTTCTTAGCGCCCTCGAACAGTTCGTGAACTAACTCTGGGTTCTCCTTACCGTACAGAACCGCAACATCGATTAGTTTTGCGACATCAATCAGTCCGAACTTGACGATGAGTCGTGAACGCTCATCCTCAGAAATACTCGTTCGCTCGCGCGTTCCGTCATTCACCAATCGCAGTAAAGTCATGAAAACTCTCCTCTCGAGTTCGTCAGCGACTAGAGTTGAAGCCGCCCTTGTGGAGATACCTTCGTGCGCGGCTTCCCATTCAAACGCACGCGTTTTAAATTGTAAATATGTGTCCACACTCTTACCTAAGTGTGCACCCTCTCTCGCTACGTGCGACCAGAACGCTTCACTCGTCCTCCGAAGTACGTTCCCGAGGGCCTCAGAGAGCACTCGGCGCGCCTTTCCACCACCCTCGCTGAGGTCATCGTCGTCGCCTGGGAGATAGGTGACGTAATCCGATGAAAGCCGACCGGACGGGGTCGGTACCAGGCACTGGTCACGCGACATCTCTCCCCCACTTAACTTTGACGCGCTCGACGGCCAGACGCCACTGCTTCTTTGAACCACGTTTGGTTGCGATGTTTGCCGTATGTAACTGAAAACCCATACATTTCTGACGCCTCTAAAAGCGCGCTACCGGCGCCGTAAGAGAACACACGGACGTACACGCGACGCCGACCTCAGTTCTAGACCAGTGCCGCCAGTCGCAATGGGAGACGAACTCGACGAGGTTATCGGCTTTCTGAGCGACAAGAATCCTACGGTACGAGAACAGGCTGCTCAAATCGTTCAAGGCTTGACTGGTACCGATGACGGCGCGAAGTTATTATGCGCTAAAGCCGACTCACTCGTGCCCAAATTGCTACACGCTCTCGGCAAAGAGGGGAACGAATCCAAGTATGCTGCTACTGCACTCGTGAATCTCACTCATGATCCAGAAGTGATCGCTAAGGCGGTCAACAAAGGCGCGGTGGAGCGCGCTATGGATGGGCTCCGTGACAGGGACGGCGCTCCGGTGGACTTGTTGTTGTCCATCTTAGCGAACGTCACAACGGCTGAGAGTGGGGTTCACGTGATTAGCCAAGAGGGGAAAGCCTTGGAGGGATTCTACGTGTCCAAGCTGATCCAACTCTTGACCACGGGTAAACCAGAGGAGGACTATGACCAAGCCGCTTCTGTATTGACAAATATCACCCGAGACCCGATTGGGCGGCGTGTCTTTTTAGATCCGAGGCGTGGTCTGTTGGCTTCTGTGCTTCCGTTTATGAGCCAGGCAAATGAGTTAAGACGAGAGAGGGTAGCAGCGGCACTTCGAAACTGCTGTATGGATGACATACAACGAAAGTTGATACTCGACTTCGTTAGTCCTGGTGCAACTGAGAGCGAACATGAAGTTGTCCGCGCACTACTGAGACCGATCAGTGGTAAGAAGGTGGGTGCTGAATTGAACGACCATGTTCGCCAAGCATGCGCAGAAGCAATATATGCGTTGGCAAAGGATGAGGAAGGGTTGTCAGTGCTCGAAAAGCTTGAAGCGCCTAGAGTACTCCGGGATGGATACGAACTCGAGGAGCACGCAGAGACGTGCGCCGCTTTGGTTGCGAGTGGAGACATCTTCTTGAAGAAGGGCATGGTACCAGAAGATCTTCAAGAAGGTTTGAATCAACCGCAAGCTGTCGAAGTATTGGACGACGACGAAGCTATGGTGATGATGGGCCCTGGTATGATGACTGGAGGCAACTCTGGCTTTATCAACTCAGTCGACTAGATCAATTATTTCCGAGACATGCGCCGAAATGATCGTCACATGGGCCGGTTGAATGTAATTAAGTAGCCACTAATTTTCAATAGCGCACTGAATCCAACACACGCACCTAAGCGCATCAACTCGACGGCATTAGTTCCGATTGGCACGAATTAATTAATTTATTTAAATCATCAACTTGTATGTGCTGGTCTACTTTAGGACATGCTGTTGTCGACGCAACGATGGTAGCACGTGCTGAAAATATCACTGATGCTTACGAACGCGCTTTGACGCGTACTCCATCCTAGAACGTCTGCGTACGCCGAGTTCTCCAATATCCGTCTGTGGTGCAATTAATTTAATTTATCAGATAATTCCGCTGGGAAGAGCGATTTGACGTTTTCCGTTTCGTTTACTTCGGAAAGTCGAAGATCTGTTCTTTTTATTGGTAATTACGTCAAACCGCACTCGAAAATCCACGATAACGATGAATAAAATGTTATTTCCGAAATAATTGTTGCATAACTAATCTAGAACTCAAAAAGGAACGTGAGACGTGACCATGCGCACGACTCCGCGATGAGAACGATGACGAGAATGTCATACGACAGGCCTTGGGGTGTTCGAGCACTCAGTTGCTCCGCAATCAGCCCTCTTGAGTCGATTGGACATCATGTAGCTTCTACGTCGCAGAATAAATTATTGTCCATTTTGCGTCGGACTCGAGACACCATTGATTGTAGTACATTCGTTTTCTTTGTTTTTCTTCGTTCACCACGCGCTCGTAACTCAATGTTTGGAAAGCGCAAAGAAATTTTCGAGTTGGTTTAGCTCGAAATAACGTCGGGATCCCAGGATGTTTGCGCGGTTATTAAAATTAAAAATTAATTATTTACATGAAGTTTTCCCAGCTTGGCGGCACTGACGAGAGGCGATTCTACGTGTACGCAACGACGTGCGACGTTAGATCTTGCTGTGTGTGGTGATGATCCATATTTTTTCATTAAATTTTAGTTACTCCTACACGTTCTCAACCTCCTCCTCTATCTGCCTACAACGCTAGGTACACACTATCCACTCACCTCTTAAATCTCAAAGGTACAAAGACTTCCCAGAGGAGTGAACCGCGACTACGCCTCGACCGGCTTCTTCATGACAATGAGGTACATCGGGGAGAAAATACCGAGATCACCACCCTTTTCAAGGTTCACAGCCGCCTTGAGCAGCATGGTGTGAACAGCTTGCGTACCCTTGGGCGCAAAACCGATGAACTCGAGCACACCAGTGAGGATGTGCGTGAGGTAGGCCGCGCGGCGCGCGGACTTCATGGCTTGTTGCCATGGAACGGCACCAAGCGTGGCGCGGTCAAAGGTGAATTGGACATCGAAACCCGCAGCCTTGGCAGCCTCGACGCAGTCCTCAATCGTTCGCACTTCTGGGAGAGCGTTGCCTTCAGCAATACCATCAACGACATCAACGTGGAGCTTGTTGTTCTTGTCGTACTTGTCTGTTCGGAGCCACTCGTACGACGCAAACAACGCACCCGGCTTCAAGACTTGGAAAACCTCCTTGTAGAGCGCGGTGGTGTTCGAGGCGTGGCAAGCTGCTTCAATCGCGTACGCGCCATCAAACGAGCGTCCCTTGAACACCTTCGAGAGGTCCATGAAGTTACCTTGGACAATCTCAGTCAGGTGTTGAACACCAGCTTCTTGGTTCAAATATTGGCATCTGCCGACTTGATACTCATTGATGGTGATCCCCGTGACCTTACCACCCGTAGCCTTGACGATGTTGCGCATTGGACCACCGACGCCGCAACCAAGATCCAGAACATTCATACCTTCCTTAAGGCCGATGTTCTCCGCGATAGCTGCAAGTCAAAAAAATGAAAGGTTAGTCACCCAATCCTCGATTATCTGCCCTAAACTCGTCGTGCGGTCGTGTATTGACAAATAAAACGTACCAACTTCTTGACGGACGATTGACGCTTCAAAGCTTTCTCCCTTCTCCCGCGCAGCAAAGTGGAAGCTCTCGCCCCAACCGTACTCATAAAAGTCCGTAATGAGAGAATAAAACTTGTTGACAAATTCCGGCGTCGAGAGGATGCGAGATCCGACACCCTTTCCGTCCTCTTGATCGAAGAACTCATTGTACGACTGGATGCCCCGATCAACC
>Ga0222719_10003836_pt1 | contig 13273 bp, 11 predicted proteins | sample C33_34DmetaG_FD_165039 | JGI IMG/M metagenome (GOLD analysis project Ga0222719, IMG submission 165039) | Estuarine water microbial communities from San Francisco Bay, California, United States - C33_34D | ecosystem: Environmental > Aquatic > Marine > Unclassified | place: USA: California...
GATTTCCTTATCTGAGTCAAAGAACTCCAACTGCATCTGCTCCGCGAGGGCGCGACCGATAGTGGTTTTACCTACTCCCATAGGCCCCACCAAAAAAACGTTACCCGTATAATCCATATAATCTATTAAAGCAGCCAGATTAACGGCGGCCACCTGGTTTCCGTCTAAGATTGCGGCTGACTACCGCATTGATCAGCGTTAGGAAGTTCGCCTCCGGACCAGGCATTCAACTGGCCCGAGGCAGAGATTAGCGTATAGCAATATCCGCTGTAATCTTCGGTGTGATAAAGATCAGCAGTTCAGTGCGCCTACTTGAACGAGAAGTGCGCTTGAATAAGCGCCCCACATAGGGAATATCACCGAGCACAGGCGTCTTGCTTTCTGTAGTCGTATTCTCCTCCCTGAATACCCCACCGAGCACAATGGTTTCACCATTGTACACCAATGCTATTACCGCGGACCAAGCGACAGCCACAGCAGCATCTTTCTGGGAGGGTTTCAGGATGCTAACTGCGGCACAATACATTCTCCCACCGCATTGATGTCGCTGATACTCTTCTCAACCACCGAATTGGCCGGCAAAGCCCGAATCACATAGTTGTCGAGGCGATAGGAATTGCCCGCAGCGCTAATCTGCAGGATTTTTACCGAGGTCGAACTTATGTCTACCCCCGAGTAAGGTACTGGTTTTCTTACCAAAATTGGCAAGAGCAGTAATATTTCCTAATTTTTCCAGCACGTCAGATTCCCAGTCGATATCGGCGCATAATTCGCCCGGCTTACCCGCATTTAGAGCCAAAACAAGCGCCCAAGGCACCTATATTATGGCTGAATTGACCTTTGCATAGTTTATGAGAATAACTAACAATTACAGAAGCTTAGCCCTATCTCTTAAAATTTTTCCGGCTCCAGCTTTCAATATCGGCCGAAAAAAAATTTGCTATAGTTTTCAATTAATTATCAAACTTTCAGCATAAAAACCCTTATCATTTAATACTGCTGCAAGCCTAACTCCAAATCCTTTAATCAGACCACGCTGTAGGCTGCTTCTTTATTCGAAAGCCTTACCCCATGCGACCTTCAGCGGGGCCAGCAAGTCAAATTCACAGCCGTCACACACAGAAATCGATTGCTGAATTGGCGCGCGTGGGTCCCATATTTTCGCGGCTTTCTCACCAGCCGGGTGTATAATGCCAGTCTGCGAATTTCACCGCTCGCATTGTATTCTAACCTAGCAACTACCCTGCCCGAGAGGTCCAGGCTGCGTGCACGCCAGATTGAAACCTATTGCCACATGGTTAGCCCTTGCCCTTGCTGCCGCCTTTAGCGGCGGCACTATGCTTGCTATGGCGGCCTATCTCTACCTGGCGCCGCTCCTGCCAGAGGCAGAAACCTACCGCTATGTGCAGCTGGAAACTCCCCTGCGCATTTATACCGCAGATGGCCGTTTGATTGACGAAATTGGCAACCGACGCAACCCTGTTGAGTTTGAGGAAATTCCACAAGTCCTCACCAATGCCCTCATCGCCACCGAAGACGTTCGCTTCTATTCCCATCCCGGGGTAGACGTTCAGAGTTTAATGCGCGGTTTCTATGGGTTTCTGACTGGCCAGGGTCTTGGTGGCGGCAGCACCATTACAATGCAACTGGCAAACAACCTGTCCTTTGACAGTGACAATGTCTACCTGCGCAAATTCAAGGAGATCCCCTTCGCCCTGCAAATTCAGCGAGAGCTTACCCGCGAAGAGATTCTGACACTGTACCTGAATACCATTTATTTTGGTGCCGGCGCCGATGGGATTGGCGCAGCGGCCTATGTCTATTACGGTAAGGACGCGAGCGATCTCACCCTTGCAGAAGCCGCCATGATGATTTCCTTGCTGCCCTGCCCTTCGACCTGTAATCCCCTGACCAATCCTGAACGCGCCATTTCACGACGCGAGACGCGGCTGGAGAACATGCTGAAGGAAAACATGATAACCGAGACGGAATTCAATGCTGCCAACTCGGCTCCAGTGACCGCGCTGCGACGCAATCGAAATATCGCAGTTCCCGCACCCTATGTGGCGGAGATGGTCAGGCAAACCCTGTATGAACAATTTGGGGAGGAGACTTATTCTCGCGGATTCGAAGTCACCACCAGCATCGACGGCGACAAGCAGCTTTCTGCTAATCGCGCGCTGGTTAGCGGGTTAGAACGTTACTATGACCGACGCCACGGCTATCGGGGAGCAAATGTAAATTATCCACCAGAGTCTGCCGACCCCAGAACCGCATGGCTGGGACGCCTGGCACCTATTCCAACTTATGGCAATCAGCAGCCGGCCATAGTTACGGTAATTGAAGAGCGCTCATTTCGCGCACTGCTAAAAAATGGTGAAGAAGTCGAGGTGCCCTGGGACGGCATAAGCTGGGCTTACGCGTTTCGCAGCCGCAACGAGGCATGGCCACCCCCCAGCACGGCAGCGGATGCTGTGCAACCCGGAGACTTGATCAGGGTCAAACAGGGAGAGGAACATTGGGAGCTTGGCCAGGTACCGGATATTCAGGGTGCGCTGGTTTCAGTATCCCCTTCCAACGGCCAAATTCTGGCGCTGGTGGGCGGCTACGACTTTCGCTGGAACCAGGTAAATCGTGTGCTGACCCCGCGCCCGCCGGGCTCCAATTTCAAACCCTTTGTTTATGGTGCCGCGCTGGAAAACGGCTATTCAGCCTCCAGTATCATTAATGATGCGCCATTCACTCGCGGCGACTACCGCCCTAATAATTACGAGAATAACTTTCTAGGCCCAATCACTCTCCGTTACGCGCTGAAGGAATCCCGCAACGTACCCACCGTTCGGCTGTATGACGAGTTAGGTGCGGATAAAGTGCTGTCATTTGCCAGTAAGTTTGGGTTTCAGACTCAGAATTTCCAGAACGACCTGACCGTCGCACTCGGCAGCCAGGACGTTCAGCCACTGGAAATGGTGACGGCTTATGCCACCATCGCCAACGGTGGTTACAAAGTTGAGCCCTGGTTTATCGAGAAAATTGTCAGTGAAGCCGATGGCTTGCTCTATCAGGCCACACCGGCAGTGGTGTGCGAAAATTGCCTGGCAGCCGGGGATGGATCATCCCCGCTAGCAAACCCGGCCCCCAGCATCCTCGATGCAAGAGTGGCATTCATTATGAATTCTATGCTCCGTTCTGTGGTTGAAGAAGGCAGTGGCAATAGAGTGCAGCGAGAACTGAGTCGCAGTGACCTGATGGGTAAAACCGGCACGACTAACGGACCGCAAGAACTCTGGTTCTCCGGCTTCAATCGCGATATCGCAACCACGGTTTTTGTCGGTTTTGATCAGCCCCAACCTCTGGGGGAGCGAGAGCAGGGCGCCACCGTAGCGGTGCCAATATGGATAGACTTCATGCGTGAAGCCCTGGCTGTTGCTCCCGAGAACACGATGAGCAGACCCGATGGAATCGTTGACCGTTTAATAGACAAATCAACGGGCGAGCTTGCCACACCAGGCGATCAAAATTCGATGTTTGAGTACTTCCGAGAGGAGCTGGCGCCCGAACCGATGTCAGAGCCGCTGCCGGGAATTGAGGTGAATGGCGAGGAGAGCGAGGAACTCTCCACCGAGACTATTTTTTGAGGCCCTTGTCAGTATAAGGACCTCAGAAGAATACCCTTTAAACTCTGCGGTTACCGAAACGCTTCTTGAAGCGATCTACACGGCCACCACTGTCCAGGATTTTCTGCTTGCCCGTGTAAAACGGGTGGCACTGGGAACACACCTCAATCAGGATGTCTTTGCCTAGGGTTGATTGAGTCTCTATCACGTTACCGCAGCTGCAGGTCGCCTTGATAGGCCCATACTTGGGATGAATATCAGCTTGCATCGTTACTTCCTCTTAGTGAGATGTCGCCACGCAGTGCCTTGGACAGCGTCATCAATAACGCCTTGAATACCATGAAAATCTGCGCACCACACCTGCTTTCAGGATTCTCCCTCGGCGGGAGTCAGGGTCGCGCATTCTAACAGAGAAAGCGAAAGACGCAAGGGGCTGCCAGCAGGCACCTTTCCCCGGCCCAATGCTGGCAGACGATGGGGCTGTTTAACCTTGAACTTTGAGTCTTTCGTGATTTTGCACCACTTGCTGCATGATGCGCCTGAACAATTCCTGGATCAGTTCCGGGTTAAGGTCACGGTCACTGCTGAGATCCGCCAGGCGAGCCAGTTTTTCAGCCTCGCGAGTGGCGTCCAGGGCTGACAGCTGCTGGTTGGCCTTGAGCAAACCGACCTGGTGAGTGAGCTGAAAGCGCTCGGCTAATAAATCCAGCAGGCGCTCATCAATGGCATCGATTTTCTCCCGCACGCTCAGTAGTTCTGCTGGAATGGCATTGTCGCTCATGAATTGTCTACACCCTGTTTTCTATTCGAGACATCGGACTGCTGTCGTTCGTGCTGTTATTGCGCTGTGTCAGGCCGGACAATGCAGGCCAATAGCTGGCGGCAGTATAGACCATCAAGTCATTCAGTGAACAGCCAGAGGCACGGCTCCTTTTGCCGACGGCACCGCAACTCACGTAGAGCTTGTTGCCGGTTCACTGGCTTTAGTATGCTGCACCTCCGCCACGTTCTGGTAACCGGCCTCGAAATCGTTCCTTTATCCTGAGTCTCGCCATCACTTCTACCAATTCAGTCATAAGAGTCGCCGTCCCAACCCCCTTGCGTCGGGCATTCGACTATCTTCCCATTGCTGATCTGCCGACGCCCAAGGTGGGAACTCGTGTCAGGGTGCCTTTTGGCAGGCGCGAAGTCATCGCAGTGGTCATTCAGGGCACGGCCGAATCGGCGCTTACAGACAAACAGCTCAAACCGGCGCTCGAGTATCTGGAAACTGAGCCGGTACTGCCAGACAATCTGTTTCGCGCACTGATCTGGGCGAGCGAGTATTATCAGCATCCCGTGGGCGATGTATTCGCCACTGCAATACCAAAGCTGCTGCGAAGCGGCGCACCAACCCAGGAAATTCGCGAAGTCTTGCGCGCTACAGTGGCGCCGGACCCGGATCAGCTGATGGCTCTCAGGCGCGCCCCAAAACAGCAGCAGCTTCATGCATTCATCGAGTCCAACGGTCAGGTCTCTGCGGATCAAATCAAGCAGGCTGGTTATTCACTGTCATTGGCTCGGCAACTCGAACACAAGCAGTTAGTGGAGCGCGCCGAAATCACCGCCGTCGACTCCGTTAGTCTTGCGCAAACAGACAAACCTGGTTCTGCGCCCTTGCGCCTGAACAGCAGTCAGCAGGATGCAGTCGACGTGATTAATGCCAGCAGTGAATTTCATTGCTACCTGCTGGATGGCGTCACCGGCTCAGGCAAGACCGAAGTCTATATGCAGGCAATGGCAAAAGTGCTGGATGCTGGCGCCCAGTGCTTGCTGCTGGTGCCTGAGATAGGTCTCACGCCGCAAAACCTTAGTCGCTTTGAAAGCCGTTTCAGCTGCCCAATCGTGACCCTGCATTCAGGCATGACTGATCGGGAGCGCTTGCGGGCCTGGCGCATTGCCCGCTCTGGAGAGGCGGGCATCGTCATTGGCACCAGGTCAGCCATATTTACCCCGCTGGCTAGTCCCGGTTTGATTGTTATCGACGAGGAACATGACAGCTCTTTCAAGCAGCAGGATGGCCTGCGCTACTCGGCGCGGGACTTCGGCATCAAGCGCGCCCAGCTCGAATCTATGCCGATCGTGCTGGGCAGTGCCACGCCGAGCCTCGAAAGTCTCAACAACGCTATTGCTGGCAGATTCACCCACCTCAAACTAACCGCCCGCGCCGGCAACGCGTCCAAACCCAGGCTGATACTGTCAGACATCCCTGCAAGCCAACTCGACGAGGGTATCTCGCAGGAGCTGCTGATCAAGATTGACAAGCATCTTCAGCAGGGCAACCAGGTACTGCTATTTATCAACAGACGCGGATTTGCGCCGGTTCTGCAGTGCCTGCAATGCGGCTGGGCGTCTGAGTGCACAAATTGTAATGCCAGACTGACAGTACATGCCAAGCCGCCCGTGCTGCGCTGCCACCACTGCGAAGCGCGTGCACCAATCCCAAGGGCATGTCCTGACTGTCAATCCCGCAATCTTGCGACACTGGGTGCAGGCACGCAAAAATTGGAGGCCTTCCTTAAAGCACGATTTACCCAAACCCCGGTGCTTCGAATTGACCGCGATTCGACTCGCGGAAAGCGTGCGTTTCAGGCGCTGTTTGACCGCATCAATCAAGGCGAATCCTGCCTCCTGCTTGGCACCCAGATGCTGGCCAAAGGCCATCACTTCCCAGACGTCACTCTGGTCGCCGTACTGGACGCGGATATTGGTCTGTTCAGTCCCGACTTCAGGGGTCAGGAGCACATGGCCCAGACCATCGTGCAGGTCGCTGGCCGGGCTGGCCGCGCCGAAAAACCTGGTGAGGTCGTCATCCAGACCCGTCACAGTGAGCACCCGGCCTTGGTGAACCTGGTTAACGCAAGCTATGAGGACTATGCCCGCGACTTGCTACAGGAGCGAGCTCAGAGCAAGATGCCCCCGTTTGCGCACCTGGCGCTGCTGCGAATTGAATCGACTTTCCCAGACCGCGGATTTAATTTTGCGCGGGACTGTCTCACTCAGGCTAATGCATTGCAGACAGACTTCGCGGCTATCGAGCTGATTGGCCCACTGCCGGCCCCGCTGGAGAAAAAAGCGGGAAGGCACAGGTTCCAGCTCTACATCAAGTGCGGTTCCAGGCTGATTCTGTTGCGCTATCTGCAGCAATTCACCCAAGCCCTGGAGCGCATAAAATCACCAGCGCAAACGCGCTGGTCACTGGATGTTGATCCGCTAGACTTGATATAGCATGCTGCAGATGCGACCCGAGACGCTAATATTCGCTTCAGCTCTCGTATCAATAACCGATAATTGAGTTGGCTGCCGATGCATTAAGCAATAAACATCTACAAAACAAAGCCTTAGAACAGCCACAAGAGCCGAACGCTGATTATGAACCAGGATTTTGCCAAGATTCGACCAGAGCCGCTGCTGGAAAAGAAACCGGTAGACGCGCCGCCTGCCTGGTCGTTGATGATCACCGGCATGGTGCTGGGTATTACCATCGGTGTTTTCGCCTGCGTTTTGCTCTATCTGTCCGGCAACGTGCCCTCACTGAATCAAGCAACGCCGGTAGCAGCGGCAGAAACATTTTCGGCGGAGCCCCTGCAGCAGGCCCAGGCGCCATCCGACGGCAACCAGGCGCAGGATTCAGAATTGGAGCTGGAGTTCTATACTGAACTGCAGGAATATGAGGTCCTCGTTGATGCTACTCCGGTAGATCTCAGCTACCAGGACCCAGAACGCAAGCTGGTGAAGGATTACGTCCTGCAAACCGGTGCTTTCCAGCGACGCGAATTGGCGGAAACCGAAATGCGCAGACAGGAAGACCTGGGCCTGACCGTATTCGTTAAGGATCAGGCGCCAGTAGGTCGCTCGTTGTTCCTGGTGCAATCCGGTCCTTACGCCACCAACGGCGAGCTAGAAAATGCCGAGACTGTGCTGCGACGCAACAGCATTCCCTTCTTGCGGCTTACGGTGCAATAGCCAGCAATCCCGCTGTGACAGGGCGGGTTTTTTCTCCTTGCTTTAACTAATCACTGCCGACCTGCCGCGCCCAGCATAAAATTTGTATTTTCGCGGCAATAAACCTCCCCTGTGAACTTGAAATTTGGCCTGAACCCCCAATACTCAGCGGTTGGGAATATCGACCTGTCTCGAATTAACTAAGGGATGGCTTGCTAAGCTCGGAGACTGGCAGAAACAGAGTCCCGCCAGCAGAATTTGAAAGGGATTAAGAGGTAAGCAGATTTGGAACAATTCGACGGCACAACGATACTTTCTGTCCGACGTGGAAGCAAAGTAGTCATCGGCGGGGACGGCCAGGTTTCGCAGGGCAACACAGTGCTCAAGGGCAATGCCCGCAAGGTAAGGCGTCTCTACAAGGATCAGGTGCTTGCCGGATTCGCTGGCGGTACGGCAGATGCCTTCACCCTGTTTGAACGCTTCGAAGAGCAGCTGGAAAAGCATCACGGCAAGTTAACCCGGGCCGCGGTAGAGCTCGCCAAACTCTGGCGCACCGAGCGCGCATTGCGCCGTCTGGAGGCACTCCTGCTGGTAGCAGACAAAGAATCATCACTGATGGTCACCGGCAATGGCGATGTAATCGAGCCGGAAGATGCCATCATGGCAATCGGCTCTGGTGGTTCCTATGCCCTGTCCGCAGCCCGCGCGCTGGTGCAGAACACCGAACTGGAAGCTCGCGAGATCGTCGAAAAAGGGCTGACCATTGCGGGTGAAATCTGCGTCTACACCAACCAGCAGCACACCATCGAGGAATTGGACTACAGCTAAGTCGCTGCCAGCTATTTGCTGCGTCCAAAGCTGTTACATCAAACAGGAACGTTTTCATGTCACTTATGACCCCCAGAGAAATCACCTCTGAACTCGACAAGCACATCGTTGGCCAGCAGGCCGCCAAGCGCGCTGTTGCCATCGCACTTCGCAATCGCTGGCGCCGCATAAAGCTGGATGAAGATCTGCGCAATGAGATCACGCCAAAGAATATTTTGATGATTGGACCAACCGGTGTGGGTAAAACCGAAATCGCCCGACGCCTGGCGAACCTGGCCCATGCCCCGTTCATAAAGGTAGAGGCGACCAAGTTTACTGAAGTTGGCTATGTTGGCCGTGACGTCGAATCCATAGTGCGCGATCTTGCTGATGTGTCCGTCAAAATGATTCGCGAAGCTGAAACGCAAAAGGTGCAGCACCTAGCCGAAGATCTGGCTGAAGAACGCATACTGGACGTATTGCTGCCGCAAGCAAGGAACGACGATACCGAGATCGAAAACGACTCCCAGTCCACTGCCCGACAGGTTTTTCGCAAGAAGCTGCGACAAGGAGACCTCGACGAGAAAGAAATCGAAATCAAGGTTGCGGAATCCCCCGCCGGCGTCGAAATCATGGCACCGCCTGGTCTGGAAGATATGACCAGCCAGCTCAAGAGCATGTTTTCCAATATGAATACTGGACGCAAGCGCTCACGCCGACTCACGGTAAAGGCCGCTCTGAAAGTATTAAAGGATGAAGAAGCCGCCAAGCTCATCAATGAAGATGAGATCAAGAACAGGGCGATTGAAGCAGCCGAGCAGACCGGCATCGTCTTTATCGACGAGATTGACAAGGTAACTAATCAGCACGACGCTGGCAGCGCCAGTGTTTCGCGCGAAGGCGTGCAGCGAGACCTGTTACCATTGATCGAAGGATCCACGGTCTCCACCAAGTACGGGAGCATAAAAACAGATCACATTTTATTTATTGCATCTGGCGCCTTTCATTTATCAAAGCCCTCAGATCTGATCCCTGAACTGCAGGGCCGTCTGCCGATTCGCGTAGAGCTTGATGCGCTCACGGCTCAGGACTTCGAGCGAATTCTTGAGGAGCCCAATGCATCACTCACAGAACAATATCAGGCTTTGCTAGGCACCGAAGATCTCAAGGTGACGTTCAGCAAGGACGGCATTGCAAAGATCGCAGAAACGGCCTGGCAGGTGAATGAGCGCACCGAAAACATAGGCGCTCGTCGGCTACATACGGTCATGGAGCGTCTACTGGAGGAAGTCTCCTACTCTGCTTCTGACCTGGCGGTTGGTGACAATAAAGAACTGGTGATCGACAGGGCGTATGTCGAGCAGCAGCTGGACGAACTTGCCAAGGATGAAGACTTGAGCCGCTACATTCTATAGAGGCATTCTGTAAAGGCGTTTGGGATAGTTAATGGCAGCCATACCGACAGATATCAAGCTACACCGAAAATCAGCGACGCTGGAGCTGATCTACGCCGGACGTGAGCCAATCACCTTGCGCGCTGAATTTCTCAGGGTTTTCTCACCTTCTGCGGAAGTCCGCGGCCATGGCAAGGGGCAAGAGGTCCTGCAGACCGGCAAGCTCAATGTCGCCATCAAACACGTAGAGCCGGTCGGCAAATACGCAATCAAGTTAAGTTTCGATGATGGGCACAACAGCGGCATTTATAGCTGGGATTACCTGCTAGATCTTGGCGAAAATGAGGGTTCGCTCTGGCAGGGCTACCTTGCTAAACTGCAGGCTGCAGGCGCCACCAGAGAGTCCCTGCCGCCAGATACCCAGGTAATTCAAATTAAACCTGCCACCGAATAAACCAAATGGCCGCATCCGAAACTGACAAGCCTACTGACGAATCAGGCACTACCCATTTCGGCTACCAGGAAGTCCCTGTAGCCGAAAAACAGGAACGGGTTGCCGACGTCTTTCGCTCCGTGGCGAATCGCTACGACATGATGAACGATGTGATGTCTTTGGGCACACACCGGCTGATCAAACGTTTCACTATCGAATTGAGCGCGCTACGGAAAGGCCATAAGGTATTGGATCTAGCCGGCGGTACGGGCGATCTGAGCATGCGTTTCTCACCTATCGTAGGCAATGAGGGACAAGTGGTACTCGCCGATATCAATGAGGCTATGCTGGCCGTGGGTAGAGACCGGGTGATCGATCGTGGCATGCAATCCAACATCACTTTTACCCAGGCTGACGCCCAGAATTTACCTTTTGCAACAGACACCTTCGACTGCGTCTGCATTGCCTACGGTCTTCGCAATGTCACCCACAAAGACCAGGCACTAACCTCTATTCTGCGCGTGCTGAAGCCGGGTGGCAGGCTTCTGGTGCTGGAGTTTTCCAAACCCCAAAACCCGTTGCTCTCCAAGGCCTATGACGCTTTCTCGGAACTGTGGCCAGTGGCAGGCAAGATGATAGTCGGTGACAGCGAAAGCTACCGCTACCTGGTGGAATCAATCCGGGTACATCCAGACCAGGAGACTCTGCTCGGCATGATTGAGGACGCCGGCTTTACCGAAGCTCGCTATCAAAACGTGCTCGATGGTATCAGTGCTGTTCACATCGGTGTAAAACCGCGCAACTAGGTATTCCCCATGAATTCCCTGCTAGGCAGTCTCGCCCTCGCGCCCCTGGAGCAAGCCTTTAACTTCCTGATCAAGGAAGATCCTCATCTCGCGGACTTACTTAGCCCATTCGAAAACAAGACTGTCGAAGTAAGAACCAGACAACCCTCGCTTACCGTCTCTGTGATTCTGGAGCGTGGCCGTATTCGCCTCAGCGGCCTAGATGCTGCAACCATGGGCATCGAGGCTGACGCCTGTATCGAGGCACCCGCAGGCACGCTTTTTTCCATGCTGACCTCCAGGACAAATGCCCTGGTGAACACTGAGTTGCAGATAAGCGGCGATATCGAACTGGTGCAGGATATGCTGCGCGCACTGCATAAGGCGGACATTCAGTGGCAAGATCTGATCGGCTCGGTTTTTGGTGATGTGGTTTCCCGGCATATGCAGCAGCTGGCAGAGGCAGGGGGAGAATGGCGTGCCCAGGCGAATTCGCGCATCAAGCGCAACCTCGACGACTACCTGAAAGCAGAGGCCAGGATCCTCCCGCACTCGCTGGATACTGCCAGATTTGCCGAACAGGTACACGATCTACGGCTCCAGCTTGATCGCCTTGGCGCCCGCACCCAGGGCCTGAATGCTCGTCTTGATAAGCTTATAAGCGACTGATAATCAACAGGTTATTTACAGACCTCGCTTGTGAGACAGCGCCTCAGGTGGTATCTTTGCTCCCCCTTAAAACAAGAGTCTCCTGACCACCCCGTGACGAACCTGCCGCGCCTGCTCAAAATTCTGAGCATCATTGCCAAGTATCGCCTGCACGAATTCGCCAAAGGGCAGCCGGGCTACCTTTGGCTGCGCCTGATTCTGGCACCCTTCTCTTTCGTTTACCTGTTTTCAAACTCCGCAGCGGCTGACAAAAACCAGAACCTGCGTCTGGCGCTGGAGTCATTGGGGCCTATCTACATCAAGTTCGGTCAGCTGTTGTCCACCCGCCGAGATTTTCTCGAGCCGGCGCTGGCCGACGAGCTCGCCGCACTGCAGGACAATGTCCCGCCTTTCCACGAGCCAAAGATCGAACAGATGGTAAGTGAAGCCTTGGGAATGCCAATAGAGCAGGTTTTCCGCACGCTATCTCGCGAGCCTCTGGCGTCTGCATCTGTGGCACAGGTGCACCGCGCTACCTTGCTTAACGGAGATGACGTCGTGGTGAAGGTTGTACGTCCGGGCATTGAGCAAACCGTGCGGGCAGATATCAAACTGTTAAAACAACTCGCTGCCGTGGTCGCACGAACCTCCTCACTGGGTAAACGCCTGCGACCGGAAGAGGTAGTCCATGATTACGAAAAGGTGATTCTGGATGAACTTAATCTGCTGGCGGAGGCTGCCAACACGACCCAACTAAGACGTAACTTTGCTGATTCTTCCATGCTGTATGTCCCCAAAGTGTATTGGGACTTCTGTCGAAAAAACGTGCTGGTCATGGAGCGCATTCACGGCATTCCGGTGACGCAACTCGAACAGCTCAAGGCTCACGCTATCGACATGAAGAAATTGGCGGAACGAGGCGTCGATATCTTTTTTACCCAGGTGTTTGAACACAATTTTTTCCATGCCGACATGCATCCGGGCAATATCTTTGTCGCCAGGGACAAGCCAGATGCGCCACAGTACATCGCCATCGACTGCGCCATCATGGGCTCACTCAGCAAGGGCGACCAGGAGTACCTGGCCAAGAATCTGCTGGCGATCTTTAAGCGGGATTACCGCCGCGTAGCCGAGCTCCATATCAGCAGCGGATGGATACCGCCGCTAACGCCAGTGCATGAATTCGAGTCGGCGATTCGCAGTGTCTGCGAACCCATTTTTGAAAAGCCCCTGAAGGAGATTTCTTTCGGCCAGATCCTGGTGCAGCTTTTTAATACCGCCAGCCGCTTTGACATGGAAGTACAGCCTTCCCTTGTGCTGCTGCAAAAAACGCTTCTCAATATCGAGGGGCTCGGCAGACAACTGTATCCCGAGCTCGATTTATGGCAAACCGCCCTTCCCTATCTCGAGAGTTGGAATGCTCGGCGCTTGAACCCGTTCTCACTGCTTGGCAATATCCAGGAGAATTTACCGAACTGGTTAGATCAATTACCGCAGCTGCCAATTCTGATTTTTAACACGATTGCAGAGGCAAGTCAGCAGTCTGAGCTGCGCGAGTCCCTGGAAGCACTGCGCCGGCAGCAGGAGCAGGAACAAAAGCAACGC
>Ga0222719_10003837_pt1 | contig 13270 bp, 19 predicted proteins | sample C33_34DmetaG_FD_165039 | JGI IMG/M metagenome (GOLD analysis project Ga0222719, IMG submission 165039) | Estuarine water microbial communities from San Francisco Bay, California, United States - C33_34D | ecosystem: Environmental > Aquatic > Marine > Unclassified | place: USA: California...
GAAATCCTCTTCGTTCGATGACTTTCCTCCGGGCCATATCGTTTCTTGTGTCTTCTTTCCATAGAACCACTCCTTTATTTCGGGTCGTGACCGTTCGAGTATGTCTATGATGCAAAGAATGGCTTCTTGAACGTCGTGTTGTTCGTTCGTCCTGAAGCGGGGAAACTCCTTTTGGAACGCCTCTATGACATTCTTAATCGTGATGCGTTCTTTACCCCTCGTCCAATACGTTTTAACGAGGTCACCGTACAATTTCGTAAATTCACAATCACCCGTGTACGGATTACGGATGAAATAGTTTGATAGTACTGGAATGTACAACAAACACTGAAGGGCGGTATTGAAGTAGCAGGTATTCCCGTGATTTTCGAGCCCTTTCATTACATTTTGCGAACATTAAACACTTAAGAGAATGACGCGAAGTAAAAAAGATAAGAAAAAAATGAACGTCCAAGCTATCGTCGATAAGGTTCTCCCCATTTTCGAGGCTCATAAGCACGAGGATGATATCGAAGTCGAAATTCGTCTTGGTAAGCATAATGGCTCCCTGTTTGATACCAACGTTGGCAAAGATACGTGGCAACAAGTCCTCAAAGGCTTGAAGAAGTACGAAGGCTGGGAGTCGAAGGAAACCTCTTCCGTAGACGTCTACTATAACGACAGCAACAACATTCGCATTACTTCTGATGAAGATTCTGGTGAACAGTCTATGATTCAGAAAATCAGTGTCGTGAAGGAAGATTTCAAATGTGATCCTCTCGATGTTCGTTTCTGTGTAGCCCGTGAGATTCCCACCACCGGGGAATACGAGATGGATCGGAAACGAACCAAGACTCGTCACTCGTTCGTGCGTAAAAACCTGAGTATCGACATGACGATCAGCAGTGGTGACAATGCGGACATGGACTCTGAAGAAGAGGCGACCTACCAGATTGAACTCGAAATCATGAAACCGGGTGCCGTCGATGACGTGTACAAATTTTTCAATATCATTCATAAAGTGGCCGACCTTTCCAAACTAATTTCTGTGTAAACATAAATGATCTATTACATCTTGGCTTTCCTGGTTTTGTTTCTCATCTACGATAAACATACCGGTTCACATGAGGTTGAAGGGTCGAAGTTCTTCTATATCAGTGACGGTGATTCGAAGGCGATGTATCTTAAGATGCACGCCGACAACATTGGGGGAAACGCACTGAAGCGTTTTGTTCAGATGGAGGATGAATTTCTTCAACTCGAGCGAAAGTCAGTGTGTACCGGAATTCCTCAAATAGTTCCAGCTAGTATACTTTCTAATAAAATCAAAGACGCATTTCCAAAATACGACTTTTCGTACCACACATTCCATCTTAAACAGATCGCCGAACCTAGTAAGACGATTAACCGAAAAATTAAGTGCTAATAGAACACATTTTACAAGCAGGTGTCGGAAACTATGGACAACTGATTGTATAATAAGGACCGTTCTTTCATCTTAATTGAATAGAGTACCCTCGGAACCAACAGGCATAGGCTCAAGAACGCGACCGGTATCGACCAGTTCAATCTTGGGTTCCTTAAACTCGGGGCGAGGATCGGCGACCTCTTCCATGGGAACGGGAGGGGGTACGACTACCTTGGTACCCTTGCACCCACAGCCCTTCTTCTTGGAAGGGCAACCACCCTCCTTCTTTATATTCATCATACCCCACACAACCAGGATGAACACGAGGGTATGTACGAGCAGACCGAGGGTCGAGGGGCAACCCGTAGGGGTCGAGATCCACGAACCCAAGAGCGCCCTGACGAGACGAAACGTCTCGGGATTCGCGATGATAAAAAACGTGAGACCGGAGATGATGGAGATGATAAGCTTCTCCTCCTGCTTCCGGCCACCACAGCCACATCCACAATCTTTAAATAAACCCATGATTACTTTTGATATATGTCAACAAAAAAACTTAATTAAAGCCAAGCCACCTAAGATAGATATAACCCACTACCAACAATGTCGCTTTCTATCCAGCAATCCTCCGATTTCTCTCCTGCCTCCGTGCAGTTTTCGAAGCTTCGCAAGAACAAGAATGGCGGTAAGGCCGTCTACCTCAACGCCGGCGACAACAAAAAGCTCTACATCCAGTTTCCTTTCATGCGTTCTCCTTACGGCCTGAGCGCTTTCACCGACGAGGGCACGGGACGCACGTCTTATTCTCTCGATCTCTCGTTTGATCCCGATAACGAGGAGGCGATGGCGCTTCACAACAAGCTCAAGGAGCTCGACGATATCATCGTGAACACCGTAGCCGCCAACTCTAAGGAGTGGCTCGGAAAGGAGTTCAACGTCGCCGTTCTCAAGGAGGCGCTCTACAAGCCCATGGTTCGCCCCGGTAAGGAGCAGTACCCGGCTACTATCAAGCTCAAGATTCTCACCAAGCCCGACGGCACCTTCGTCCCCGAGTCGTACAACATGCAGAAGCAGCCCGTTCCCCTCGATAGTATCGAGAAGGGGCAGAAGGCTATGGCCATCGTTGACCTCAATCAGATTTGGTTCATCGATAACAAGTTTGGTGTTACCATCCGTCTTCAGCAGTCTCTCTTCGAGCAGTCTGCCAAGCTCCCTTCTTTCGCCTTCCAGGGTCTTGACCTTCCCGACGATGACGTCGTCGACGACGTTGAGGAGGATGAGATTGAGGAGGTTGATGATCAGTAAATTCCCGAATCCAAATGGACTCGTTCCCTTCCCTTCCCTTCTTGTTAAGTTGAAAATAACTTCTTAACAATAAGTAAGTATGTCTAATAAGAACATTGAGAGTAATCTTAAGAAGTTACTCAAGGGTGAGAAGGCGTGTGTACCAGAACACTTCCTGAAAGTTCCTGCTTATAACTCTCCTACTTTACGTACTGGTAAGGGTAGACCTATCAGTGAAGGTCAATTTGGAAAGATGTACCGAGGGAGTATCAATGATAACGGTCGTAGATATGTCGCGTACAAAGAAATAGATACATCTGATAGTACCGATGGTGCCTTTGAGTTTGAGTTCAAGGTTGCCCAGAAATTAAAAGAGTTCGCGGTTCCCGAGGTGTACCTCTTTAAGAAGTGTCCCATCCAAGATAAAACACCCAAAAAAGTGCGTAAAAAGAATGGTACGTTGGTCCAACCAACGAGACGTACCAAACCCAAGGATATTCTTTATATGGAACTTCTTGATGCTATGTCGTTTTATTCGTGGTGGCAAACCAATCCATCTCTAGATGCGGTAAAGTCTGTTATCGTACAGGTTTTTGATAATCTTTACCGAATTAACCAAAAATTTCCAGACTTCCGTCACCGTGATTTACATGGGGGAAACGTGATGGTTAATCCAAATATTCTCGCCACCCAATACGTTTGGAAAGTTGACCTCGGTCGTAAAGTAATTCGGAACGACCCTGGTGGATCTTTTAGGAGTCGTCTCGGTTCACCAGATATCAAAAAGTATAATCGTACAAACGCTGGTGTGGAAGCAACTATCATTGATTTTGGTTTGTCCTATTGGTCTGAACGCATGCCAAACCCAGAAACGGCCAGTGGTGGATATACTGGTGCGGGTATATATGGAAACCGCCCAGGTACGATTCGCTATGATACACACAGGTTCTTGTATATCATTTACGTTAAGGTGCGACAACCGCAAAATGCTAAGGAGCGAGCTATTAAAAATTTCATCGAAGAACTCATACCAAACAAAAAGTACCTCGAGTTTAACGGACCCTTCACGAGTGGGGGGTATCTCGTTAAAGACACTTGGGCTAAGGAAGAAATTCCCTCCTTCAAAACTATCCTGTCTCACCCATTCTTAACTGGTGAGGAGAAACCAAATAGACCAAAGACTCTCGCGGAGGCTCTTGGAATGATTCCTAAGGCTAAGACTCCCGTGAAGGCTAAGACTCCCGTCAAGGCTAAGACTAAGTCCCCTAGTCCCAAGCTCTCAACTGCAGAAAGGAAGAAGAAGATGAACAACGCGATTAAGAGGGCTGCGGCTGTACTTGCAGCTAACAAGAATAAAGCCAAACCAGCTCAAAGAAGGCCTGGTGTTGTGCGCCCAGTCACCGAGATTAAGACGGCCACTCCTAACGCACCTTACGGGGTGATGTCCCCTTCCAATATAATGAATCTTGCTAGGAAGGTCGAGAGTGGGAGGAAGAAGGCAGCTAACAAGCTGAACGCCAAACTCAAGGAAATCAAGGCCATGAAGGGTAAGACACCCACACCCGTTCGTCTCAAACAACCGTACACTTTCACCGATATAAAGGGTAAGAAGCGTGAATTTGTCAGAAAGTTTGCGTATGACAGGGCTTTGGCTAAGAACAAGGCTGAGAGGGAGAAGGCAAACGAGGCTAACCCAAAGAAGTACACTTTCATTGACGTAAATCGTAAGAAGCGTGAGTATGTGAGAAAGGGTGCATACGAAAAGGCTTTGGCTAAGAATAAGGCTGAGAGGGAAAGGAGGGCACAGCCAACGTGGTCGGATAGGGCTCGAATGAAGAGGGCAGATCGCGGTCAACCTTTTAACATGAAGACACCTCAAAACGTAAGGAACGCCATAAAGGCTGGTAAGAATATGAAATTTGTTCAGGGTCGTTTCAAGACGGTCACACCAAAAGCTAAGACTTTTGTAAACAAGTTTGTAAATGCATTAGATAAAGATGAACTCAACGCACTCAAAAAGAAAGTTTGTCAACCTTAAAAATCCTCTTAGTACCCTCGTCAACTTCAGAGAGTATCTTAAACTTTGGAGTCTTGATGAGTTTCTCACCATTCTTAGTGACGAATGATTTCATCCGTTCAACTTCACCACGGGGCATCTTCCTGGTGTACTTGAGCGCGACCTTTTTGTTTCCGATGTTGAATACAGTCGATGACATTTTAATATTTAGCTATAATAAAATGCAACGTTCGACTATTCTCGTGGCACTGGCTATCGGTGTCGCTCTTTTTCTACTCTACAAGAACACCTCCTCCACCTCCGGGAAATGGACTGTTTACGGAACCATGGGTTGCGGATGGACTCGTAAGCAGTTAGATTACATGAAGAAGACGGGTACGCCTCACACCTTTGTCGATTGTGATAAGGGTGGGTGTGGCGGAATGGGTGCTTTCCCTACCCTCAAGAGTCCCAATGGTAAGAAGGTCGTTGGATACACCGAGGTATAAGAATTTATTACTCATACGATGACTGTTTCAACGTATCAATAATGAATTATTGATGACCTGGTGAATAACTATTTAGATACCACGGACGACCTGGAGAGAGATGGAAAGGATGAACGCGTCCAGAAGGGTGGAGATGGGCTTGAGGACGGAGATGTGCTTGGAAAGAGAGCGGTTCCAAACGAGACGAAGGATGAAGGTGCTGATGAGAATGTTGAGCACGAAGATGAGAATCTCGGTGATCATCTCGGAGCGAGACTTGGACTTGGTAACCTCTTGAAGCATTTTATTACATACGGATATTTTTTTCTAGATACATTACAAATGAGACCCCTCCCCCTGAGTGGTTCAGAAAATAGGTTCACAAACAGGCGATGGGGAACTCCGAAGGGGATCGGGAACAACAACTGTTACGCCTATGCTGTGGGAGATTACGAATCGTACCGGTGGCAAAAGTCCATCCCAGGTGATCGTTCCGGTCTCTCCAATGGTCACCACACGTATACACACTGTAAGGGACTTCCCGGACGCGTTATTTCGGACAACCCAAAGAAGGTCTATAGGGCGAACGCCACTGATAAGTGTAAAAAGGGGTACTTCAAGGTCATGATGTTCGTTTCTCCTGGGAGACCGATGAACTACATTCGCCAGGGAGATTTCCACTTTTACAAACAACACGGTGTAGTCGAGTATAAGATCAAGCCTGGGGATACGATCGCTCGGGTTGCCAAATTTTTCAAGGTACCAGAGTCACGGATAAAGAGGGCTGGTCAGTTTAAGGTCGGTAAGCGTATTATTTTCAAGGCTAACGTTTTCAGTCACAAGCGGGGCTGGGCGACAGGTCCACTTCTCACTGATGCTAAAGGTAAAGCCATCACTGACCCTCGTAAAGCGTCGAGGGATTATCCAGGTCTCAACTACGAAAAGTACTGTTCATCCTTCTGCGTCAAGGATCGTGGGATCAAAGTCGGTAAGACTCACCCCAAGGTCCGCAAGAATACTATCTAGATCCGGTGTATCTTCTACGTCAAAGGTAATATCAAAGGTGTCGAGTACCTGGAACACAGATTCCTCGTTTAAAGTGACCGAGTTTGCAACCGCCGTATAATTGTTTCGTATCGTGACGATGATGTTAAACTGGGAAACATCGAAAACTTTCCTACACGTTGGGCACGTATTCTTACCTTGATTCTTCCATTCCTGTAGACAGTGGGAATGAAACATATGTCCACATCGAAGTGCGGGATTGACCCTCGTACACCTGACTTCATTTAGACATATGGCACATGTCGACATTCTACAAGAAGGTTTTAAGTTTTTTTCATGGATTTTTCTCACCTAGTAAATATCGGGAACCTTGAGAAGAGGGTTGTCACAGGTGTTGCAGTTACCCTTACCTTGCTCCTTCTCTTGGATCTTAGTGAAGAGCTGGGGACCCTGCTTCTGGAGAAGCTGACGGTACGAATAGTTGTCCTCGAAAGAGATGCCATTCTGCTTCATGACATAGTTGTTAAAGAGCTGGGCTGAGGTGTTTACGGTAAAGCACCTCCCATCGGCCATACCAAGTCGCTGGGACATTTTGTTACTATAACATTAGAATTTAATTTGCCTGTTCGTGATGGTTCTCATCCAAGATTGAAAACCTTTACCCTTGAGAAGTTTGACAAAGGGGTCACACTTGTATCCCAAAAATGTATCGAACACATCAGTGTCCTCTGTCGGAGACACGCGAATTTCGGGGTTCTCGTTGATGTGTTGGTTAATGATGTTGTAGGCAAAGGCAATCTCCTTGAGGGTCTCGGCTCCGGTGATGATGATTTTTCCTGTGGAGAAGATGCTACAGGTGATTTCTTTCATATCTTCGGAGGGTTTGAACTTGATTTTGACTGCGGAGTATCGGTCTGGTTCGAAAGACACTTTGAAAATGTCGTTGTACTGCTCGAACCAATCGGCGACCTTCATGAGGTTGATGTTGTAGTTGAGGCTGAAGTTGGAGTTGATCATGACCACACGGAACGAATCGATGGGAACGTTCACCTTCAAACCCAAAAAGGTTTTGAAAATGTGGACCAATTGCGTGATGATGCGTTTACAGTCGAAAAGGTCACAGCACCCGGCGACTTGAATGCTTCCGTTGGGAAACACTTTCACGGATTTGGTGCTGTACGTGTCGTTGTAGGTGAGCGTGACCTGGTTGTAAAAGGTCGTAGGCTTGAGTTTCCATTCGAAACCGTCGGTTTGCGTACCGGAACGACGCATTTTATACGAACCGATTTGCTCGAATAAAGCTCGAAGTCGCTTTATATCGATGTCTTGGATAAAGCTCGAAACCATGGTGATGGTCGTAATTTTGACCCACGAAGGTCGGGTCTCATCGGGAAGAGCCTTTCGTATCTCATCGAGAGTCAAGAGATACGAAAAGCTATTGTTAGCAATCACAGAATACATTTTTGAACATAAAAAGTATTTTAAAGAAGCTCGACTTAGGTGTCCGTTTAAGGAATTTGGTACTTGAAGCTAACCGGAGCTGGAGTATTTTCGTCGGCCCTACCCTTCGAGGTCGTCAATACTTCTTTACCGTTTTCCTTAATCGTCCATCCCGGGACGTACTTAGGCCTGAAATAATCAATTTTGAACTTCTTGACCTTGGTGGAAGTGGTCACCGTAAATACCTTTGTACCAACCTCAGCCTGACCCGCTTTCCACGCGGACCACGATACATCTTTATACTCTCCATCCGCGGGTTCGGGATCGATCATACCGTAGTTATCACCTTCACATTCATATCCCCCTTCCTTACTGTTGCACTTAGCCCACTCGGGTTCTTCATGAATCGTGAGTTGCTCTGGTGTAACTCGAACATCATCAGCTTCGATATCGGTGATGTGAATGTTAAAATCCTTGGTGCGATACGGTTGTTCCGCGACGATGAAATCGTACACGTACTCAGTGGGCTGGATAGGGGTGGAGGTCGTGGATTCTTCCGGGGTTTCGCTCCCACCCATAGCACCGGCTAATAGACTGGAGGAAATGCAACACATACTGAGAAGACCGACACCTGCTAACATAGGTACCGCGTTGGCCATTTTCTTTATAATACTTAGAGATAAAAGTTTAGATAAAGATAATGACATCGTTCATAAAGTCTGCCAAGCATGTCATAGATGTTGAATCTGATCTTTCATACGTTGAGATAGTCTACGACAGATACTTTCGTGGTAAGGGGTACTCCACTTTTACGGATTACATAAACACCGAACCCCTCGCGGACTGGGTATCTCTAGATTCGGCCACCAATTCTATCCCGTACGACAAGTTTCTCGACACCATGGTCAAGAGTACGTTCGAGGTCCAACAGCGCATGGCAGAGCTTCTACTCGAGAGGATACTCAGTCTTAAGCAAAGTAACCGTGTTTACGTTCGCATCGTACACGGCATAAAAATTCTCGACCCAACATTCCAACCACCTCGAGTAAATATGGAGAGTGCTTGGCAGATGGACTTTATTCGAAAGTTCTGCAAAAAGGTTGTACCGAATATCATTCAGGAATGTACACAGGTATCCCGACTCAGGTACTTCTCTAACGTCTTAAAATTAATAGAACTAGGACAATAATAAGAGCGATGAGTATCCAACGCCAAGGGATCTTCCGGTTGGAAACCCCAATCTTTACCTTATTCTTAGGCTTTCCACACGAGAGACCGTAATCAATGTTACGACGTGGGTGGATCGTCTTATCTAACTTACACGGAGTCCTCTCATCCTCACAAAGAGCTAAATCACAGAATACACTTTTCGTGGGTTCGGGAATACCCTTGCTCGGAGGAATTTCCTGAAAATCCTGAAAATCACCCGTCTGTCTCACACCTCCTGGAAGGGAAAAATCGTGTAGGACAAAGGGGTTGATGTCATCAATAGCAGCCGCATCATTGAGCATAAACGTACTCATCTTGATATTACTTCAGATTATATTTTTTATCAGCCATCTTAGACCTATGTTCCTCCCACATCTTGTCCAGATCGACGTTTAGCATATGCGCGAGCTGAAAGAGGTAACTAAATACATCACCCATTTCCATCATGACGTCTGTACCCCTTTCCTTTTTCAGGTTCGTCTTCTTATAGGTTTTCTTGTACTGCCGAATGGCCGACGCGAGCTCTCCAACCTCTTCGGTCAGGAGAAGCCACACGGTATCTATGGCTGCACGATCCCATCCCTTCAACTTACATACTCGTTCCGTCTCAGCCTTGTAATAGTTTAAACTCATACTTATTGAGTAAACGTATTCAAACTTTAATAGTCTTAATTCAGGCCAATCTTATCATTGTACTCGATCTTGTTTCCGGTGGTACTGGTGTTTATAGGCCTATCCATAGGAGTGCTGATGGTATCGATATCCTTGGCATAGGCGATATATTGAGACACACCAGTCTGTATTTGGGTAAGGGCGGTCTCGATGACTCGGGTGTTCATAGCCTTTACCTGTTCGTTCACGTTGGTGTGATGATCGCCGGAGTTGTTGATGAACACGACACGCATGATACCGTAGAGGTCATCGGGGTTTTGATAATCGATGGCGATGCCAGTCTTATTCTTGAAGGCCTGGCGAATACCCCTCTGAAGAAGATTCTTGTTGAACTCGGAAAAAAACAGAGTGTTCAGTGGAGTCTCACACTGCTTGAGGGAATTGAGGTGGAGGTTATCACACATTTAATATAGTCGCCGAAAAAAATTGTGTGTAGATATTAAATGTTAAACATGGCTGACTTCAACGAGGCCTATGATACGAAGATCAAGAATGTCGAGCCGATCCCATGCGAGGCCCCAGAGTGCTTCGTCGGTTCTTACCCCCCTGTGGCCAAGCCCGGGAAGGAGGGTCCCTTTTTCGTCAACACGCATCTCATGCACCCCACGCGGAAGTTTGAGACCGTTGGAACTGTTTCTGTGCGAAGCAAGGATCTCAAGTGTGACAAGTAAGTTAAAAATAAAATTTGAATAAATGGTATATGAGGGTTGTTAAACGCTCAGGTCGTGTTGAGGATATGCGCTTCGATAACGTCACCAACAGGATCAAGAATTTAACGTATGGACTTTCCGAAAATTGTGATTCTTCCAAGGTTGCTCAACAGGTTTTTTCTTCGATGTACGATAACATCACCACTCAAGAGATTGACATTTTGTCGGCAGAGATTTGTATCGGTATGATTACTTCAGACCCCGATTACGAGATTCTCGCTACTCGAATTGTGGCGAGTAACATTCATAAGATTTGCCCGAACAACTTTCACTTAGCTATGCGAAAGCTTCAAAAGGCTGATGTCATCACCGATGAAGTGGTCGAAGTTGCGCAGCAGGTCAAGGATCACATCAAGACGGACCGCGATTTTGATTTTGGATATTTCGGTCTTAAAACCCTAGAGAAAAGTTACCTTCAACGGGTAAACGGAAAGCTCATCGAAACACCTCAGTACATGTTTATGCGCGTCGCCATAGGCATTCATGGTAAGGACGTCCCAGCCGTTCTCGAAACCTACGACAAAATGTCCCAAGGCTATTTCATTCATGCGACACCGACCCTATTTAATGCGGGTACCCCAAGACCCCAAATGTCGTCGTGCTTCCTAATTGCAAACAAAGCTGATAGTATCGATGGCATTTACGGAACTTTGACGGAGTGTGCCCAAATTAGTAAGTGGGCCGGTGGGATTGGGATGCACATCCACGATATCCGTGCGAATAAGTCTCACATTAGAGGGACAAACGGTCAATCGGATGGTATCATCCCAATGCTGAGGGTCTTCAACGCGACGGCTCGATACGTGAACCAGGCTGGTCGACGTAAGGGGTCAATCGCGGTCTACCTCGAGCCATGGCACGCAGATATCATGGACTTTTTGGAGTTGCGTCTCAACCAAGGCGATGAGGAAGCACGCTGTAGGGATCTTTTCTCGGCGATGTGGATTCCCGACCTGTTCATGAAGCGTGTGGAAGAGGGTGGGAACTGGTCTCTCTTCTGTCCGGACAAGGCAAAGGGTCTCTCCGACGTCTATGGGAAGGAATTTGAAGAGTTGTATACCAAGTACGAAGAGGAGGGTCTCGCCAACGCGACCGTTCCGGCGACTGACGTTTGGAAGGCTATCCTGAAGTCTCAAACTGAGACTGGAACTCCATACATGCTGTATAAGGATGCGTGTAACGAGAAGAGTAACCAAAAGAATTTGGGTGTGATTAAGAGTTCAAACTTGTGTACGGAGATTTTGGAGTACACCGACAAGGACGAGACATCTGTGTGTAACCTGGCGTCCATCGCTCTTCCCAAGTATGTGAATAGGGAGACAAAGACTTTTGATTTCGAGAAGCTTCGTGAAGTCACTAAGACCGTGACAAAGAACCTCAACCGCGTCATCGATCGCAACTTCTACCCTGTCGAGACAGCGCGTCGCTCCAACATGAAGCATCGCCCCATTGGCCTCGGTGTCCAGGGACTCGCGGATGTATTCATCCTATGTGGTCTCCCCTTCGATTGCGAGGATTCACGTACACTCAACGCACACATCTTCGAGACGATGTACCATGCAGCTCTCGAGGCATCGTCCGAGCTCGCTGAAGTTGATGGTACGTACGAGAGTTTTGAGGGTTCTCCAGCCTCTCAAGGTATTCTTCAGCCGGACATGTGGGAAGGAGTCGCGAAGTTCAGTGGACGATACGACTGGGATGCCATGCGCGAGCGCGTGAAGACGAAGGGTCTTCGTAACTCTCTACTGATGGCACCCATGCCCACGGCCTCTACGGCACAGATTCTAGGTAATAACGAATGCTTCGAACCCTACACGACCAACATTTACCTGAGACGTACACTCGCGGGTGAATTTGTCGTGGTCAATAAGCACCTCGTCGAGGACCTGAAACGCGTGGGTCTGTGGTCTAAGGAGATGAAGGACCTCATGGTGAAGGCGGGTGGGTCTATCCAAAACATCGTGGATATTCCCGAGGACATCAAGAAGCTGTACAAAACCGTGTGGGAAATCAGTCAGAAATGTATCATCGATATGGCAGCGGACCGGGGTCGTTTTATCGACCAGAGTCAGTCTATGAATCTGTTCATGGAGAGTCCGACCCTTTCGAAGCTGAGCTCCATGCACATGTATGCTTGGAAGGCGGGTCTCAAGACGGGTATGTATTATTTGAGATCTAAGGCGAAGGCTCGTCCAATCCAGTTTAGTCTTGAACCAGAGTGTGTGGCATGCTCAGCTTAAAGTTTTGAATCTAAAAGCTAATTAGAAGTCATGGACAAAGCTATCGAAAACGTTCAGATAAACGAATATAATAACAGAAAAATTGTCATCACTACAAAACAGGGCACTCCGTTCCGTGTCCAGTTCCCTCGTATGTACATGCCTTTCGGGGTATCCGGTTTCACCCCTGAGATTGGCCCCACGAAGTACAACATCGATTTTGCCATCAAAGGGTACGACGAGGAGGACAGTTACATGAAAAAATTTTATGAATCTGTTCGTAAGCTTGAAGGTTTAATCATCGATGAAGTTGTGAAGCAGAGTGAAACTATTTTCGGTGCACCCATGACGAAAGAGGAGCTTCTCCCCATGTTTAACTCGAACGTCAAAGAAGCTACTGATAGGGAGCCAAAGTTTAGGATTAAGGTTGACACGACCATGGACGAACAAATCAAGGCGAACGTCTTTGACGCAGACAAAAATCCTCTACGCGACGGAGCGACTAATGGTCTCTATGCAAGAAATAGTGGACATGCTATCGCTGAGCTTAACAGTGTCTACTTCTTGAACAGAAAGTTCGGTTGTACTTGGAAATTACATCAACTAATCGTATACGAGCCACAAAATTTAAAAGGATTTCAATTTAAGCTTTAGACTTACTCATCAGTAAAATACTATAAATAGCCTGAGCCTCCTTAAGCAGTTTACCCTGAACCTTGGTATACTTCTTTGGGTCCAGACCTAGCTTAATCTTAGCTATCTTAACAGATTCTGACCATTGAGCGAGTGTCATCTCTTACTTACTATCCTTGATTATTTTTTTGTAGGACTTGCTACCCTTCTTGGGAACGAGGCAGAAA
>Ga0222719_10003838_pt1 | contig 13269 bp, 13 predicted proteins | sample C33_34DmetaG_FD_165039 | JGI IMG/M metagenome (GOLD analysis project Ga0222719, IMG submission 165039) | Estuarine water microbial communities from San Francisco Bay, California, United States - C33_34D | ecosystem: Environmental > Aquatic > Marine > Unclassified | place: USA: California...
TTACATTAAACGGTTCAAATTTAGTTTTTGAAGGATTTTTAGAAAACGCATTTGAAACAACTTTAACAGCGGCAGAACCAACTGCTGATAGAACAATTACATTACCTAATCAATCAGGTACCATAGCAATGGATGGTGACGCATTAGCGTATGCTATAGTTTTCGGAGGATAATTAAGTGGCAAGTACATTTAAAAATTTTGGATTAGATGTTGGTGTTTTAGATGACGCAACAGGAGATATGTACACCGCTGGTGGTTCGGTTCAGGCAGTTGTTCACGCCTTATACATTTCTAATAAAAGTTCAACTAACGCAGCTAAAGTAAATGTAAAAGTTACAACTGATGGTGGTTCAACTTTTTTTCATGTAGGTAGAAGTTTAAATGTGGCCACTAACAATACACTGGTTTTAGATAAACCAATTAATTTAGAGAATAATGATATTCTCAGAGTTTATGCTGACCCTAATCCAGACAGTTCGTCTGTAGATGTTGAAGCATTTGCAAGTATATTGGAGATTAGTTAATGGCAACTTTAGGATATGTAGTTCCAGAAAGTCAACAGTCTAAAGAGGGTTTTCACGCTCTTAGAAGAACAACTGAGGGTCTTTTATATTACACAAAGGTTGATAAAGATAGTACAGAAACTTTAGATTTTGAAGGCGGCACACCAACAGATTTAACTGGTGCAACACAAATTTCAAGACAGCCTGAATATACAGAGGATGACCCTTTTGTTCAAGCTGGTGAAACGGAATACTTTACAGGTGATGATTCAACTCTTACTTTTACAATGACTAAACCAGTTTTAGATGATACAAGAGTGTGTGTATATCTTGATGGTGTAAAACAAATATTAAAAGAACAATTTACTTATTCTACACCGACAGTTACATTTATAGCAAAACCAAAATCAGGTGCTCAAATCGCAATCTGTAAGTTAGACAAAAAATATAAAAATAATACAAATGACTTTTATCATCAATTTAGAATGGAAAATGGTGACGCAACTTATTATATAGATGATAATGGTTATTTTATAAAAAGGGAAAATAGAAGTAGAGGGGCAACGGCCTTGACAAGTGATGACTTCACTACAGCAGAAAGTTCAACTTATCCTGTAGCGTCAACATCTTGGCAATCAGCTGTTTAACTTGTATAAATAGTATTAATAAAGGTAAACCATGGCAGATTTTAAACTAGGTCGAATTAAATTTAAATGGAGAGGCAATTGGGCTGTTGATACATCATATTTAATTGATGATGTGGTTAAATACGGCGGTAATACATATGTCGCAATAGCAAATCATACATCTCCTTCAAACGAAAACTTATTCTATACAAGTCCAGCAACATATACAACTAACTGGTCTTTACAAGCCGAGGCTTTATTTTTTAAAGGCACCTATGCAGATGCTACATGGTATAAATTAAATGATGTTGTATCTTATGGTGGTAAACAATATCGTACAACGACAGCACATACTTCTTCTAGTGCAGTTTTAAATCAATCAAATTTTGAGCAATTACTTGATGGTGTTACATTTAGAGGTGACTATGCAAGTGATACTCAATACAGATTAAATGATTTAGTAAAATACGGTGGTAGACAATATAGAGTTACAACTGAACATACATCAGCTTCAGGTGGTGACCAAAATATTGATTTAACTTACTTTACTTTATTCATAGATGGATTAGATTTTAGAGGAGATTGGGCAAGTTCATTATACTATAAGACAAATGATGTTGTTAAATATGGTGCATATCAGTATAAATGTGTAACTCCTCATGTTGCACCGTCAGATTTTTCTTTAACAAATGTTGATGGTTCATCCGTAAACTGGCAAGTATATTCTGAAGGATTACAATGGGAAGATAACTATAATGCCAGCACAACATACCAAGATGGTGATGTTGTAAGTTACGGTGGTTACACATATGTTTATGTAAATTCAACGCCAAGTTCAGGAAACACTCCTACAGATAATAGTTATTGGGATGTTGTAACAACAGGTTTTAAAGCATTAGGAGATTACTCTCACGGAACAACTTACAAAACAGGTGATACTGTAAAATATGGTGGTAATAATTATGTTGCTACTGCTAATCATACAAATCAATATCCATCAAACACAGATGGTACGGTAAACTCTTCTTACTGGACATTAAACCTTGAAGGATTTAATTATAGAGCGGCTTATGACGCTGCTACAACTTATAATATTGGTGATGTAGTAAGATTAACTTCAACAAGTTATATTGCAATACAAGACAGAATTTTAAATGTTTCTCCGGATTCAGACGCAACTAAATGGCAAGTTGTTGCACAAGGTGATACAGGTGCAGTATTAAGTACAAGAGGTGACTTAATAAAACAAGGTGCGGCCGCTTCAGAAAGATTACCTATCGGTACAGTAGGTTCAGTTTTAACAACAGACGGCACAGACCCCATTTGGTCAAATGCTGAAGGTAAAAATGTTTACTATGTTGCAAACTCTGGTTCAGACAGTAATCCAGGTTCACAATATTTACCATTTAAAACAGTTTACTATGCTTTACAACAAGCTACTTCAGGAGATGTTGTTAGTTTTGATACAATTACAGGTGGTACAGGTGGTACTCCAGGTACTTACGATATTGCACAAACAAGCACAACAGGTTCAGGTACAGCTGTTCAAGCAAGAGTTATTTTAGATGGTTCATCTACACCGACAGTTACAATTACAAATGGTGGTTCAGGTCACGCAGTTGGCGATGTAATCACATTTACAACAGGATTTGGTGGTGCTTCAAATATTTCAATCACAGTAGTATCTGCTTCAATTGGTGATGTTATATATGTTAAAAACGGCGTTTATAGAGAAACATTACCTTTAAGAGTTCCTGCTGGTGTTACAGTACAAGGTGAAAGTTTAAGAGGAACAGAAATTAGACCAGCTTCAAGCACAGGTCATCAAGTTGCAACAATTGATAGTATTTCAGGTGGTACTGGTGGTACTCCAGGCACATACAATTATGTACACCAATCTTCTTCAACTCAAAGTGGAGATGGTATTGTAGTAAATGTTGTGACAGATGGTTCATCTACACCAACGGTAACCATTTATAATGGTGGTTATGGATATGTTGTTGCAGAAACAATTACAATTCCTGGTTCTTCATTAGGTTCTTCTACAGATTTAACTTTCAATGTTGCTACATTAGAAGATAATAATGCTTCCAATATGTTCTTAATGAACAATCAAACAAACCTTGTTCAAATGACAATGAAAGGTTTAACAGGAACACCAACAGCTGGTGGTACTAGTAAAGCTGCTGTTGTTTCATTAGACCCTAGTGGCTCTATTTCAACTGCTTCTCCATATGTACAAAACTGTTCTTCAGTTAGTGCAAATGCAACAGGTATTCAGATTGATGGTTTATTACATAGTGCAGGTAATAAATCTATTCTTGCAAATGACTTTACACAAATTAACTCAGATGGTAAAGGTGTTCACGCAATTGGCGGTGGCCGTGGTGAGATGGTGTCCGTCTTTACTTACTACAATGCAATTTCATATCACGCAGAATCAGGTGGTTTCATAAGAGGCCTAAACTGTTCATCTGCTTATGGTGAACAAGGTGCTGTTGCAGACGGTACTTTAGCCGCAGAAAGTCCTGTAGAAGTACAAGCTCGTGGTGAGATGTTAAAATATGCTACGGCAGGATTTATCGGCGCTGCTACTGAAAGTGATATTGCAGACACAGTTTCAACTTCAGGTACACCAACAGCGGCTGCAATTGTAGGAGACACTTCAGGCGCAACTGCTACAATTATAAGAACAAATATATCATTAGATTACATTCACATTGAAAACAGAACAGGTAACTTTCAACAAGGTGAAACTGTTACAATTACAAAAGATGACAGTTCTACTTTTCAAGCGACATTAGACGCTTCATTTGGTGATAGTTCAGCTGCTCAAACAGGACAAGTTGGTCCACTTATTGCAGTTAAGTCCTCAGACGGAACATTAAGTAGTGCGACTGTAATTACAGTTGGTTCAAATGTTGTGTTTGCTGGTGATACTGCCAAATACTATAGAGTTTCAGCAATTTCAGAAACAAATACAGGTAATGAAACAGCATTAATCAGATTAACAGAAAGTGTTACAACAGGCAGAGCAATTGCCGAAGATGAAGAAGGTGATGTTACTGAAGATTTTTCAAATGTTCGTTTAACTGGACACGACTTCCTAGATATTGGTACTGGTGACTTTATTACTACAAACTATCCAGGCGGTCCAAGTCAACCTGCTGACCAAGCAGATGAAGTTACAGAAACAAATGGTGGCCGTGTTTACTACTCATCTACAGACCAAAATGGTGACTTTAGAGTTGGTGACTTATTCAGAATTCAACAGTCAACAGGTATTGCAACTCTTAACGCAGACGCTTTTGACCTTTCAGGTTTATCAGAATTACAACTTGGTTCTATTGGTGCAGAATTAGGTGCAACAATTAATGAATTTAGTACAGACGAAACTTTATCAAATGACGCTAACTCGGCAGTTCCAACAGAAAGAGCTGTAAGAGGTTATTTAACAAGAGATAAAGCAGGTACAGGTGCTTGGGTACCACCAACTGGTACAACAGGTGAAAGACCTACAGGTGGCGAATTATACACTGGTGCAATTCGATATAACTCAACATTAGTAACTTGGGAAGGTTATAACGGAACACAATGGACAGGTTTAGGTGGTGGTAATCCTTGGGGAAGTATTGATAATACAGATAGTCCATATGCGATTGCAGCTAATGATAGAGTATTTGTAGATACTTCAGGTGGTGCAGTTACAATTACATTACCAGGTTCACCATTAGTTGGTGACCAAATTAGAGTTTTAGACTTAGCAAGTACCTTTGATACTAACAACTTAACAATTGGTAGAAATGGTAATAATATTAACGGTGCGGCTGCAGATTTAACAGTATCAACCGAAGATAGTGCAATTGGATTAGTTTATACTGGTGCAACTTATGGTTGGAAACTAATTGAGGTACTATAATAAATATTATAAATAGAGTTATAGAGGAAAACAATGGCAGATAGTAGAGATATTACAGGTAAAAATCGAAAGTTTAAAGGTACTGATAGTATTACTTTACCTAAAGGAACTGAAGCTCAAAGAGTTGCATCCGAAAGTGGTGAATTAAGATTTAATACAGATACAAACCTTGCTGAATATTACAATGGTACAGACTGGAAACCAATTGACAGTCCACCAACTATTACAAACTTCACACTTGATGGCGGTTCTGCCGTAACATCAGCGCTTATTGATAACACAGCATCTGGTGATGCTACATTTGTTATTAATGGTTCTCTTTTTGACACTACATCAGGTACAGTTGTTTTTGAACCAGAAGGTGGCGGTTCAAATGTTGTAACTCAATCAATTACAAGAACAAGTGCAAATCAATTTACAGTTACAGCTACAAGAGCAGATTTTTTAGAAGCTGGCGACCCTTATGCAATTAAATTAACAAACGGTTCAGGTCTTGCAGCTACTTTAACAGGTGCTATTGATGTAAATATTTCACCTGCTTTTAATACAGCAGCAGGTTCTTTGGGTACTGTTTATGACGGCGCTGCCGTAAGTGGCAGTACACTAGACGCTTCTGCTACAGACGCAGATGGAGATACAATTACTTATTCTGTAACAGTAGGTTCATTACCAGCAGGTCTATCTATCAGTTCTTCAACAGGTTACATTACAGGTACACCAACAGCAACAGGAACAGAAACTTTTACAGTCGAGGCTGCAACAGATAACGGCAATTCAACAAGAGAATTTACTATAACAGTAGATACATTACCTTCAGGTGGTACAATATCTACAAGTGGTAACTATCGTATTCATACATATAACTCATCATCAAATTTTGTCAATACAGTTTCAGGTTTAAGTTTAGAATATCTAGTTGTTGCAGGTGGTGGTGGATCCCGTTTTGACAACTCCGGAGGAGGCGGTGCCGGAGGGTATCGTAGTTCCGTTTCAGGAGAAACTTCAGGTGGAGGCGCAGCTGCTGAAAGTGCTTTATCATTATCTTCAGGAACAAAAACGGTCACCGTTGGTGGTGGAGGTGCTGGAGGTCCAGCAAGTCCAGGACAAGGTAACAGCGGTTCTAACTCAGTTTTTGATACAATCACATCTACAGGTGGTGGAGGTGGTGGAGGACAAAATTACGAGGGTCGTTCCGGCGGCTCAGGTGGAGGAGATGGTCACTCTCCCCCAGCAAATAATACAGGTGGCGCAGGTACATCCGGACAAGGTTATCCCGGTGGCGGTGGTCGTGGCGGTGCTAATCACCCAGCAGGAGGTGGCGGAGGAGCCGCAGCTGCAGGAGGTACTCCAAGTGGAGATAGTTCTAACGGAGGCGCTGGTGGTGCTGGTCGTGCTTCTTCAATTACAGGTTCATCAGTAACCAGAGCAGGTGGTGGAGGTGGTAGTGTTACTACTGGAACATCAGCAGGTTCTGGAGGTTCAGGTGGTGGAGGTAACGGTGCTGGCACAAACGGAACCTCAGGTTCACCCGGTTCAACAAATACTGGAGGCGGCGGCGGAGGCGGCAGCGATAGTTCTGTCGGCGGAAACGGTGGCTCTGGAGTTGTAATAGTAAGATACGATTTAAGTAATTTATAGGAAAAAATATGGCTCATTTTGCAAAAGTAAATAACGGAATAGTAACACAAGTTATTGTTGCTGAACAATCTTATATTGATAATTTGATAGATAATGAACCAGGAATATGGGTAAAAACTTCATATAATACTCGTGGTGGTGTTCACTATGAAGCTGGTTCTAATCATACTATTGCAAGTGCTGACCAATCTAAAGCATTAAGAGGTAATTATGCTGGCGTCGGTTACAATTATGATGAAGAACATGATATTTTTTATACACAAAAACCTTTTGCTAGTTGGAAGTTAAATACATCAACTGCTTTATGGGAAGCTCCGATAACATATCCAAGTGTTGTTGATGATGGACTTGGATTAGCAAGTAGAGTGTGGTTTTATAAAATAGAATGGGACGAAATAGCTTATAGAATTGATAATACAAAAGGTTGGATAGCAACTAAATTAAATGTAGACCGTACACCACATTCAGATACAAATACATATAGTTGGAATGGTTCTTCTTGGGAAGTTTTATAACATCTAAAATTTTGATATAAAGATTAAGCTTGACATTATAATTATATATATTATAATTATGTAATTATATAAAATGAAGGTATATAATGAAAATGAATAAAAACTATTTTGTGTTAGATAATGTTCTAACAAAAGAACATGAAAATGAAATAGAAGACCTATTAACAGGTGTTAATTTTCCTTATTTTTTTGATGGTCTTTACACATCCGAAGGCATTGAAAAATTTTCAAATATAAAAAATTTAGTAGACCATAGACAAATGGTACATGCTATTTATTTAATAGATGATAATGGAGACACTTATTGCAATTCTAATGAGTTTAGTTATATTACAGATACAATCGTTAGTAAATTATTAACACATTTTAAAAAAGAAAAAATAGTTTTAAAAAGAGCTAAAATAAATTTACAACATCAATTTACGGATAATAAACCTGAATATCACAATGTTCCTCATTATGATTTACAGGATAGAAATCATTTTGTTTGCATTTACTATGTTAATGATAGTGATGGTGATACACTTTTTTTTGATAATGAAAAAAATTGTAATGTAATTGGTAGAGTATCACCAAAAAAAGGTAGATTGTTATTTTTTAATGGTAACATGTTACATGCTAGTCAACATCCTTTAAAATCTTCTGAACGAGTTGTTATTAATATGGATTTTGAAGGTGATTTTAATGATTGATAATACTATTACAATTGTTGGCGGCGGAACTGCTGGATTAGTAACTGCCTTAATTTTAAAATCAAGAATTAATAGTAAAATAAAAATTATAAAATCTGATAAGATAGGAATTATAGGAGTAGGTGAAGGCTCAACTGAGCATTGGCAAGAATTTATAGATGTCTGTAATTTAGATGTTTGGGAAATGATTAAAGAAACAGACGCAACTTTAAAATTTGGTATATATTTTAAAAATTGGTCAGAAAAATCATACTATCATAATATAACTTATTTCAATAGAAATAAAATAGGTCAATATCCTATCGCATTAGCTATAAATTATATCAATAATGTAGAACAAATTAGAACAACTGAATACTTCCATACAAAATCTTTGGTTCAAAATTTAACAAACACACCTCCTTCAAAACAATTTCATTTTAATACATTTAAATTAAATCAATATCTATTGAAAAAGTGTAAAGAAAGAGATATACAAATCATTGAAGATGAGATAAATGATGTTACTATAAACAATCTAGGTATTGATACTTTAATAGGTCAAAAAAATAAATACAAATCAGATTTTTTTATTGATTGTACAGGTTTCAAAAGATTATTAATATCAAAATTAGGTGCCAAATGGCAATCATATTCAAAACATCTAAAGTTAAATGAAGCTATTGCTTTTCCTACAAGTGACACAGACGAATACACACCTTACACAACAGCAACAGCAATGAGTAGTGGGTGGATGTGGAGAATACCTGTGTGGGGAAGACACGGTAACGGATACATTTTTGATAATAATTTTATAAATGCTGAACAAGCAAAACTAGAGGCAGAAAAACATTTAGGTCACAAAATAGAGGTTGCTAAAAACATTAAGTTTGAACCTGGCACTTTAGATAAACCTTGGATTAAAAACTGTATGGCAACAGGTTTAGCAGCCAATTTCGTAGAACCATTAGAGGCCTCATCTATTGCAACAACAATTAATCAAGCTTTTGTTTTTATAAATCACTATTCATTTGAAAGTGAAAAAGAAGTGGATAAATTTAATATTAAAATGAATTCAATAATGCAAAATATTAGAGATTTTATATCACTACATTACATCACAAAAAAAGATGATACAAGTTTTTGGAAACATATAAAATGTATTGATTTACCAGATAGTCTAAATGAAAATTTAGATTTATGGAAAGATAGAATGGCCATTGCAGATGATTTTAAAAATCCAGATTATCTTTTGTTTAGAGAAGATAATTTCAATGCTGTAATGTATGGTTTAGGATTTTTTAATAAAAGTAATATAAAAAAACAAGTTGACAAATTTGTGCCAGATATTAAACGGTATTTTACAAACAACATATTATTATATGAAAATGATATAAATAATGTAGAAGAGAATTTTTGCATATCACATAAAAAGTGGATATCAAATTATCATTAGGTGAAGGATAAAAATTATGAATAGTGAAAATAAACAACCATCTTGGATGAATAATCCTAGTTGGAATCTATACATAGATAAAGTTTATAGTTACGCATATAAAACACAAGTGTTTTCTAAAGAACAATGTGAAGAAATTATAAAAATTGCTAATACTAAAGGACTATCACAAGGTTTAATTAATAAAGATAAGAATAGTAAATATAGAAATAGTGAAATTTCTTGGTTATATCCTTCGGACAATCTACAATGGGCGTTTCAAAAAGTTACAGATACAGTTTTAGAATTAAATGATAAATATTTTCAATTTGATATTTTTGGATTAAATGAGGGATTTCAATTTACAAAATATAAATCTCCAGGTGGTCACTACAACAAACATGTTGATAGAGCATTAGATACTTCTGTCAGAAAATTGTCCATAACTATACAATTGACCGACCCTAAAGAATATGAGGGAGGTGAATTGTGGATTTATGAAAATCAAAATGGACTTGTGATGGAAAAAGAACAAGGCACATTAACTATATTTCCTTCATTTATATTACATAAAGTAACACCTGTAACTAAAGGTGAAAGAAACTCTTTAGTTTCATGGGTAACAGGAAAACAATTTAAATGATAAATTTATTTAAAACACCTGTTTATGAATCTAAGCTTTCTTTAGATTTAGAAAAAATAAAATCTAAATGTTACGAAGTACAAAAAAAAGAAAAAGGTAGACAAGCATCCACTCGTGGTGGCTGGCAATCACAGTTTATTGAACCAAATTTAAGTAATAAATCTTTTTTACCACTATATACTCAAATACTTTCACATATGAATACTTATATACATTTAATTGGTGCTACTGGTAATGTTCAAATAGATGCTTTATGGATTAACATCAATAAACCTGGTACTAACAATGTATCTCATATACACACAAATACTTTTATGGCAGGCACAGTTTATATTCAAACGAATGAACAAACTGGAAATATTTATTTTGAAAATCCTAATCCTGTAGGTTATGATTGGAAACAAAAATACTTTAACGAACCTAAAGGTCATATGGATTGTAATGATACTTGGGATTTTGTGCCTAAAAATAATGTAATGTATTTGTTTCCTAGTTGGGCAAAACATGGTGTTAATACTAATATGTCCAATATAGATAGAATTTCTATTAGTTTTAATGGAAGATTGAAAGAGGCTTAAATGATAAATGAAAAAAATGTATTGTCGGGTGGTTTTCACATACAACCTGGTTTTCTATCAAATAATGAATTCAATGATTTGAATGATAAAATAAAAAATTTAGATTATATAGAAACGCATCAACCGAGTAATCTTCAACTTGGTAACAGGTTTCAAGGTTATCCTTGTTATGAAAAAAATGATGATAGTATTACTAAATTAATGTATTCAAAAGTTAAAAATTTATTTGAAAGAGATTTGCAATCATTTCAATGTATAGTTAGAAAAGTGGTAGGTGAAGAATTAAAAATGTCAAAAGTCAATACACAATATGGAATAGTACATAGTGATAATGAAAATCCTACTTTTGCTAGTGTATTACAATTTGACCAAACTACAAATGGCGGTACAGCTTTCTTTGAAAATTCATGGGATAAACATCCAGATATTATAGTTGGTTCTTATCCAAATAGATTACTAATCTATAACGGCTGCCGACATCATGCTCCTATGTACGACTTCACTTATAAACAAAGATATGTAATTGCAAGTTTTTGGTATTAAAATGAAACAATTTAAAAATAACACAAAAAATAATTTTATTGACGGATATTATATTTCTGATTTGTCTTTATGTGATAAACTAATAGACTTTTTTGAACAATCTGATAGTAAAAAAGTAGGCAAACTAGGACCTGGAGTATTAGATAAATTAAGAAAAGATAGTACCGATTTAGGATTAGGTTTAGAGGATGTGCCAAAACATCCTATATTACATGCATATATGAAACATTTAGGTAATTGTTTGGAGTTGTATAAAGAAAAATATAAATTTTGTGATAAAAATATAGGTCTATGGGCACTTGAAGATGGTTATAATATTCAAAGATATAAACCTACACAAGGTTATCATTCTTGGCATTGTGAAAAATCTAGTATAAAAACATCTCCTAGACATTTAGTTTGGATGACATATTTAAACAATATTGAAACAGGTGGTGAAACAGAATGGCACTATCAAAATTTGAAAATAAAACCTGAAAAAGGACTGACTGTTATTTGGCCAACTGATTGGACACATACACATAGAGGACACACTACAATTGATGAAACTAAATATATCATAACAGGTTGGTATAGATTACTTAATGAGGATATAGAAACATGAAAATGACAAATTGGCAAATAACAAAAGAAAAAATTAAAAATTGGGGAATATTACCAGTAGATGATGTTCCTAAAAATGTTATTGATTTTTTAAATAGTAATATATCTGATATACCAAATAATGCTAGCTTAGCTGGACAAATAAAAGAAGAATATAAGTATGAGAAGTGGCCAGAATTTGTTGATGAGTTTATTTTAAAACAAACTAACCACCCTATTTGTAGGCAATGGACTGAAAAAAATAATGTATTATCTTCCAATAAATACTTTTATTTAAAAAGTTTATGGGTAAATCTACAAAGAAAACATGAGTTTAATCCTATACATTATCACGGTGGATTATTTTCTTTTATTGTTTTTTTAAAAATTCCTTACAATTTAGAAGATGAAGATAAAGTTTTTCCACCAAGAACAGAAAATGAAACAGGTATATCAGCATGTTCAAGATTAGCATTTTTAATGCAAAATTATATGGGCGAGATTTTTCCTTTAGAGTTAGATGTTGATAAAAGTTTTGAAGGTCAAATGATTATGTTTCCATCTAAACTTCAACACCTTGTTTACCCATTTTACACAAGTGATGATTATAGAATAACCGTTTCCGGCAATATAAATTTTTGGGTAGAAAAATGTTAGATATAAAAGAATTAACTTTAGAACAACACAAAAATGCTGAAAGACAAGAGTTTGTAAAGATACTCATGTCAGGTGAAATAGACCATAAACTATATGCAACATACTTGTATAATCAATTTCAATGTTATTCTGTACTAGAAAAATATGGATTACATAACTCATTATTCAGAGATACTCCAGGTTTATTAAGAGCTGAACATATTTTATATGATTTTAAATCTTTTGAAATAGATACACCTGAAATTACAAATAGTACAAAAGAATATATTAATCATATCGAATCAATACAAGATGAGGCTATGAAATTGTATGCACACATTTATGTTAGACATATGGGAGATTTATCAGGTGGCCAAATGATTAGAAGAAAAACACCTGGTCCTAATAGATACTACAAGTTTAAAGATAAAGAAGTTGGTGATTATAGAAGAATTGTAAAAGAAACTATTAACACATATTTAAATGTATATGAACATTCAGTCGTACCAGAGGCAATTTATTGTTTTGAAAGTGCGACAAAACTATTTAAAGAAATGAAGGAACTACATGATTTGGGATAGATTAATTAAGTGGAAAGATGAGACAGTTGAATTACTAAACAAAGAACTGATTGAGTATAATGAACCTGGCATGGAAAGATTTAACAATGAAAAATTTGGTTGGGTAAATAGAACATGGAAAAACAAATATATTAGAAGAGCTCATGTTGATGTAGTTGATGTAAGAGAAACAAAGGGTTTGTGGATGGCTCATGTTTGTTTATTTCCTGAGGTAACAAATGGTGGACCTATTTACGGGTTTGATATTATTGCAGGTAAAAAGAAAGTAACAGGTGCGTTTCACGATTTTAGTCCTTTATTACAAAAAGAACACCCTTTAACACAATGGTTTTTAGAAGAAACAAAATGGTTTAAACCAAGTAAAGAGAGAGAGTTACCAGATTGGGCAAAAGCAATTT
>Ga0222719_10003840_pt1 | contig 13264 bp, 14 predicted proteins | sample C33_34DmetaG_FD_165039 | JGI IMG/M metagenome (GOLD analysis project Ga0222719, IMG submission 165039) | Estuarine water microbial communities from San Francisco Bay, California, United States - C33_34D | ecosystem: Environmental > Aquatic > Marine > Unclassified | place: USA: California...
GTTTAGCAAAAACCTTTATTGGGTTTTTTGGAGATTTGATTATCTCAATTTCATCATCATTTTTCTTATAAAAGTAATTATAAGCAAAGATACTGATTAAAATAAAACAGCTGATTGAAGCAAAAACAATCGACAATAATAATAGCTTTTTAATAATCTTTGAAATATTTGGATTGTTGTTTTTTCTATAGCCAAAATCTTCCATTATTTCATTTCATTGATTGGTTTAATCCCAAAAATATCCAAAATATTTGCTATAGAATTTTTTAGGGCCAGTACTAAAAATATTCTAGCTTTTGTTAAGTCGTAATTATCATTAATAATAAATTTTAGCTTAGAATCTTCACTGCCTTTATGCCATAAACCATGAAATGAACTAGCAAGATCTTGTGCGTAAAAAGCTAAACGGTGAGGTTCAAAACTATTGGTAGCCATTTCAATAATTCTTGGAAAATTAGCAATTTTTAGCATTAGTTCTATTTCACCTTCATCATTTAATAAATTTAAAAAGTCAGCATTTTTTTGTTTGGTTACTTCAAATATTTGGTTATAAAATTCTAAATTATCTTTTTTTAGATTTCTTAATATTGAGCAGCATCTGGCGTGAGCATATTGCACATAAAAAACCGGGTTATCTTTTGATTGTTCAACAGCTTTTACCAAGTCAAAATCAAAAGGTGCATCATTTTTGCGAGTTAGCATAGTAAATCTTAAAACATCAGCGCCAATTTCATCTATAACATCTTTAGCGGTAATAAAATTACCTGCTCTTTTTGACATTTTCAGTGGCTGACCATCTTTGACAAATTTTACTAACTGACATAAGATAATTTTTATCTTTACTTTATCATTACTCAAAACTTTGGTTACTGCGGTTAATCTTTTAACATATCCTGCATGATCATAACCTAAAGGCATGATCAAAATATTAGCACCTCTGTTAATTTTGCTTTGAGTGTAGGCTATATCTCCGGCAAAATAAGTGGGTGTTTTGTCACTTTTTAAAACTACTCGATCCTGATCATCGCCAAAATCAGTTGATTTAAATAATGTTTGCTCTTCTTGGTTGGAATTTTTCTGGCCTTTTTGGGTAAATGGTTCTTGAGTTGTACCTTCGTAAATTAGACCTTTTATTCGTAAAAAATTGATAGTTTCTAAAATTTTATTTTGATCATGAAGTTCTTTTTTTTCTGAAAAATAGTTATCATGTTTGATGCCAAGAGCTAGAAGATCTGTTTTAATTAAATCTACCATTTGTTCAACCACAAAATCTCTGATTTCTGTTAAAATTTGAGATTCTTCAAGATTTTTTAACCTAACTCCAAATTGTTTTTTTATTTTTTTACCAATATCAATTAAATATTCCCCCGGATAAAGACCTTCAGTAATTTCAATCTTATCACCACAAGCCTCTAAATATCTTAAATAAGCTGACTTAAGAAGAACTTCTATTTGTGCACCGGCATCATTAATATAATATTCACGAAGCACTTCATAACCAACTTTTTCAAGTAAATTCCCTAAAACATCACCATAAATTGCACCACGAGTATGACCAACATGAATTGGTCCTGTTGGATTTGGTGAGGCGTATTCTAGATTAATTTTAACAGATTGTCCTATACTTTCCAGTTTAATTTCTTTGGCAATTGCAATATCAAAAATAACCTCTTGTAATAATCGTTTTTTGATTTTGATATTAATGAATCCAGCACCAGCAATATCAATTTTAGCAATGCTAACTTTGTTGAGATTATTTATTATTTGTTGCGCTAATAAACGGGGATTTTTTAGATTGCTGCTTGTAAAATTTTTGATCATCACCATAGCAATATTGCAAGCTATATCACCATGAGATCTATCCTTGGCTGGTTCTATGACTATATTTTTTAAAAGATTTTGATCTAATATAATATTGCAATCTTTTGCCACTTTATCAATGGCATCAATAAATTGTTCTTTAAATATATTGAATATATTAATCATAGTAGTTTTAATCTAAGAATTTCACTTTTTTAAAATAAGTTATAACTCATGAATTCCAAGTCAATTGACTATTCTAACACCAAATATCTATCAATAAGAGTTGCCAAAGAACATATATTTCCGCATTGGCGTGTATTTGTAATTTCAGCAATATTAATGTTAGTAATTGCTGCTACTACTTCTCTACATGCTTGGTTGGTTAAGCCAGCACTCGACTCAGTTTTTGTTGAAAAAAAATCTGACGCTTTAATCTTGATACCATTGGCGGTCTTAGCAATTACTCTTGTTAAGGGTTTTGCTACTTACTTCCAACTCTTAACAATGAATATCCTTACTTTACAAATTACCTCTGATTTGAGAATTAAAATATATTCTCATTTTATTAAATCTGATATTTCTGAACTTAATAAAAGTTCATCAGGCAATATGATGGCTAGCATTTTACATGAAGTTGGTCGTGTCGTTGGCATGATTAGTACTGTTATCAACGGCTTTATTAAACAATTAATAACCCTTGTTGGATTAATCGCAGTTATGTTTTATCAAAGTGTAGAATTATCTTTAGTAGCTTTTGTTGGATTTCCCCTCGCCGCTTATCCAATCTATAAAATTGGCCGAAAACTAAGAAATTTATCATATAAAGATCAAGATTTAGCAGGAAAGTTTAATAGCCATATGAGCGACACCTTACAATATTCAAAGCTGGTAAAAGCTTATGATTGTGAAGATTTTGAAATTAGAAGAATGTCAGCAATTATTGAAGGTGTTTTTAAAATGGGAAAAAAAATATCTCGCATTTCTTTAATAGCCTCACCATTTGTTGAAGCTTTGGGTGGCATTGGTGTTGCTTTGGTTATTTGGTATGGCGGAAAACAAGTAATAAGTGGTGAGACAACTCCAGGTGCGTTTTTTTCATTTTTTACTGCCATGTTAATGGCCTATCGCCCATTAAAATCAGTTTCGGGTATGAATTCCGGTGTTCAACTTGGACTAGCTTCTTTAACTCGTCTTTACACAATGCTTGATCAAAAACCAACTATTGTAGACAAGCCTAACGCTTTCTCAATTCAAAACAAAGATATTAAAGGTAATATCGAATTTCATAAAGTTAGCTTTAACTATATTGACAATAAATTAGCCCTTGATAACGTCAATCTTCACATACCGGCAGGTAAAACCACCGCTCTAGTGGGTCATTCTGGTGGCGGCAAATCTACTATTATGAGTATGATTCTGCGCTTTTATGACCCATCTTCTGGATCAATTACTCTTGATAACAAAGATATTCGTGATTTGACTATCAGTTCACTAAGAAGATCGATGTCGGTAGTGAATCAAGAAGTTATGCTTTTTGATGATACGGTTATTGAAAATATTCGTTATGGCAAAGAAGATGCTACCGAAGAACAAATTATTGAAGCTGCCAAATTAGCTGAAGCTGATGAATTTATTCAAGAGATGCCAGACAAATATCAAACCAAGGTTGGGCAAAATGGTATTAGACTTTCAGGTGGTCAAAGACAAAGAATAGCTATTGCTCGTGCAATTTTATATGACTCACCAATTTTGTTATTAGATGAAGCAACTTCGGCCCTAGATCCAATCTCTGAAAAACTAATTAAGGATGCATTAGCTAAATTAATGAAAGGAAGAACCTCGGTGGTTATTGCTCATCGCCTATCAACAATTATGCATGCTGATAAAATCGTGGTAGTTTCTAATGGTAAAATTGTCGAAGAAGGAACCCATCAAGATCTATTAAAAAAGAATGGAGCTTATGCTGATCTTTATCATAAACAGTTTGAAATTAGCAAATAATGAGTCAAAGAAATAACTCCAAATCTTGTAACAAGAATATCAAGAAAGAAAATAAGAAAAAAAAGCTTTCACAAGCCTTAAGAAATAATTTATTAAGAAGAAAGCAGGCTGATAATAAGCAAAATGCTAGTTGAATTATTAAATTATTACCAACTATAATGATTTTTTAACGCCAATTTGGCGTTTTTACATTTTGGCGGGATAGCTCAGTCGGTAGAGCAGTGGGATCATAATCCATTGGTCGGGGGTTCAAGTCCCTCTCCCGCTACCAAAATATTAAATTTCCAGATTATAAACTAACTCAATGTCAAATTTAATTAATCATAGTCTTGGTTTTGAGTTAACAAAACTTGTTGAGGCTGGCATTAATAAACATTTAAATTCTTCAATTAAATATTCACCGCTAAAAATTGCTTTTAATCTTTTTAAAAAGGCTAATCCCAATACAATAAATCAAGTTAGAGAAATTATAACTCAAGATATTGAAGAAATGTTAATCAACATTGAAAATTACCATGAAGATGACTTTGTAAGTGATGGTGAATTTACTACAAAAGGTCAGATGGCACGAAAAATAGCTTACAATATTGGTATTAATTTACTTAAAAAAGAATTAAATGTTACTACAGCTTTCAGAGCTACGAGAAGCAGAGAAGTTAGAGAAAGAATTTATCGCTATATATTTATTAATTTGCGAGAATCCATAGAATTCTTAATAAATACCGAAGCTAAAGAATTAGTATAAATTACCGCCAGTTATAATAGCGCAGTATTTTTTACCAGATTCTTGTGGGTTTTGCTGCAAATATTTTTCAATTCCAGCAATTGTAAGAGCAGATGTTGGCTCTATCGCCTCACCTAAATTATTAGATAAAAACTCTTGCCAGAATTTAATTTTTTCTTCGCTTATCTCTAGTATTTCTGTTATTTTTTTTAAATAATTAAAACATCTGTTGGAAACGGCTAAGGTTCTTGCTCCATCAGCTATAGTATTAGGAGACGTTGTAAATGAATAAATTTTATTATTTTTTAGTGATAAAAAAGCATCATTAGCCATTTCAGGTTCACAGCCAAAAACCTTAGTTTTAGGCGATTTGGCAAGAGCTGATAAATAACAACCAGCAAGTAACCCACCTCCGCCACATGGGGCAAAAATTGCTGATAAATCTTGTACCTGATCAAAAATTTCTAAAGCGCAAGTAGCTTGCCCTAAAATTACTTCATCATTATCAGAAGGATGAATAAAGAAATAGCCCTCACTTTGCTTTTCTTGCGCCAATTTGTTGGCTTCACTACGCTCTTGACAGATTACTACTTTAGCACCCAACTCTTTGACTTTGTCAATTTTGAAAGGCGAAACGTTACTAGCCATGTAAACCAAAACCTCAAGGCCCAGATTTTTAGCAACATAGGCTACCGCTTGGGCATGATTTCCAGAACTTTGAACCACGATTTTCTTGGGTAAAAAGCCATTTTTTTCTTGGTAAGATAAAATGGCATTAAAGGCACCTCTAGCTTTAAATGAGAGAGTTATTTGCTGATTTTCCATCTTAAAGAAAATTTCAGCATTCAATAGTTGATTGATTTTTTTATTAGAAACAATTGCAGTCCTAAAGATGTAGCTTTTGATAAGATCGTAAGATTTTAAAACCTTATTATAATCTAAAATTTTAAAATCTGTAAGCGACATTAAATTACTCCTCAATTTCAAATAAAGCATCTACTTCGACCGCAACACCAAAAGGCAACGAGCCTGAGCCAACCGCTGCTCTTGAATGCTTGCCAGCCTCACCAAAAACTTCAGCAATCAAATCAGATGCACCATTAGCTACTTGCGGGTGCTCTTTAAAATTAGCTACCCCATTAACAAAAATGCCAAGTTTGATACATCTTCTAACTCTTTCAAGATCGCCATCGCAAGCTGAATTTAACTGAGCTAAAATATTGATCGCACATATCCTTGCTGCGCGATTAGCATCTTCAGCCGAAACTTCAGATCCAACTTTACCAATATATTGCAATTTTCCATCTAATAATGGCAATTGACCAGATATTGAGACTAGATTACCTGATTTTACAAAACCTACATAATTAGCTACCGGTTTAGGTGGCTCTTTTAATTCAATTCCAAGAGATTTTATTTTATTTGAGAATTTCGACATAATTTAAATATTTGAATAAAGTTTTTATGTTGCAAATCTTATGAAGATGGTGGTGCGTCATAACGAATTACCACGATTCCAGAACCACCGTTTTTGCCCCAAGCTCCAGCACCATTTCCAGTATTTGGTTGCCCGTCTTGATCCCAAGCAGCCCCTCCAGAAGCTGTAGCTCCAGCGTAATAAGTAAGATTTTCAGGATTAGAGCAACTACCTGGACCACCAACCGCATACCATTTTGAAACTCCTGTTATAGTAGACAAGAGACCATCACCACCTTTGCCACCTTTGAGACCATTACCATTGCCACCAGCACCACCAGCACCACCACCGCCACCAGAAGAATATTTGAAATTATTGTAAGGATCGGTGCCATTTCTACCGCCATTATAACCTTGTCCAGCAGTACCAGTAGCAATCCAAGCAGTTCTAGTACCACCACCTTTTCCCATACCACCACCAGATCCTCCATTACAACCCTTTGGTCTTGGCGTATTGTTATCGGCCTCATTACTACCGCCACAACCCCCACCTTTAGCTATCAAGCCAAAGAAACTTGAATCTTTGCCACTTGATGGAGTATAGGGATAATATGGCAAAGAAGAATATGCTAGACCTCCATCTCCAACTACTACCTCATGACTACCTGCAGTTATTGATGTTGTACCAGTTAAAAATCCTCCGGCACCTCCCCCACCTCCACCATTAGATCTAGTGCCACCTCCGCCACCAACAATCAAATACTCGACATCAAAAGCCGCATTACAATCCAAAATTCCACTTGTATTGAAAATATGAATAATTTTCCCTGGGACAGTTTCGCTATCAACAATATCTCCACCCTGACATCCTGATGGAGGTTGTTTTACTTCAATTTTTTGTGAAACCCACTTATTTCCAACTTCTTCAACCTTTGAAAACAATGAATTTGCTTTAATCAAAGCCATAACCACAACTGCAGATACAACTATTGTCACACTTAACTCCATCATTGAGAAGGCTTTTTTGCTATTTTTGTTCTTTGACATGTTATTTTTTGTTGATTCCTAATTTTACAAATAATTCCTGATCTTTTTGAGCTTCAGGATTGTTGGTAGTTAGTAATTTATCACCATAAAAAATTGAATTTGCGCCAGCTAAAAAACATAAAGCTTGAGTTTGCTCATTCATTTCTTCTCTGCCGGCTGATAATCTAACAACAGATTTTGGCATCATAATTCTTGCCACAGCAATAGTACGAATAAAATCAAATTGATCTAGATCTTTCACATTTTCTAAGGGCGTGCCCTTAACTTTAACCAGCATATTAATTGGCACCGACTCAGGATGTTTCGGCAAATTTGCCAGCACAATCAGCATTTTAGCACGATCTTGCAAAGATTCTCCCATGCCAACAATCCCACCACTGCAAACATTTAAACCCGAATCGCGCACATTTTTAAGGGTATCTAAGCGATCTTGAAAGTTACGAGTTGAGATAATTTCTGAATAGAATTCTTCTGAAGAATCAATATTGTGGTTGTAGTAATCTAGGCCTGCTTCTTTTAATTTTTCACTTTGAGTTTTGGTTAACATACCTAAAGTCATGCAAGTTTCTAAGCCGGTTTTCCTAACTTCTTTAACAATTTCGCATATATTTTCAACATCACGATCATGCAAACTGCGCCAAGCGGCCCCCATGCAAAATCTAGAAGCGCCACTATTTTTGGCTTCATTAGCTGCTTCTAAAATTTTATCAATCGCCATCAAAGATTCTTTTTCAAGACCAGTATTATAATGGGCTGACTGTGGACAATATTTACAATTTTCGGGACAAGAGCCGGTTTTGATACTTAAAAGCGTGCTGATTTGCACCTCGTTTGCATCAAAATTAGCTCGATGAATTTGAGCGGCCTTAAAAACTAAATCATTAAAAGGCAAAGAAAATAAATGCTCTACCTCTTCTAATTGCCATTCGTGACGTTGATTTAGATTGTAATTAGTATTTAATATAATTTGATCAACTATAGATGGTTTGGTTTGATCACTAAATTTCATTTCTATTAGTTTTAAAAGCTTTAATCTTTTACGATAATATTTTACCGCCAAGCAATATGAACCTTAAATAAATCTCCCATTTCTTCTTTATTAATCAAGCGATTAATTGCATTATTAACCTTTTCTTGATCAATATTTTTCTGTTTTAAAATTTGTTCTTTCCTAGTTAAAATTCCAAGGCTTAGCAAAAAATCACCTTGATTTACTAATGATGTTTCTAAATTACTTTTTTTAGCTACTCTATCTAACATCAAAAAATCAACATGAGACGTAATGTCGCACTTTTTATTAAGCGTTAAAATATCGCTAAATTTAATTTTTTGATGATTACTGATTGCTTGAAGAGTATTAGTGAATTCAAGGTTTTCATGACCATAATCTATATTTATAGCAATACCACCAAATTCTTTGATTGCTTTAAATAGCTGATTAGCAAAATTAAAGCCACTTTGACTAAATTCAAAAACTGCAGAAATTGGTGCATTTTGCGATTCTTTATATCCAAGATTTTCTTCGATGAACTGATGAATTTTAGGATTAAAATTATCTAACTTAAAATCAATTTTTTGATTTTTAATATCAATCAATCTCATGCACCAACCAATATCAGTTTTGACATATTGATCGATTGCAAAACAATCAAAAAGCTCATTTGATATAAATATTATCTCGCTATCTAGAGATTTTTTTTGAATAAATTCATCAAAATTTTTACACCATGAAATTTTAAAATTTTTTAACTTATTTTGTTGAATTGAGATTAGTGATTCACTTATTTCAACCACAAAAAACTCTACTTTGTTTAAAAAATTTTTAGCAGCTTTAACATCTTTTTCAGCCAATTTATGAATTGTTACCAAAATATCAAAAAACCAAGTTCCATGCCCTGCCCCCATTTCAACTAAAGATAATTTTTTTTTATCAGCGGTAATTTGTAGCAAATAAAGAGCAAGTAATTCACCAAAAATTGAACTAATTTCGGGAGAAGTTATAAAGTCTTGATCTTTGCCTATTGGATTTTCTTTGCGATAATAGCCAGAATTTGGATTATAAAGATAATCATTTATAAATTCAGAAAGCTTTAACAAATTTTACTATTGATTAAGAAAGTTTTGAAGAATTTTTAAACCAACTTCACCACTTTTTTCAGGGTGAAACTGTACACCAAAGATATTGTTCCTATTTATAATTGCTGGAATTTCAACTCCATGCTTGACTTTGGCAGATATATTTTGGGTATTTTTGGCTATAAAATAATATGAATTAGCAAAGTAGAAATGCTCATTTTCTGATATATTTTTCAGAAGACTATTTTGATTACTTACTACAATATTGTTCCATCCCATATGAGGAACCTTGAGATTGTTGAGTTGAGGAATTGGCTTTACATCGCCATTTATAAAATCTAAGCCTTTATGCTCTCCATTTTCAAAGCCAGTTTTAGCCAAAACTTGCATCCCAACACAAATTCCAAGAAATGGTTTTTTATTTATTAAAACCTGTTGCTTAATTTCATTAATTAGGCCATCGATTTTTTTTAAGCCCTCCATGCAATCGGCAAATGCACCAACTCCAGGCAATATCAAAAAATCAGAGTTTTTTATATCTTTTAAATCATTAGAAATTATCAGCTGATTATCTTGATTAAAACTTTGAAAAGCATTAAAAACCGAAGCAACATTACCGGATTCATAGTCTATAATGCAAATTTTTGACATTATGCAGTGAGTTTTCTTTTGAACATTAAAACGCCAATTTGTGCTTAGACACTGCTGTTAAAAGTTTTTAAATTATTTTTTACCTTATTTTACTTATTTTTTTGCTAAATTTTTTTCAAATATTTCCTGATATTTGAGAAAAAATTTTAGCAAAAAAGCGTTCAAAATAAGAAAAAATCTAAAATTCAAAACCTTTAACAACAGTGTCTAAGAAATTAGTAACTCTTTTAAATTAATTTCTTAAACGCAAATTGGCGTTTAAAGAATTTAGGAATTATCTTATCAGAAATTTTTGGATCCAAGAAATCAGCATCAAATTCTTTAACATCTTTAAAATAGGTATCTTTATATTGATTTTTGATTTCAAGCAAAGCCTCTTCTTTACTATTAGCAAATGCTATATTTAAAAATTGATAATGTTTTTTTTCAATATATTGGCCATACCAATAAGTGGCGTTTATAGCAATCATGAATGATAAAACCGTCTGAAGTATTGCCTTGTCAATTTCAGAAAAGAAAGATGCCAAGCTTATAGCAATATTAAATGCAAATAAAAACAAAGTCTCTTGCCACATTTTATGGTATAAAAACCACAAGGGACCAAAAATAAATGCTGTTAGAGAAAATCCATCTTTGGCTATAACCAAATCATCTATTTTGCCACTGCTATTTTTTCTAATGTAAGCATTATAAAGCTTCATAGATGACTATTGGTTGCTTAAAAATTTATTTAGATTCAAGAGCCTTTTTGGCTTTTTCAACTATTTGACCAAAAGTTTTTGGTTCTTTAACTGCCAAATCAGCCAAAACTTTACGATCAATATCGATTTTAGCTAACTTAATACCAGAAATAAATTGAGAATAAATTAAACCCTGCTCTCTTACAGCAGCGTTAATTCTTTGAATCCAAAGACTACGAAAATCTCTTTTTCTAACCTTTCGGTCACGATAGGCATATTGCAAAGCTTTTTCGACTCTTTCAATCGCAATACGGAAACAATTTTTTGAACGACCGCGATAGCCTTTGGCCATCTTTAATATTTTTTTGTGTCGGGCTTTTTTTACTACAGCTTTTCTAACTCTACTCATTTTTTAAATTTAAATTCAATTGTTACTAACTTTAGGTTTTTTGAGATTAATTATCATTAGGTAATCTGTAAACCAAAACACTTTTGGCAAAGCCATCAGCCATAATTGCGCCTTGACGCAGATTTCTGATTCTTTTTTGGCTTTTTTTGCCAAGATTATGTCTTTTTCCTGCTTGCTTAAATTTAATTCTACCTGAAGCTGTAACCTTGAATCTCTTCTTAGCACTACTATTTGTTTTAACTTTTGGCATATGTATTAATGAACTTCCAAAATATAGGTAGCTGGCACACGCCAACTTTTAAAAACCCATAAATTTATGTCTAAAACTATAAAGTTTTAGCAATTTTTGATAAAAAACACTCAATTAATTAAGATTTATTAAGGAAATTTGCAAGTTTTTAAATTTTAATGTACATTAGTACGTGAATTTAATAGTTGGCAAATATTCCAAAAAGTTATAATTCTTTAACAATTTTGGTGGGATTGGTAGGGATCGAACCTACGACCAAGACGTTATGAGCGTCCTGCTCTAACCGCTGAGCTACAATCCCAACTACTCAAATATTCAAAAAGACTTCAAAACATAAAAATATTATCTTTTTTTACAAGTAGTAATTTACGAAACACACTATCTATTTATGAGCTTTTTAACAAAAATAAGATGAAATATTGCAATATAAAAACTTGGCAATATTGTTCATTTTCCTTTAAGGATTGCATCCTTTTTTATCTAAAATATAATTTTATTTGGATGGGTGGCCGAGGCTTTCTTCAATAAAATTATGCTTAAACGCATAATTTTATCCAAGAAAGCGGGATCAGGAGCTTTTTTAAAAAGCGACGCAAATCCCTGAGGTGAAAATCGTCTTCGAGCATATGCGAGAAAAGCGATTTGAACTTTGAATTTTTCTTTTTTTTATTTTGGATGGGTGGCCGAGTGGTTTAAGGCAGCAGTCTTGAAAACTGCCGTGCGTTCACGCGTACCGTGAGTTCGAATCTCACCCCATCCGCCAGTACTCAAGGGTACTATGGAGTACTGACAACTACTCTCGTTTACTAACGATTACTCATCGTTACTCACAAACCCTTTGTTCATGCGCACTCAGAGTTTCTAATTACTTTTGTCTTTTTCTAAAACGGAGGCAGGGTTTTGAAGAAATGCCCAGAATTTATAATTTGGAATATAGATATTTTTGATGATTTTTGGAGAATATGACTAAAAATTTCAGAAAAATAACTCCTTAAACCCTTATATTGCTGGCAGTAAAAAGGGACGACCCAAACAAAGAATAGAGAATCATAAAAAAATTTTTACTTCTTATTGTGTTGCGAGTTAATATATAACATTTGAGTTGTTAAAACACTATTACTACGAGTCTATGGAAAAAATAATAACTTGGAATTGCCAAATGGCATTTCGTAAAAAAGCTGATAAAATACTAAAATATAATCCTGATATTTTGGTTGTTCCCGAATCAGAATCAAAAGAAAAAATAGATTTTGAACAACATTTAAAAGTCCCTCATCAATCTATATGGATTGGAAAAAATGTTAATAAAGGGCTTTTAGTATGCTCTTATAATAAAGAACTTAAAATAAGTATTAATAAAACATATAATGAGGAGTATAAATATGTTTTACCAATTGATGTCGAATTTAATGAGGATAAATTTCTAATACTAGCAGTTTGGACTCAAGATACAAAAAACCCTTACAGTAGCTATATTGTTCAATTGCATAGAGCGATCAATTATTATAAAGATCTATTTGATACAAAAACTCTTATATTAGGAGATTGGAATAGTAATGTTATTTGGGATCATTATAAAAAAGAAGCTAATCATATGGATGTAGTAAATATTCTAGATAAGGTTGGAATAGAAAGTATCTATCACAAAATTAGAAACATAGAGCAGGGAAAAGAGGTCGATAATACTCTTTATATGTTTCGCAAAAAAAATAAGCCATATCATATAGATTATATTTTTGCAGGAAAATATTGGCTAGAAAAAGTTGATAACATTAACGTAGGAAGTTATGAAGACTGGATAGATTATAGTGACCATATGCCATTAATTGTAAACTTCAAAAGTTTGCAATAGATGTTGCTTGCCTCAACAAGCATAAAAGTTCGAAATTTTTAGGACGACCCAAGACCGCATTTAGCCCTTGTATTCTCTAGATCGACAAATTAGGATAATGGTTCGCAAAGTGAGCCTTTCGCACCGCCAGTTTAACTGGTTCTAACCTCGTCTCCGCTCTATTTTTAATCAATCATAATCAATGCTATAAGCCCAGTAAATCTAAGGGATTACGTATACTGCTCCCCATTAATTCATTAAAAATTTTAAAGAAAGACCTCTGCATTTCTACCTTAAATCTCATTTAATTTCTTAAAATTCAATTTTTTGAGAAATTTTTTTCTAATTTACTAAATTTTTCTAATTTTTAGTCAGA
>Ga0222719_10003841_pt1 | contig 13264 bp, 13 predicted proteins | sample C33_34DmetaG_FD_165039 | JGI IMG/M metagenome (GOLD analysis project Ga0222719, IMG submission 165039) | Estuarine water microbial communities from San Francisco Bay, California, United States - C33_34D | ecosystem: Environmental > Aquatic > Marine > Unclassified | place: USA: California...
CTGTGCTACTCGAAGTAGCTGGTTGTTCTCCTATGCCAATTCCAGTTCCCCAAAAATAGGATGGCAAGACGCTTCGTTCAGGAGCAAAGCTGTAAACGAATCTCGGTGCCCGTGCGGAAATCAACAGCCAGCAAAGAATCGACGTCAGGGACAACGGCACTTTCTGTCTTCTTACAACACCGTACGAGTGTGTTTGCTCGCTAAAAGAGGCGACACTCTGAGGTCGTTTTCGTCTCAAAGTGCGCCTGGAGCAGTCATTCGATGGAGAGTCGCAGCGGCAACGACGACGACGACGTGCACTTGTTGTCGTCGTCGAAGTACAGGAATACTCGTACGAAAAATTGATATGATAGCAATCCATGTTCACGTTTGCTTCTCGCCCAACGTCTGTCTGAGAGATTCAAGAGGGCTTGTATTCGTAGATAGACCTCGACAAGTTCAAGTAAGAGTAAGACTGAAGGTAGTTCCTGGTCCTACACCTACAACAAGCGACGACTGACAAACGAACGTCGTCTTTGAAATCGCCCTTGAAGTGCTTCGACAAACCAAGATTCTTCCACTTGATTCGATTTTCCACAGAGTTCCGTCTGCCTCACAAAGGGCGACGCCATGCAGTTGCTGTTCCGCACTTACTACAAGTACAATCGTGCTACTGTGCGATGGTACTGCTCATCAACATCCAAAGGTGCAACTTGCAATCGTCATCCTTACACTATGAGTACCCTACCCTACCCTACCCTCGCTTGGCCAATCAGAAACGCGGATGAGAGGCTGTCACTTACCGAGGCGGAGTCATTTAACTACAACAAGGTCAGTGTTAACAAGAACACTAACACGGGCCCGTCTACTGAAACTCCAAATTCCACTTTTTGGCGCCTAACACGCCGTCCGGCAAATCCGACGTCTTTGCACACACAAGACCACAATGACGCCAAAGCGAACGCAACATGGAATATGGGACGAGCAGCTGCTTCCTATCCAATGACGGCGCAAACCAAGGTAGGGCAGCGAGCTACACGCAACCATATTTGCCTTCTCTAGAGCTACTCTACTAGAGAGAGAGATCGAGAGTTCGAGAGAGAGGGATGTAGGTCAATACACGACGAGCGCTTCTCATTCTAGCTTTACTCAACAGACCAGCAACGCGCTTTCTTAAGTAAATGTAGTTGGATTATAATGAGTAGTGAAATCCTATAACATCGTTTGTCCAACAGGGTGAGGGCAAGACAACGCAAGAAGACGGGGGCGATTGACCATCGACGAACAACCGTCAATCATAATGGATCATGTATATCACACAATTGTAGTTATAAATAATAGATAAAAAGTCAAAGGACTTTTTTATTCTCCCAACCAATTTCGCAAAGGCCTCGGGGGAAGGAGTCGACTTTCCCCCCAAAATACTAAACACGTACATTGACCCTTTCAAGGCCGAGCCGTCACTGTGTTGGGCGGCGCCGTAACCGCTGTCTTTGGTACAGAGGCTCGAATGGCATGGTGTTTGGGCCATTGTGAAGGTGGGAATGGATAAGCCGGGTGACGGTGCGGATGGTGATGCACGTGAGATGCATAGGCCGCCGCTGGATGGTGGTAGGACCACGCAGGATGAGGCGGGTAACAAGGCGGACCATGGGGATGCTGGCGGTAAGCAACAACGGCTGCGGGTTTAACTGGGGACTTTGGTTCTTTCGAAGCGGCCCCCCTAGCACTTCCCGGACTACTTTCGCAATCAACTCGCATGTTGTCCCTACTGCTGACATTGCTAGCTTCCATACTAACAGAGCTGTGGCTGCTAGTCTCGTCCACCGTGGTCACACTTGCAGTCGACGCTGTTTCTTCATCCGATGCGTTGGCAGCAAGAGATAGCATGCCATGAATGGCAGCCAACTCCTTCGAAGATGCTTGGACCTTCTTGTTGTTTTCCTTAGATTCCCAGGCGGACGACTTTTTGATCTTTTCGGCACTCGGAGTTGCCTTATCTTTGCTATCCGATGTGTCCATTTTCTTACTTCCCAGCGAAGAAGTCTCCGATCCTCGGCGAGGAAGACTCGCGGCAGAAGGCACATCCTGTGGCTTGAGAGAGGACGTCGGGGCGTGGTAGTGGTGATAGTGGTGGTGCCTAGGATCCATGTAGTGAGGACGAGATGCAGCGGGAGGGATCACGATGTGCGAAGGAACCATTCCGCTAGGATGGTAGGCGGTCGGAGGCATGCTATAGTAATGATGTCCAGGAGCGGCGTGTCCCTGGGTCCCCCAGTTGTACCCACCACTTCGCACGGGCTTTTTGTCCCCATTAACCTCAAACTTGTTGGCAACTGGTTTCGTAGTAGGTTCTTCAGGTACTTCTGCATCTCCCCTCTTCTTTCTAAGCATAGCAGCCCGCTTACGTTCCCGACAACGACGTTGGCGTAGACGAGCAGCAAGACGCTTGCGTACAACTCGCTCGTCGGGTGAATATTTCGATGCGAGGCCCATGGTTGTTTCGGTATTTTGGGGTATGCTGCCTCACGGCCTACTTTCCACCAGCGATGGAATATTGGTTGTGACAAGACGGACCACCAAAAAAGGGGGGAACAATGTGAGAGCGGATCTTGTTAGCGATGGAAATCTCAAACCTTGGACGGCTCACTTGGAGAAAATATTACCTAGCTTAAGCTCCTATGATTATATTTAATGTCAAATGCCTAAGTGACCATTGAACGCCATATTTGAAATCCTATGTAACTAGAATGCGGCGCGCCATAACGAGGAGGCCAGTCTAAAAAAATTTGGTGAGAGACGTGCGAAAGGTTTAGCTAATAAAAATCATAAATCAAAGACAATCTTGTCACGGGTCAATCGTCATCGAGTCCCTTAAACTCAAGGGGCATATGTATGGACTAGGAAAATTTCGAGTTGGCGGCAACTCTGAACTGCACTGTGGCAAGTCTTGTGGAGCAACCGAAAAATCTCCGAGAGCCTGGCCGTCGCACAAACGTTAGTCGGTTGTCACACATCACACAGTGTTGCGTGCTTGCCCAGGTTTGTAGGCTTTTAGATCCGTTGCCTCACCGGAAGACTCCGACTTTTCTTTTGAGAAGTAACGACGTTGGTAAACAAGACCAAAGATAATTGAGTCATGCCTAATTCTATGGACTTTACCTACCTTAGACTACCTTACGGGATTTTCAAGTTATCTCTCTCTTCCTCGGTTTCTGAGGAGCGCCCAAGGTTGTTTGGGATAGGAATAGGCTAATGGGACCCGGTTTTCAAGATAGAGGAGACTCTCGCTCCTTAGTCCGACGAGGGTTCTATCGTATCAAATCTAACGCCACAATCTCCTACGCTGATCCAACCCAGTCCCGCCGAGGGACTTGTCAGACTTGGTTGGTCAGATAAAAAATGGACAGCCACCGACCGAACCACCCAGTCGAAGGAACACACTTTACTCGTGAGCCACATCAACCAGCTCTAGAGCCAGACGCCCAATGTAAGAGTATACCATGATTGAGATGGTCTTGACGGTCGATGAGGAAGAGAGGGATGAATGGATAGCCCATGGCCATCGGACGTCGGATGATGAAAACTCTTTTGGTAGCAGACGGTCGCCAGACAGACGAAAAAATGAGAAAGGCGACGGCTGTCATTTTGAGGCACATGTCATCCTCATATCTCATATCCGGCACAACTCTGATGATACCTCTTGACTCTTGACAGATAATAAACATCGACAATAACCATTAATAGAATATGACAGTTCTCTTCTCCCGGTCGTCGTTGACTCTGACGACGCAAAATATCCTTCACTTCGCGAAGTTGCAATGCTTGCAGTACAGTACCTCCCGTTCTTTGTCCCATTCAGGAGAGGGAGCGTCTCCTCCGCCTAAATCGACCAAGTCGGGAGCTGGATTCGGTAATGTCCGCGATCGGGTCATACCGACCAGTCAAAAAGCTGGCCCTAAACTCTTTCAGCACACGCAGCATCCGTTGACGTGTTCCCTCATTGGAGCACCAATGACCTATGGACGTACGTCATCTTTACGGCATCTTTGTCTTTATGAAGGCAACAAGACCAAGTGATCTCACAATCGTTTTCACTCATATTGCACACACCGTCCTTTCTCCTCTATCCCGACAGAACCTTTCGTTGGTACAGATAGTGGACCAACCTTGCTGCGAGAATGCGGTTTAAGAACCATGTTGTCGGCTTTAGGCTGGAGGGTAGAGGACTTGCCGGATTTGGATTTTGAAAGCAGTCCTCGTGCACCCATCAACTTGGACTATCATGGCAATGCCAAGAATCCTGAAATCATTGGCCCTGGTACGGCCATACTTGCCGACATGGTACAAGAGAAAATGCAACAAGGACGATTTCCATTGATCTTGGGCGGTGATCACTCCATTGGCATTGGTAGCTTGGCAGGAATCTTGCGCGCTAGACCAGAGACGGGTGTTATTTGGGTCGACGCCCATGCAGATTTAAACACTGTACGTTGTTGTCTTCTATGGTAGAGAGTTCAGATAGTGATGAGGGTTCTTCCGTGTTTTTCACGCGCTCACCCTGCACTCGTTTTCTCTCTCCCTCACAGCCTGAAATATCCGAATCGGGCAACATGCATGGCATGCCGATTGGAATGTTGCTGGAGGGAGTCGCTCCCACCAAGTCATTTGCGGCGGATAAAGTCGTCCCTGGCTTTGAATGGTTGTTGGATTCGCCTCAATTGCCTCCCGACAGCATTGTCTACGTTGGTCTGAGAGACGTCGACCCGGGTGAACGCAAGTTGATCCAGCAGTTTGGTATTCACGCATACACCATGTACGAAATTGACCGATACGGCATTGGAAAAGTCATGGAAATGGCTCTGGGTCACTTGTTTGCCAAAGATTCCAATCGACCGATCCATTTAAGCTACGATATTGATGCGGTAGATCCGATTCTTGCCCCAGCTACGGGTACGACGGTCCGCGGAGGATTGACCTTTCGTGAGGCACACTACGTCGCCGAAGCAATCACTCGAACGGGAAACTTGGCCAGCGCAGAGATTGTGGAACTCAATCCATCTTTATCCACCGATGACGGAGCAGACGAAACTGTGGAATTAGGATTGCAGATTATCACCTCCTTTATGGGTAAGAGCATCATCTAAACGCATTCAAACGTGTGGAGAGGAACAATAATCTGTTGTAGGCAAATAGTCGGTAGTAGTAGTTGGTCTACGTCCCCACATCTCTAGAGCTCAAGTGAGAGTTTTTAACGTATATCTTGTCCCAACTTTCTGTTATCAATTATCGAAAAAAGTGTCCAACTACCTTTTCATTTCTTGGCTCGGTAAAAATTCAAATAACTCATGTGCCAGTCACCGCCACCTTTCAATTTCAAGACATCTTCCGTCTTACAGGGACTGACTTCGTCGTCATCAAAGACAAACCAGTCTTCGTTGTCTTCGTCGGTATCGGCAATCTTTTGCGCCTTGCCCTGCTGATCGGCCTTGACCCACGCCATGTAATGTCCGCCATCGGCATCCCGACCCTTGTGTGTAACAACGGCAAATAATTCGTAGACACCTTGAAAGTCATTGGGAAGACCAGGACCCACTGGTGGTTGTTCAGTCTCCATACTCATGGCCAAAGCCGCTTGTAATTCAGCATCTTCTTGATCATCTCCACTCTTGGCATTTTCGCTTTTATTGTCGTCATCCGTTTCCATGGGCTGGTCGCCATTCTCCTTCTTCTCAGCATCTAATTCGCCCTTGAGCTTCTTGTTGATTCTGTCTTCTTCAGCTTTCAAGGCCTTGTCACGGGCCACCTTGAGTGTCTTCTGAATTTCTGGAGTACAAAATTCGTAAACGTCCATCGTGCTATGGAAGGCGACGGGTTTCATGACTTTGCATTTGACACCGGCATGATCCGCCGAATCGGGAGTTGCCTTCCAATAAAAGCGACCGAACTGTACGACCAAGACGGGAGGCAATCGGGCAATTCGTTGTTGACGCGTCCAAACCGCATCCCGTCCCAAGACGTCCGAATGCTTGTGAATCTTTCCACTAAGAGACAATTGAATGCCTTCGGCAATGTGTGAAACATTGGTTTGCGCCGATGCATCCGAACCACCTTGAATGTTGCAAACTAATTTTCGCTGCGTGTGTGTGTGTGCGAGAGAAAACGAGTGCAGGGTGAGCGCGTGAGAAACACGGATGAACCGTCATCACTATCCGTACTCTCTGCCATAGAGGAGAACAACGTACATGTAAATCATAGGTAATCACGGGAGGTTCGACTGCATCTTGCGTTTTAGCTTCTTGGTGATTGGCGTCAGTATCCATCTTGTCACCTGTCCCTGCAGCCGAAGCAAATTCATCGCACGAGAGTGTTTCCTTGAGTTTCAATCCAAAGACAGCATCCACGAGATTTTCCGCTCCCAACAATTCCGCGTCGGTCAAGTGTGTATCAAAGGCCTTGTCGATCAAGTCTCGTCCATTTGTTTCATCGGCAATGACCGCCAAGAGAGCCGAATAGAACTCTTCGGCATCCTGTTGCATGGGCTGTCCCGACGGCCCTCGTTGAGCGAATTGTGGAAATGCCATTTTTGTCGCTTGTACTAACATTGCCGGTTGAAAGGGATCTGCTTGACGGTCCAAACTGTGATAGGTCATCCTGAGTGTTTCTAAAAAGACTCCCTTTCCAGTATCGTTGGAACGACTTTGATAACTTCTCAATCCCTGTCGCAGCTGCGGAATCGCTCGTAAACACTGCAAAACTGAATTCAAGTAACAAGTATTACCCAGGTTGACCAAGCCAGAAGGTTCTTGCACTTTTGCAACTTCCTCAGGAGGTAAATCTTCTAAAAAGACAGTCGCTTGTTTCGGCTTCGTCAACTGAGCGGCGCTTCCCATGAGCAACAAGTTGACAACATCTTTGTCTTTGGTCCAGTCAAACTGCATCAAATCCACGTCGTCCTTCAAGACGCCTTTCCAGAGGCCCTTCGATTTCGACATGAGCTTCATGCGGTCGATGGGCACGTGAGTCTTTTCTTCCAACAGAGCTTTGAGACCTTTCACTCCGACTTGAGGATCGAAGGACTCTAAAATGATCAATTCTTTGCCCCATTTCACATGCAAAGTTACAGTGGAACTCATTGCTAGGCTAGGTTATCGTAGGATGTGGTGCAATCCGACGTGATGCGATGTACTCTGCCTTATTTGATTGCCAAGTTTACGACAACCTCTACTAAAAGTATCTCTCGAATCACACGCGCTGCTCGATGGACGATGGATCTTTGGCCGTCCATGACCTTCCGAAATCGCAGTCTTGTGGGGTATTAAGTCACGTTTAAGACGTCATTTATTGTAGGGTAGGGTATCTTTGTTTGGCGAGACCTTTGCGAAATGCCATCCTTCTTGCTTGTTGGCTTAGGGTACAACTTGCAAACAACGTCTGGGACCATCCATCACGCCACAAGATACCATCGAATACCACTAGTATTCCATCATTTACTAGAAACTTCGCCATGCCTCCCGTCTTGGATCCATCCAAGTCCAAAGTGGACGGATTGGCATTTTTAGGTCTTTCCTTGACGCAAAAAAGTGATCTTGGTCATCAAAACTCACAGACACATCAAACAGCCTTTGATTTAAACAAAGTACTGGATCGAAAATATCAGTATCTCTTTAGTACCAACGACGACGGTTGGTTGGTCGGTGGGGGTGAACCAGGGCCACCGACTTCGTACAAGTTGCCGGCCCCTGATTCTGCGCATGTGGAATTACTTCGTATTGGAACCTACGAACCAAACTGGGGAGGAGTACCGCTCAAAGAGATTATTCAGGCCATGCAAGACGGAGACATCTGGATTCCTCCCATGGTGGTCATCCCTACGGCCGTCGTCGCCAACGGAGATATTCCTCCAGAATTGGAAATTCGATTCGACATGGAATCACCGGCAAATGACCAACACAACAGCAGTGGCAACATCAATAGCAATGATGCACTTCCTTGGAACTGGCAATTGCGCTTTGTTCACAATCAATTGTTTCGTCGTTTTGTGTATCCTTCACGATTCTGTCCCGGGGCATTTCATTCGACTATTGTTCGCAAGGCTGAATTTCGTAGTCCTCAACACCGGCAGGAATACTTTGCAAACTGTCAAAACGTCATTGATCAGTGGAAACAGGAAGGACCAAAACCTCTCATTCCGTCGGAACCTTTGACATCTAGTATCGCGATGATTCCTACAAAACAGTGGCAGACGGAGCCAGAGACTGACACTCATGAACCGTCTCTCATCACCAGTGAGGAGAAAAAGTTACCGGACGAAGAGGTTGCCTCCAATCAGGCCAGTGCCACTGTCCAGAATAACAACCAGGACGAGTATGATGAATCCTTGACCAAAGCAGGAATTTACTTGTTTACCGATCGCAATCATATCACGCATCACTTTCCGCCCAACTTTATGCCGCCCTATACCGGAGCCAAGTTGGAACTCATTCAAAAGGTCTTGTCGGAGGAATGGGACGAAGCAACCTTGTCATGGAAGCCTGCTGGAAAGAAGAACGACGACAAGGAAGAGGACACGTCCGTCACAGTCGGAGAATTGAGTCAGGCAGAGGTTGTCGTCGCCAACCACACGACCGTTTCAAAAGATGACGCGTCGACGAAATTGGTCGCCTCGCAATCCGCCGTCACGTCAACCTCCGTAAAGATAGTCGCCGACGACAAATCCGAAGCCGTCACAATCCCCAAAGATTCTACCGCCCACCCATCTAATCAAAACAAGAATTTGTACTCCAGTTGTGGTATGGGCGTCTTGATGGATGCTCTCTTGCTCTCCGATACAGCACCTTGAAACCTTTCTGCAGAGGGAAACCTACTAAAAAACAAGCTGACACTGGAATTATTTCATTTGCACGTGCACGAACGAACGCCGATATAAAAGGACAATAAAGAGATAAACATGTAGAATGTTAAAGAAGTAATAGGATCAAAGAAGAATATCGCAAATGCTATTCAGTGTCAATGCCCAAACTTGTTCTATGAATTAGACCGATGCATAGATTTCTTCGTGAGATTTCGCTGTTGTGCAGGGGCGTTCGACATATGACTGGCCGATTCAAGAAAGTACGAAGATGATCCGACACTATTCATATCAGCAGTGCCTCCAGACTTGTTCAAGATACTCCAGGCGTTGAATTCTTTCAAGAAACGGCCCGTTTCTTCCTGCGAACGAACCATGCGTTGATATCGCTCAATTTCCTGTGCCAGGATGTCGATATGAGCCGTCATGAGAGCATGATCAACCTTGTAGGCTCGAAGCATGATATCTTCGTCACTGCCTTTGGTTCGATCGGTCAAAACTAAGGCCCGGGCGCTAGGTCTAGGTCCGTTCCCCGTCGCACTGTCGGATGATGCATCTTTAATGGTTGCTGCAGCTTTGTCTAGTTCGTGCACGAAATGATGCCACGGTAACGTCTTTTCTTGCACATGATGCGCCGTGGCTACGTCATCTAGTAACTTTTGGAATCGGTCGTGGATTGCCTTCTGCTTTTCGATAGCCTCTTGCATCCTTTTTGAGTAGTCCTCCTCCAGATTTTCGCAACTCGCTTTGAAGAACTCGACTTGTTGTTCCATTTCTGTCAGTACCTTCAGTTTTCCCTCTTCTAAGTCTAAGGCCTCTTGCTGTAGCTCTTTGATAGTTGCCTCACGGTCTCCCTGAGGGATTAAATCTGGATTGCTCTTGAGAAACTTGGCCCATGCCTTCTCAAACTCGTCGAGGAACCGTTCATCTTCGAGATCAAACTCCAAGTCTTCTTTCGACAATGGTGCCTTAAGAAGCTCGGGTAATGGTGAGAAGCAAGTAGCGACTTTCTTACTGGCGGTCATGGTGATGCTTGATTTCGTCTACAGTGTCCAGAGATGACCTGCCTGGATACTCGCAAAATGTGAGACCTCCCGCCCCGGCGAGCACCTGGCGATAAGAACATGTCGTATACGACATTAAAAATGTCAATATTCCACTTTTACGAATCATATGAAATTTTACTTAGTAAAATATTTAGGTAGATTTCGAAGATACGGGCGATAATTTCCTCTAAGTATCCTTCTTTTCGCTGTTGTCTCGCCGGAAACGCAGTTTTGAAAAGGATGTTGGCTTATCGCAGTTCTAGCACCCCTGACGCACATTCAGGCCGGCGCAGCGACCTCGTTCGATAGAAGGTGGCATTGTTGTCAGATCCAGGTGAGCAAGTTCCGACATCAGGATGGGAAATACAGTTTCAGATCCCGATTTCAATGCCTACGATTCTAGCGATGACGACTACGTTCGTCATCGGCGTGGTAGGCGAAGCCCCAGAAGATCTCGATCGTACTACGACGATGCGACGCACATCGATGATTATCATTCGAAAAGCACCTATCCGAGTGAAAGTTCTGAGAGTACTACACAGCCAAGCTATGGCGAATTAGGACGGCAAAAGCCGAGGAGTCCTCGAGGACGCGACCCGTTTGGTGTTGGGGAGAAAGACTCAGACGCTATCACGGCAATGACAGATATGGCCCACCACGGACAGCCTAAGCGAGGTCGGATGAATAGAGGAAGAGAGCCCAGCTCCTCATCCGAAACATCCTTCGAAGAGTCGAATTCTATCATGACCGAGACACGTCACGATGCTGATACGGTGATGGAGTCGAGCGACGAGGAAACTTGGAGAGAACAGGAAGCTCGCAGACGATCGCCCAGCCGCCGACGCTCTGTTTCCCCTGCCAAAAGCCATCGACGCTCGTCCCCGCGCCATTCAAGATCTCCCAGGATCCGAGAACATACCCACTGGACAGACGATAATGAAGAAGAAATTGAAGTTATTGACCTCCATGACTTTGATGAAGACGACTACGAAAAGTACGCAGAAAAAATTGCTGCTCACTACAACCGTCAGAACGGAGTTGAAGTAGAGTCGTCAGACCAATCGTCAGAATCTGATTGTGAAAGGACTATGGATCTCTCGGTCGAGCTTAATCCCAAACGAGGATCCAGAGAGAGTCATTCGGAAGAGAAATCGAGGCCCCCATTGCCTTGGGCTAAAGATTCTATGGTGAGTAACCAGTCCATGGGCAACCATCTGCAACAAGCCTCAATGCATTCGGCTGATCGCGGACAGAGCCCAAAAAGTCTAGAACGCTCGTTTCTTCGGGACTTCGCAGCTGAGAGAGGCACTAGCCCTCATGACATGGTTCTCATGAATCAAAGCAGCAAATCTCGCCCAAAGCCTTTCCCGGGCCAGGGTCTTAGGGGATTCTCAAACGTTTCTGAATCCAGTTCTAGTGTCGAACCAGGTGGCATGAAAGACTTTGATAAGACTGTCGAGGAATCTCGTAATCAATTACCCGAGGAAAAGATGGCACAGACAATCGTTAATGCTCGGATTAAGCAAGCCCTTGCTCATGGAGAACTTCCTGACGGCAAAGTAAGCCCCAGAATGGACATTGCCGACGCTGTCGCCGCAGCAACTGACAACAAGAATCGTAGCAGTGACGACGATAGCTCCAATGACCTTGCAAATATTGACATGAAATTCGTACAGCAGTACGAATCTGCCTTTGAGGTCTTCATGCAACAGAATCTCGGCCTCATGGCAAAGAATCCACAAATGGTTTATAATCTCCGTGTAGCCAAGCTTCAGCGTATCTTTCAAGTCACAGAAGATGCCGAGAGATCTCTGGAACGTGATATTGCCAAGACCAAGCAGGAAAAGAAAAACATTGTTGAAGCCTACAAGAAACAGTTGATGGAGGCCGCCCGGCGAAAAGCGGCACTTGAAATTCATCTCCGTCAGGAGCTTGGTACAATCAATCAAGCAACCGATGATATGCTTGGCCGACTTCAGTGGAAGATAATTGAAAAAAATGACCTACGAGCCAAGAGACATTACTACTTACTGCAAAAACTAGCGAGTATGACTGTACGTCCAAACAACGTACTGTTACTTCTTCCTGATCAACCGGGAATGGATGCAGTACGCCAGGCTGCAATGACCCCTGCTGGTGTCCATGGTTACTCTGACGTACGGGATAATGAGCTTCGGAAGCTTCAAGTCGATAATTCATTCTTGAAGAGTGAAGTCAATGCTTTGGAGGAGAAGCTATCACACGAACAAACGAGGGCAAAGAAATATGCTTGGGTAGACTCCTTGCTCATTCGAATGGACAAGAAGCACCTGGCCAAGCTCAAGGCTCGGTATCAAAAGAAGGTGGGCATTCAGTTTTAACTAGCATAACATATTTGACTGTCAAATAAAGAAAATCAATATCTGTAACTTTGTTGTTATCTTTTAAATAGACGCACGTGTCGCGCTGTCACATTTCGCTCGCAAGCCTTTTTAATCCGAAGTTTACTTTGCATAATTCTTCTTAGTTACCAGGGATACAGGTAGGTGTCTTATGTCAAATCAACTTCGTCGTCATCGCCACCAAGGCCGCCATCATCGTCTTGAATACTACGTTTCACTTTGACAAGCATGCTGGTCTTCCAAGGATCCAATTTGGAAATTCGATCATATTCAAAGCACGCCGTGCCAAAGCCTTCCACATCAAATCCCTCGACGCAGTCAATGAGTTGTCGACAGAACTTTCCTTCTCGCGACTCGGCGAAGGTGTAATCAATACCTTCGTAACGAGACATGGCTTGTTGCGCACCGATTGCGTCCGAATTTGCCAAATGACACAAAATGGCTTGCAAGAAGTATCCTTTCGCATTGAATTTGAGCAGATTACTCTCTAAACACTTTTGTCCCAAGTCGTCGTAGATCTGCGCTGCTCGAATCAAGTCAGGAGGATCAAGAGCGGCACTGCACAATTCAGCAATTTTTGCGAAACACTGACTGGCTGTCGATTTTCCGTCTTCCATTTCAAACAATTCTGCCGCTTGTTCGTAATTTTCGATGGCCAAGACGACGGAACTCTTTCCGGTATTATTTCCCGTCGCGACTTCATCGTTTTCGTACAATTCGGCGCATTCTCGGCACAATTTCGCCGCTTGTGTGAGACGTCCCGCGTCGGTCAACATCCCAACAGCTGATTGGTAGGCCGAAACTGCATCAACTGGGTTGCTCTTTTTGTAACACGCTCCTATGTTCATCATGATTAATTCAAAATAAAGTCAGACAAAAGAAAAAAAACGCAATCGAACTGAAATCCAAAGAAAGATCACTCGTCCATGATCCACGATCCAAGACATGATACATACCTGCTTGCGTAAAACATTTAGCAGCTTCATTGTTGGACGCCAACTTGTCAC
>Ga0222719_10003846_pt1 | contig 13258 bp, 19 predicted proteins | sample C33_34DmetaG_FD_165039 | JGI IMG/M metagenome (GOLD analysis project Ga0222719, IMG submission 165039) | Estuarine water microbial communities from San Francisco Bay, California, United States - C33_34D | ecosystem: Environmental > Aquatic > Marine > Unclassified | place: USA: California...
GGACACTGGGACGGGTGGAGCGGTGGAGCGGTGGAGCGGTGGAGCGGTGGACACGGGGACGCATAGCGCGCCACGTAGCGCGCTCCCCTTGTCGGACGGGTGGACACTGGGAACGGTGGACGGTAGCGCGTCACGGTGGACGGTGGAGCGAATAGCGCGCAACGAGGACAACCCGCGCGGGTTTTTCGCGAGTCCTGGGAGCGGAAACCCGCTTGTTTCGTCCTGTTTTCGTTTCTCACGCGTCCCCGCGATTTTTCGCAGTGTCCCCCGAAACAATCCGCGCGCGTCCCGTAGCGCGTCCCGTAGCGCGAAAAGCGGAAACGTTTCCCCGTGTTCCCCTCCACCGTTTCAACTGAACACAAAAAAACCCGCTCCCCTTCCGGAAAGCGGGTTTTCTCAGTCGGAACCGCTACGCGCTACGCTCCACCCGTTCCCCCTCCACCGTCACCGCTTCCACTGCTACGGGGACCGGAAACAACCCCAGCCCAAAAAGCGGGAATGAAAACGACAAGCGGAAACACAAGAAAAAGAAGAAGTAGAAACCCCACCTTGAAACAAGCGAAACAAGCACGGAACAACCCCGCGAAAATTTCCCCCACCCAACCCGCGCGCGGTTGTTTTGTTAGGGGTTCCGCTTCCACGGTTGCGGGTTTCGTTTCCGGTTTCGTTTTCTGAGGGGTTGCGAGCGCGTCCCGCGCGCATTCAATCGCGAGGATTTCCCCCTCTTCCTCAGTGGTAAAAGCCTGACCCGCCCGCATTAACGCTCGCACGGTTGTCTGATACGCTTTCTCGCTCTGGTATACAATGCGAACAGTTTCCACGGGTTCCGGTTGTTTTGTTAAAGTTGCGGGTTGTCCTGGTTGATTCATACCCCCCCCTTTCCGCGCTTGTATTCTTCCCTGTCGCGCGCGCTTTCGTTTTCCTGTTCAATCAAAACGCGCAAGGTTTCGTCCTTAATTCGGAACGTCCAGACAGCGTCTGTATTGATATACGCGAGGACGGAACCAGAATCGTTTTCCTGTAGGCAGAAAAAACCGCGTTCAACTTCCCTTTTGAAAAACGCGCGCGCTTCCGCTCCACCGCACCCCTCAAACCGTGCGAACCAATCAAAATCAATTTGTGTTTGAATTTCTCCCACGGCGAAACTTGCCATATCAAAAAACCCTTGTGGGTCGGGTGTCTCGAAAATGTGGGTTGGGTGCGGTACCATATCCATTTCCAACCAGTCAAAAAGAGAGTCGAAATCAAGCGCGGGATGGGTTTCGATTTCGTGTTCTGTTAGATATTCTATCAAGCGGGTTTCCCCGTCCGTATGAATCCAATCCCCTTCCCTAACAAGATGACTATATTCGTTCCCCGCGTCAACGTGTCCTGTTTCGTATTCTTCCACGTTTTCCAGCATGTTTCTCAAGTGTTCCCGCAAGTCATCTTTTCGCCCCTCTGTTAGAACAAAAAATTTGTCCTGGTAGGTTTCCGCGCGCGCGGTTTCAATCACCGCAAAATCAATCAACCCCGTTTCCGGATCAACCCACAAGTCCATCTCCTCGAAACGGTGTTTGTCCCCTCCCATCATTTCGGCAAGTTCAGTTTCGAGTGCGTCCCCGTCCGCGTCTGTTTCATCGAAAAACCCGCAACCGTGTCCCGTGAGGGAAAAAAACACGTTTCCACCGAATGAACGCGAGCACGCGTTCAAGTCGGCTTCCCTGTTCCAGTCATCCGCGAACCCATCATACACGTTCGTAAGGAAACCGGAAACCGCGCGGATAAAATCGGGGTGAAAGTCATCCACGGAAAAACCCTCATCTGAAAACGTGGGTGGATCGTTTTCGGGTTCCCGCTCCCCGTCCTCATCTTGGAACCGCTCCACCCACAAAACCGCTTCCAAAAAATCGCGGGTGTCTTGTGGTATATGGGAAAGCGGAACCCGTGCGGGTTGCTCTGTTTCCGGTTCCGGTTTTTCCCCTTCCACGAAAAAATCGCTTTCGTCTCCGTTCATTGTCACCCCGTCCGCCTGAGTTAAACTTATAGCGAAATTGTTATGGATGCATGTGATGAGAAAACCCGCCTCCTCTTTTATGATTTCGTAATTTTCGTTTTTCCAGAAAACGCGCTTTCCGCTTTTCACCGCTTTTTTAATTTCGTTCAATTTCATATCGTTTTGTTAGTTAGTTTTTTTCGTTTTGTTAGTGCTTTTCGTTTGTCCTGGGTGTTTTACCCTTTCACAAATTCGCGCGCCAAGTGCGCGGTTGCCAGTAGCGGGGAATGAGAATATTTCTCAGGGTTGAGTTGTTCCATCAGTTCCGCCAGTGCGTCCCCTATCATACTTTTCAAATATCCGGAAACGTCCGGATTCGTTTCTTTCGGGTTGTCCCCGAATTTTTCCCATGTCCCGCAAAGATACGCGGAACCCGTGACGCGCTTTCCGTTCAAAATAGCAGTGGCGCGCACTTCCGTTTCCCACGGTTGCCAGTCCTCGCGTTTTTCGTTTTCGAGTGCGTTTCCCTTGTCGAAAATTCGGAAGTCCGCGCAAGTGTCCGCACTCCACAAAACGCCAATTTCGATTTGTGGCGCGATTGTTCCAAGTGCTTCAATCAGTCGATTTACATTTTCAGTTTTCATATTGTTTTGTTAGTTAGTTTTTTCAGTGTCCGCTATTCGCAGAAATGAAAGCGGGACGTTTCACGCGTCCCGCTCTCGGTTCCATTAATAGTCTTGAAAGGTTTCCCGAATTTTTTCCACGTCGCAAACCCGCGCAAGTTTCCGTCCGGTTTCGTCGCAAGTGTCGTAAATAGCGCGCGCTTTGATCGAATCGCTATCGTATCCGAAATTACCGCACCATTCCTCGAAAGTTTCCCCGTCAAAAAACGCGGAACCGTCCAGAATGAGAGAATACATCACATCCGCAATTTGAGGAACAACCCCTTGTTGAATCCGGATTTTTTCGGCAGTGTCACGCAACAAGTTTTTGTCCACAAAATCCGCGCAGGGTTTCGCCTTCCACGAGCGCGCCATATTGCTTTCGTCCTGAGTGAAACCGTAGCGCGTTGAAAGCGGTTTCACGTCGGACAAGTCGAGAAAACCCGTCCCCATCGTATAAGGGGAAACCATCACGGTTTTTCCCTCGTGGAAAAGTTCCACCTCAAAAGACAAAACAACCCGCTTTCCGGTTTCGTCCAAATCGGTTCCCGCTTTCCGGATTTCCAGCGAAAAACCGCGCGCTTTCATTGTCTCGTTTATTTGTTTCGTGTTGTCGGAAAGGTTCCGCACGTAATGTGATTCTGATTTTTTCATTATGTTTTTGTTAGTTAGTTTTTTCAGTGTCCGGTTTTGTCCGGAATTGAAAGCGGGACGGTTTCCCGTTCCCGCTCTCGGTTCCGTTCAATCAGTCGAAACAATAGTTATGATATTGGAGCGGGTGCAAATCCCCATCTTTACAAACTGAATCGCTCCAATTAGAAAACCCCTCAGAAATGGCGGGTTGATCGTCCGCGCTATACGCTTCCACGATGAAAGGCAAAATTTCCGCGCGGAACGTGTCCGCAAGTTCCCGTTCCGATTTGTAAGGCAACCCGTGATATTCTGCGAATTGTTCCACGTCGGAAAGTTCCGTTTCATCCAGTCCCAATTCCTCAAAATCCGATTTATCGTAATTATTCCAGTTCATATTTTTTTGTATTTGTTAGGGTTTCCGGTTTCCCGTTATGCTTTGATTGTGATTTGTGTTTTTGCTATGCTGATTTGCACCGTTTCGGTTTCGGTTCCGACACTTGCGCGGATTTTGTCCGTTACCGTATCAATGATGGGACGGGTTTCCGTTCCCGCAACAGCGCGCTTTCCGTCCGCGTGTTTTTTGTAAACGATTGAATCCGCATTAAACGAAACATTGAACTTGTCCCCGCGTTGCCATCCCGCATTGATTAGAGAATTCCCCTCAATCCAAAGGCGCGCTTTCCCTTTATTCAGTCCGACGTTTCGAGTGATATTAATTGATTTCATTATGTTTTTGTTAGTTAGTTTTCAGTGTCGCGGGTTGTTTCCCCCGCTCGCGCATATTCTAGGCGAAAAACACGAAAAACCAAACCGGACACCCCCCAGGACCGTCTCATTAATTAGCGTTATTGAGACAGGACACTAACGAGACAACACAAAAAAACGCGCAACCGTAGCGCGTGACACTGCCAGGATTTTTTTCGTCCGGTTCCGTTTCCGGTTTTGTCCGGTTCCGCTTGTGTTTCCTTACACTATCAAAACCACAAAACCACCGGACACGGGACCGGTGTTCGGTTGAACAGGTGTTCGGTTGAACAGGTGTTCGTTTGACCACTAGGACACCCTTTGTGGTTCTGTTAGGACATTTTTTTGTTCAAAGTGCGAATCGTATGCACATTTTTTCCTGTATAGAAAAAGAGGCAATTGCAATGCAATTGCAATGAGAATTTACACGCAATTGCAATGCGTTTTTTCCACTACGATTGCAATTGCAATGCTAGATCAATCTTGTCATCGGAGCGTGAAGGTTGGAAACTCCAACCATGAGCGCAGCGCGCTCTCGGAGCATCTCTTCGAGGTGACGGTAGACGGTTTCCCGATCCGGTTCTTCCCCCTCCGCAATCAACCGCACGAGAGGCGCGTCCATCTGGTTCACCAGTGTCGCAACTTTTGCAATGTCACCTGCCCGTCCGATCTCAAAATAAATTACGCGACATCCTCGCTCCATCATTCTGTCGAGTAGTCCCTGCATTTCCTCCACCCCCCACCTTTAAATTCCCATTCGGGAAAAGACACTCCCCAATTGAGCATTGTATTCCAATTGACTATCCCCAACCCTTTTCAGACCACCCCCACCTTTTTTTTCCTCCTCTAAATGCACAGTTTTTTTACCGTCTATCTTGCGCGCGAAGTGATGCCCACGTCTTACTTCAACTTTAGTATCCTGTGGGGAGATTCCATTACCGTGCCTTCTCCACCCCCATGACGGAGCATCCTCATCCAATTCTTTTAGCGAGATAAGACCTCTCCTAAAGAGGGAGAAATTCATCTTTTTATCATCATTCGTGCAACCCCTCATATCCCTCCAAGTCTTGCCTAAATAAACCCCGTTCCAACTTACGTCAGGCTTTTTGTAAGGACGCAAAGAAAGAGTCTGAGATCTTAGGGCGCGATGCTGCTCCTCATCGGTGCATCCGTAAATTTCATCGTAAAATCCTGGGAGGTGATCTGTCGGGACATTAAGTAATTGATCCATACTGTATTTTTTTTGAGATAATGAGATATGCGTTTTTGTTGAATATGCTCGCCCCTTCCTTTTTGGCAAATAAGAAAATTGCGCATCGGTGAGCGACAACTTGCTTCAACAACCCGAGTAAAACCAACTTTATGATCTTTGTGAAGCAAAAAATAAGTTTTTTCACTTTGGCCTGATTTCCAAACCTTACCAAAAAATTCGCTGAGAACCCCCCCCAGCCTTTTTTCATTTGAAAAAATATTTTAGTTCCTGCGTGAAAACCTCACAAGATCTCGCTGCGTTAATATCCACATCCAGCTTACCGCAAGGATAACACCCCCCACCACCAAAGGCAAAAAGCCGACAAGTCCACCGTCCTCGTTCAAATTATTTTCAACGGTTAGGGACTTTCCCGATTCCGCGCCAGACTCAACAGGGGCGCACGCCATTAGGCAAAAGACGATCCAGAGAATAATTACAACTGAGATAAGCATAACCGCAAACCCCCTGCGCTCCCTTTCGATCTGTTCATAGCGATTGTTACGACGCCTCATCTCTAGGTGCTTTTGCAATTCCCTCTCTAAGTCTTCGGTGAGCGTTCACTTCCTCCTTAACCTTGTCAGGAAAATCATCTCGCCCGTCAAATTCTTGTTGATTTGACTTTGATTCAACCCCCTCACCTGACTCTGTAGAAATGCGCTTTTCGCTAAGATTTTTATAGATAGAAAAAGGAAGCGTAACCAAGATCAGAGAGAGGTAAATCGCAAACGATGCGATGTAAACGCCAATGCAAAGTGACGGAATCAAATAGAAAGGCATCGTTACAAACATCCAGTGCCACTCAATGATTCCAGTTAGCTTTAGCGCAAGAAACAAAACCCCGACCATCCACGGACGCGGAATTGATGCGTCGATCATTTTGAAAATCTGACTTTGAAAATTCTCAGTGGGCGATTCATCAGACATGGTATCAACTTAATATTGTATAATGAAATTTTCGATACAAAATTAAAGAATCCCCTTTGCTCGAAGTTCTTCAACTCGTTGCAAAACCTCAGATCTAGCAAGTCGAGAAATGTAAGTCACTGCCTCAAGCAGTGCGGTGCGAGCAGCAGTAAACTCCAGCGGAGTGACTGAGCGTTCCTCAATGCTATCCTGCTCAAAAAGCTCACCCCTTCCGCTTTCTGGGTTGTAGCAAAGGAACTTGCCATTCATCCGAACTGTCCATCTCTTACCCTTGGCTTGTCGAGAGACGTGAGTCTCATAGCCTTGTATTGTCATCTTCACATTATCCTGGGGGTTTAGCGAAGTGATTTTAGAGTCGGTTGATTCCTTGATTTCCTTTTTTTCTGCTTTGCTTGTTTTACGCGTCATTGGTCGGTGTTTAAAATCTCTGTAATTGAATATTGTCAAAAACTCAAAGCGAAGATGCCATCGCATCAAAAGCCTTCCCCGCCTTGTCCTCTGAGACAAACCTTCTCGAAATCATATCCGGTAAACCCGTCCTATCCAAAAGCGCGTCCATTTCTTGGATACATTCCAAGTTCTCGTAATCCTCAATACGTCGAATGACATCGACGCACTTTTGCAAGACGGGTTCCAGATCCTCCAAAACCCCAAGGAGTTGACCCGCACACATCTCATCAAACTCACCCTCTCTATCCTTTTTGGTAAGCGTGGTAGTAAGTCGATTAACATGAGGTGTAATAGTTTCGTATCCGGAATCCGTCTCCGGAGGTGGAGCGAGATCCTTTTTTGTCGCCACTTTGAACTCCCCTTTTTCGGAGATCTCGATAGACTTTCGGAGACGCTTCACGGTAAGGGATTTTTTTTCGATCAGATCCATCCACTTCTCGCGCTCTCCACCTACCAGTTTAACCAGTGCTCGGTGGTGTTCAAAAGTAACAACCCCTCCCCGACGTTGCTCCATCGGGATGTTCGCGCAAGTATATGCAATATTCCGGAGCGTGGAGTTGTCGAATCCGGTAATTTCTACCCACGCATCGTATTTATCACCATAAGTGTCAGACGCGTAGTTGATTAAGTCACCCAGGATAAATTTGCACATCTGCATTCCCGTCGTGACTTTCAACATTGCCGATTCCAGATCGGACTGGGACGGTTTGCCGTCAAAAATACAACCCGAAGGAGTAAGTTGGATTCCCTCGATTGATTCTGCTTGAATTGGAATGACTGTGGTTGCCATTTCTTCATCATACACAACTTGTCCATATGTCTACACAAATCACACAAAAAACTTAAATTATCATACTTATAACAATCAAGGTGATTCACTTGTCGCTTGAACCCCTGCTTTTCGCCTACCAGTAACCAATCCACGTTCTGCGTAGGACTCGGCGACAGGTGATTCCAGCGGGTTTTGTAACCCACTCTTCGATGTATCGGTTTCTTTTTGGTTCTTCGTGCATATCGTTGTTGGCAATCCTTCGGATGCCAGAGCTAGGTATTCAGTTTAATTTTTCTCCCCTCTGTTTCCGCTTCGTCAATTTCTTCCCTAGAATATCCTGCGCTCATTAGAGACTGGTAGTATTCACTCTGCGCTACTGAGTAAATTTCTCTTGCCTCCTCACTCTTCATCGCTCTGGAGGGAGGGAGTCCCATCCTTTCGCAAAGTTCTACACACCTCTTGGAAACTGCTGCCCTAGTAACCCCGTGCCGTTTTGCAATTGCCGTCTCAGAGATACCCTTGTAACAGATTCCAGAAACAAGTGCCAGAACTTCCATGCTCATTCGCGTTTTGTTTTGGGACGCAATATCCCCCGCAACCGCACGCAATGCCTTTTTATCCTCCCTTGAAATCACACCCAGTCGAAACTGCATCTCAGTCGCACGCTCATTAACCCACTTCATACTCTTGCGGTGACGATTGGCTACTGTCCTGGGGGTTTGATCACCCTCCAGCGCAACGCAGATAATCCCAAGAGCAAGGTTCGGACTTTCTGAGGAAAAAAGTTCGGCAACCATGCTCCGAAGACAGTCCTGTAATCCTGCCCTCTCAGGGGGAAATGTGCTATCCGCTCGACGACCTTCTTCCACATCTTCAACGCGAAAGGGATCGTGTCCGTGCTGCTCTATTCTTGCCTCATCGAGTTCTGGACTCCCAACTCCCCGCGCCTCCACAAGAGGTTTCTCCAAACCCATAGCTTCAAGTAGATTCCTATCCTTATCTGACAGTGACTCAACCCATTTTAAATACTCGCTTTTGTATTCCTGTTCCTTGAGTTCTTGGGAAATTGCATATCTGTCTCCGTTCATGTTATTTTAGCATTGGAAGGAAATAATTATTTAATTCCTTCTTTTTTGGAATTATTTCCTGTCTGCCCAACCAACCCTTAGGAAATGAAATAATTCTCCTCCACCCGCAACTACCCCCTCTGGAGGGGAGTGCGGGGAGGAGAGAATTATTTCTTTCCAGTGGTTTTGGGTGAGGTTGTTTCTTTCTCGATCCCCCGACCCACAAGGGATTGGCCCATTTGCAAAAATGCTTATGCAAGTTAAAGATACGGGAAAGAATAGGATTTTCATTTTGAATTGTTTCCTGTGTATGTGTTAGGATTTATAACGATTATTATTAAAGTTGCTCTGGGTCGAGTCCGGTATCTTGGCACATGCACTCAAGTGCGGGGAGTCCGGATGTCGCGCTCATATCCTCAATTTTCTTATAATAGTTAGCAATGGTTTTCGGAGTCTTCTTAAACCGCTCCGCTAGTTCCGATCTCTCCTTTGGACTCATCGTTCCCCCGTTTTGAACAAACCGGAGGATAATTTCCGAACGCTGCTTTGGCGACATTGAATTAGGTGCTCCCACTCGACGCTTCTCCGCTTCGTTCATCTCCTTCTTTTTGTGCTTTCGGTCTTGCGCGGTATCAGGTTCCGGACACTGCTTCCAGTAAATCCTTCCGTCGTCTGAGTGGCGGACGAATATCTCAGAGGTGTGAAGCATGTCGGTAAGATCACCGTCTCGCGGCATGGTCCGTAACCCCGCGCGCTTCCTCCGCTTCGTGCAAGTCAGTGTAAAAGTGTCGGGATCGCTCGCATTCGCAGTCTGAATGCGGTTTAGAACCATCACCTCCCTTGCCCAATTCGTCAGGTTTGAGCTACCGAACCCGAGGTAGGCGAGATCGCTCGCAGTCATCCCCGCTTTCATCTGGGAATCTTTAGGTTTGCCCATGTGGTGAATTAGTCCAAAGATCACCCCAGTCCTGGCTGAAATGGCGTTTAAACCCTCCACGCAGAACTCGCTCACAACTTCCGCTTTTGAGAGATCCCCTCCGATGTAGGACATTAGTGGGTCGATCCAGCAAATGTCCGGTTTGTAATTGAGAACAAGCAGTTCAAGTTGTCGTAGAAACGCATTCCCCGCGACCGAGTTTACCGTTTGCCAGTCCAGCATTTCATTAAGAGTCTCACGCTCCTCATCGGATAGGTCGAACGCTTTCCTGCACCCTTGAAACTCTTCCGCGAGATCGCCGTCATCATTTTCGGCTTGAACGGTAAGTTGTCGAAGTGCTCGCTTCGGAGTAATTCCGAACGTCATGTCTGTTCGGTTGAGCGCAAATCCCTGCATTAGCTGCATGAGCATGGCAGACTTTCCACATCCGGACTGGGAAACGAAAACCACGCTCCCCCCCTTGCATAACCACCTATCCCCAATCATGCAGTTGGGATCTTCGTCAACGTTATAACTGTCTAGGTAATTCGCGGTAAGGTGTCGTCCGCAGTTTGCCACTGCATTTTGTTTCTCCCACTCCTCCCAAGATTCTGCTCCGACATGAACCTTTACAAGAGACTGAACAACCAATTCCCCCTTTCTTGGTCCGGACTCAAGCATTCGCAAACCATCTGGACACCGTGAGTATCGGCTCGGGTTGCTATTCTGCGAATCAAACTCCTCACTCCCGAATAGCGAATATACTTTCTCGACGCGCTCCGCGTATTCAGACTTGTCCGCAGCATCCACCTTTACCCAAGCATGTAGACTTTTATTGCCAGAGTCTAAAACCGCAATTATGGGAAGTCCACTGGCGAGAAACGCTCCCATTTGTTTCTCTTTTGCTATAGTTTTGCCTTCCGCATCCGTGTCGAACTCTACCAGGACATGACGGAAGTCCGTCACATCGTCGTTTGTATTTCGAGAGTTAGGGTCAATCCTCATCGGGTTCACGCGGATAAAATGCCCGTGCTTTCCGCCCATGAGTTTGGTGTATTTCCCCCCTGCGCCATCTAGTAACTCTAGCCAACGTTCGCGAGTTAATGTGACACCTTTTTCCGGCTTATGCTCCCCATCCTCATTTTCAAAAGTTCCACCAACACAAACACCCTCCCCTTCGTTAAAAGCAGTCATAAGAATTGCCTTAAATCCCTCTTCAAACGGTTCCGGAAGTTCAACGGGTTGCGCTCGATCCATAGGGTTCTCTGACGATCCCACCCCAGAGTCCGGATGCTGCTTTGAACTCCCAGTTCGAGAAGTTGCGATAGCATTGTTGCCTATTCTGGACGGTTCCCTCTGCTTTTGACTTGAATATCCGTCACTATGTCGAGTCCCGTTAGATTGACTTCCTGATTGAGCGGGTTGTCGCTTAACCCCTCTATATGCGCTTTCAATTGCCGTTCGGACTTCTCCCTCGCGAAGACCATCTTGGATAGCGCGAGGAGCCAGAAGCGCGTGTGTCTCGTTGTGTGGCATGTCGATGTCTCGGCACTGTCCCGCAGCGTGGAAAAGCCTGTCATTGCGCTCCCCCTCCGACGCTCCGTTTTGGAGATAGTGCTCCACCGACTTCGGTAATCCGGAGTCAGGATGATTGCCATCCGACTCGTAGCGACGGGGTTTTCCTTGTGAGATGTAAGTGTATTTAGGTTTTCCCATAACGCTACCCAAGTTCTAAATATGCCTTTCTAAGCTGCGAATAAGCTTTTGAACATTGCTTGTCCAAATTGGAATCACCATGATGAATTGCGCTTTGCCGAGCCAATGTCAGCGTATTGATCGCTAAAATCATGGACTGTTTTAACTGATCTAGTTTTTGGTCGCGCGTATCGAAAGAAGTAGTTTTATCTTTCACGCCTGAGTCAGACTTCCTTCTAACAAAGACCGACTTGATTGCCTCTATAATTGATTTCATTATTGTTCTGTTAGGGTTAAAGAAAATTTTACCCCAAATTTTTAAATCTGGATCTTGCTATTTTTTCCGAACGGAGATTTCCAGTTCAAGTTCCTCCCCAGGACGCATAGAGCGAAAGAATCTTTCGTTGAGATAGTTGAAGGAACACTCCACAGAAATACTTCCCTTCGCCCCTCTCATCGTCACTCTGCCTTGGACGTTATCGCCAAGTCCGCTTTGCTTAACGATCCCACCCTTTGAGAGTTCAATCGGAAACTTCATTCGTTTTGAAACAGGTGTCATGAGCGTCGAGCCTCCAATTCTCTCTTTCGCAAATTGCGATATTCTTCCGTGGGGTTGAAGCGGTGTCGCGAGTTGACGTGTGTGCCGCGAATCCTGCAAACAGTAGCAAATTTTCTAAGTCCTTTCTCGACGACTTCAGTTTTTGCTATACGGAACTGAAAGCAGGTGGGCATCGCGTCCATGATGTCAGGCTCTCGTTGGAACCGAACCACGATCCTCGCGGCCTCCTTCTCTTCTGGTCGTGTTAGAGGGTTTTTCCTAACCTTTTTGTGCATTTGAATGACGGGGGATGGTTCTTCATCCAAAGAAGGAAGGAAATTCTTTTTGGTTACTGCCTCTGCGCGAGAAATTCGCGCTACGTCACTCCTTTTTGTCCTCCCCCGACCACGGCATCTTCCGGTGAGTCGTTTCCTTCGTTTCTTGCTTCTTTGAATTGCGCTCATTACGAGCATCATACACAAGGTTTAAAGGTTCCAAATTATTTATTCACTTATTCACAATCAAAATCTCGCCCTTACAAGTTTAATGCAGAGCAAATGCGGAATGCCGAACTCGTTGTCGCCCAAACACCTCGCCCCCCTTTCCGCATCAAGCACCGCGCGGCCCTAGCGAATAATATCAAACTCCCCAAATGGAATCTCAAATTCCTTCCCCATCGCGCAGGACGCCCATAGGACTTCCTCATCCCAGTCGATATGCTCGACCATAAGCCGATCAGTCCAGTATCGGATAATGCTGCCGACCTTGAGCGACTCCATGTCTAGTTCGTCGTCGCAATAACAGTCTGGGCGTCCGTTGCAGGTTGGTTCCTGGTGTTCCATTCTTTTAACTCTTAATGATAGATTGCATTTTCTTCCTACCCGTCCTCCATCTGCTTTATTTGCCAAGATGGATACCAAACTGAAAATTCATCCGAGTGCGAATCCAGCATAAACCTAGTGTTGCAGTGCTTGCACTCCGTTTCCGTGCCGATAGGAATTTCTTTGTTCATTTTCTCAGGAGTTCTATAGTCGCTCCCCACCGATTCAAGGCAGCACGGTGAAACGCTTTCGATGGGGATTCTCGTTTGTTCAATTGTTGGCATCGGTTGAGTGCTTATTGATTAAGTGTAGGGAGAGTAGAAAGTGCCTGTCTTGCCTCTGTATCATTCCTAAAATTCTTCGGAGAGAGTCCTGCGCGTCGGAGTTCTACCATCAGAGAGGTAGAGATACGTTGCGGTTTTCCTTTTCCAAGCTTCAAATCAAGAAACGCACTCGCCTCACTAAAAGTCACCGACTCCGGAGATTGGTGTCCAAAACGCTTTAAAAGACGAAGTTGCTTTGGGGTTGCCAGATTTTTTTGGCGACGGGTAAATAAAAGATCTAAAATTTTTGACGCTTGTCCACGCGAGTCGATTTCTTCAATGTCAAATCCCGCTCTCTCAAGTGCTGCGATCTGCTTTTCGGAAGGCGGGGTCTTCTCCCAGCCGAACTCAGGGGTAAATTCCGCAAGTTCCTTATCTTGGCAATCAAGAGCAAACTCAATAGCATCAACGAGTCGCATCTTCTTTTTGGCCTTTGCCTTCATCCGCGCCCGAAGTGCTTCCGCTCGCTTCTCCTCTATGTCTTGA
>Ga0222719_10003847_pt1 | contig 13257 bp, 13 predicted proteins | sample C33_34DmetaG_FD_165039 | JGI IMG/M metagenome (GOLD analysis project Ga0222719, IMG submission 165039) | Estuarine water microbial communities from San Francisco Bay, California, United States - C33_34D | ecosystem: Environmental > Aquatic > Marine > Unclassified | place: USA: California...
TAGTTTCTTCAAATATTGCATTTGCATTTACACCTGCGCCAGCAAATGAAAATGTTGCGTTTGTGTATTGTTCTCCGCAATGATCAAATTCTAATGCTAGTATTTCATCATTGACCTCACCAGCAAATGCAATTCCTACTGATGCTTGTTCTGTTCTATTATCTACTTCAGCAAATGCAGGGGTTTCTGTTGGATCATTACCGTCAGCAATTGCTCCAAAGTCACCGTATGATGAGTTTCCGTTGGTTGCTCTAATAATACCGCCATCTTCAGCAAACATACCTATTTGTGCATAATACGTAAACACTGATACAAGCTCTGCTCTACCGTTGTTTAATACCCAAGCACCAATACCATCACTACATACTTGTGTAAAGTCGTTTGACACTATTGATTTGTTACCACCATTGTGTAGTGCTCCGTCGATCTTTTGCCCAACACAATTGGTTCCAAATGTTGTTACATTTTGAATATATGGCGAACGTGCTATACCGTTTTTGTCTGATGTTGAAATCCATGCATGATCATCGTCTGGTCCCCATCCTGGATCTAATGAGCAGTATGCGCCGCCAGTTGGACGTCTGTAAAGTTCATTAACTCCTATAGGATTAAGTGCGCCAGCCAATCCTTTTGTAGTTAAGTTTCTTACACCGGTTGCATTTCTACAGTAGAACATGTCTTCTGTTGTCGAACCGTTAACTAAATTACGATAATATCTTGCTTCGCGTAACGAATGATGGTTTCCTGTATACTTTACATCATTTATTATTCCGTCAATAAATCTATTAAGTAGATCCTCTATATAGGGTTGCACATATGTAATTGCATTATCATCCATGTAGGCAATAACTTCAGCAACCATAAACTTTCTATTTGCTTCTAATACTTTTCTTGAATTTTCTATAGAATAGTTTAAAGCCTCGCCAGTATGCGTTTGTATATTATTACTTGATTCTATCACAACATCGTCGCCCACACCATCAACATAATAATCTATGTATTGTTTAACATCGTCTAACATTGCAATTACCAATGAGGGTGTTGCATCATCCGTGATAGGGTCTAGAGTAACTGTTTCAAATTGTTCAACACCAAATGCATCAATACCGAGAGAACGGGTTACAGTTTGTCCGGTTAGGCCGGCGACTTCAATAACTTGTGATTCTGTGTTGGACTGGGAGCTTACTATTTCTAATCGATTATGAACTCCTGTTAATATGGTTTGCAATTTAGAAATTGCTGCACCGACATTTGTTGCACCATCTGCTAGTTCAGTTACTGCTGGGCGAGCCTTGATAGTTGTTGTTCTTAGTTCAGTTCCTAACACACAAGTTCCTGCGGGAACAACCATAGGACATACTTCCTCATACTCTCCTGCTGAAACAAACACGGTAGTGTTTAGACTGCTTTCTTGTGCTAAAACTCTATCCAATGCATATCTTAAACTTTTATAAGGCCTTGTTTCGTTTTGGCCTCTGCCCTCTGTTCTGTCGTCGACACCATTATTCTTATCAACCCAGATAAATTTTTGATTTATTCCAAATATTTTATATTCCAGATCATTGTCATTTTGTATCGTAAGCAATTCTGTGCTATTACCGATCGGTAACGATGTTGTTCCGATGGTGCTGCCGTCATTGACATTTGCTCTTTTCAACCCAAATGTAAGAATATCCCCAAGTGTGCTTAATGCTACATTGTCACCTGCTAATGAAAATATATCCCAGTATTCAAATCCTGATCCGTTATCGCCTGGGAAGTTTTCATTTGACGAAGTGTGTTGGAAATTACATTTGTATGCTGTTCCTTCATAAAGGGCAATGTCACCAACATAGAAGTCCTCTCCAGTTGCCCAACTGTTTCTCCAATTGACTCCTGGAATAATAATTTCCCAATTAGAATCATCTAAAAATGCAAGTGAACTATCATCATTGGCTACATCAGAATCGTTAAGAGCAACATATAAGTTTCCTCCTCTACGAACAAGATCACCTGAAAGGTATGCAGTATTGTCTGTCCATTGTCCTACTAATCTTGTGGCCTTGCTTAATATTCTCCATGTCGAATCTGCTGGAATGGCCGGCACTATCGCTCTGGCTGGATTAATTGCATAGTTATTAGCATCCGCAATGTAAATATATCCTCCATGTCTAACTACATCTCCAACAGCGTAGTAGACAGTGTCTACCCATTCTTCTTGAAATTTAAATCCTGGAAATTCATTTACAAACTTAGTATTATCAATCGATGTTGCGGTTACGTGTCCTTCAGTAACTCTTAGGATCGAACCACCGTATTTTACAAGGTCATTCTTTCTATATCTAGTAGTGCTGAGATCATCACTTGCTGTCCATGTTCCTTTGTATTCAATTCCTTCGTGTAAAATTTGCCAGTTTTCCAAAGAACTGTCTTCAATTCCGTCGTTGTTTCCAATTTCAGTTCCTTCATCTACAGAACCAGAAGTATGTTCAACAATACATTCGTAAACAATACCGTTATATTTTACTACATCGCCAACGCCGTATCTTGTTGAAGGAGCCCATGTATTATTCCATTTTAACGAATCAGCATATTCACTCCATTTATCAGCATTATTTTCAAATGATGAATCGGCAGTATGTGATGTTACGGTAAGGTATACATTACCTCCGTATAGAGCAATATCTCCTGGATTGTATAATGTTCCTCCTGTCCATGCGCCGCGCCATTGATAGCCGTCCGTCATTTTTCTCCAGGCAGGAGTAGGTTGTGTATCTTCTACATTTACTTTATAATCTTGATCAGTTTGAAATGCACTCGATGTGTGTTGTCTCATGCAAACCCATGTTTGTCCGCCATATTGCACAACATCATCTTTAATGAAAGTGGATGCAGTTACCCATGCTCCCTTCCAAGTATATCTAAGTCTGCTTATCTTAAACTCTGCCATTGTCTATTCCTATGATGTTACCCATGGTTTTTCTGAACTAGATGAACCTTCTGGGTATGCATAATTCTGATTAATTCTTTGTGTTAGCATTCCTTCATCATCAACATAATAAAGCATACTTCTTTGATCCCAACGATACTGTGTCCAAACCAAATTATCGTCTTCAACTTCATGATCTGCATTAACACCTTCAAAGTAATCAATTCCTGGTTCAAAGTCTTCAAAAGTTTCTGAAGGTTTTCCAGGAAGATTCAAATGAATTGTATCCTTACTTATTAGGTTATCTATTCTTTCAAGAAATAATTCGCCGTCATCGTTTCTTCTTATAAGATAAAGATAACGAGGACTATTTCCTAATGATTCGTTAGCGGCTTGTCCAAAATAATATGTGCTCATTATGATATCTCCACGTAACTTATACTAGCGTCAATACAATCGTCCGTATCACATTCTAATCTCAATCCTGCTGTTTCAGGAAGGATCAGTCTTTCGCCGTTGGTTATAACTTTTGCACTGGATCCTGGCGGTATAGGAATTTGTCTAGCATAGTTTGCAACTGTGGAAGATTCATCTATAACGTAAACATTTACCACAGCCATGTCATAATCTGATGTGTTTGCTAAGTTCAACCCTACGATTGTTGCTCTCACACCTGCTACAATCTGTAATATATCTACAGGTGTTTTTCCTACTCCAGTTACTACTTCATTTTTAAATACTGTTGGCATCCTATTATCCTAACATTAGTGCAAATGATGCTGCAATGTCATTTGCTAAAATTTCTGATACTGCACCTGAAGCACCTGCAGGAGATGCCCAAGCAGTTCCTGACCATACTTCTAATGCATTTGTGTTTACATTAAATCTTGTCATTCCAATTACAGCATATGAACTTGGTCTTTCTTCTGTAGTACCTCTAGGCGGAACAAACCCGTTTGTTCCTGCAATCTTAAAGTATCCGTTACCAGTTTGTGCAATTTGTGTTATTGCATTATTCTGAACGTTTGTAATAACGTTACCAGTAATTTTTAAATTACCTAGTCTTACGCCGCCACTTCCATTGCCGTCAATGTGTAAATCTTCGCCGGGTGTTGTTGTAATTTCGTTATCACGGAAAACTAAGTTACCTACATCAAGAGTATCGACCGTAAGCAAGTCTGTTCTTAAATTATTAACAAATAAATCCTTCCATCTAAATGTAGGACTTCCTAAATTATATGTGTTATCTTGTTCTGGAATTAAATCACTATTAATACTAGCATTGAATACAACACTGTCTGTATTTGAATCACCAATTGTGATGTTGCCACCGATAGTAACATTTCCATCAGCGTGTATATTTCCGGTAACATTTAGATCACCGTCTATGTTTGTAGTTGCAAAAACTTCTAGTGTTCCTGTTCCGTTAGGACGAAGTTCTAAATTTGCATTTGTGTTTAGTGTTGATATTGTATTACCTTGAATGGATAAGTCATCAACATGTAATATTGAATGATAGATAACTGGGTCTGCGCCGGAAGGAGCAAAACTAATAGTATCTAAATCACTGGAAATTGTGTTACCGGTAATATGCAAATTACCAACATCAACTTGATTGTCTACTGTGAGTGTTGATGTCCTTGTGGATCCTGTTACATGTAAGTCAGTTGTAGGCGCTGAGTTATTGACACCAATGCGAGCATTGTTTACATCAATATACAAAATATCTGGGTCTGCTGCTCCATTTCTAAAAGTTAAATCTACACCATCACGGATAAGATTTGCTTTTAAGAGCGGACCACTTATACGACCAATCGCCATTTGCTCTCCTTACACGGGGATCCTGTCCCTCTAGCCACCTTACATTGCGGGCTAACCACAGTAAAAGGTTAACGTCGGTCCACGTTAACAATAGTATTTAGCCAAAAGGAAAGATTAGGCAAGTATAAGACTATATACGTTACCGAGATCTTCCATAAGAGGAACATCTACTTCTGCGCCGCCACCTGTGGATAATTGGTATCCGTCATTGGTTTGTGCTCCTACTGTAAGAATAACGTCATTAGCAGGTGTTGCACCTCCAGTAAATGATGTGCCCGGAATAGTTATTAGATCAAATTGATGATACCCTTGGCCAACATTTGTTATTGTAATTGTGCCTAACACTCCTGATGAAATTGATATGCTAAATTCTGCATCCAGCCCTCCGCTATCAGAGGTTCCAGTAACACCGCTCTGCAATTGGTTTGCAAGTCCACTTACATTAGCAATACCTGTTACAGACTCAATTGTTCCGGCAAATACTTCTAAATAATTTTTAGCAGTATTCCACCGAGTATCACCTAATTCTGGACTATCTGGTCTATCTGCGTTGTCGCCTGTTGGTATTAAAAATCCATTAGTATCTGTAAATCTTAAATATCCAATTCCTGTTCCTACAAAAGTTAAAGGAGTTTCAGGAATTACTCTAGGACCGCCGTCGATATCTGTTAAATTAGTAATAGCATCAGTCGCACCTGATATAGAAATATTTCCTGTAGGTGATGGTCTGGATCCTGCACCATCATAATTAAAATTAACTGTGTAAGTTCCTGAGCTATCACTTCCTGTTGTTGTACCGGTTATAATCGTTCCTGGAATAATACCAACTCCGGTTAACAACATGCCTGGAATAAATGTTCCTGTAATTGTTCCGCCTACTGTAAGTATATACCCGCTTATGCTGGCTAATGTACTTGATGCAGTAATTTCATTCCATCGAGTCCATTCAATTATATTGATTCCTGTGTCGGGTGCTAACACAATATCGTCATTGCTTTGTAATGCAAATATTTCGTTCGTCACTCCGTCTAATTTCGTTTGATCACTTACCCTAATCTCCAATGGTAAAGGAGTAGTTGTGTTTACTAGATTATCTGCAATATAAACATTGTCCCACCTTCTTGTAGACGAATCATCATTAGGACTTCCTAAACTATAAGTGTCATTTCTACCTGGAAGGATATCTTGTGTTAGATCCGGAGCAATAGTTACTGTGTCAAATAATTCGTCACCGATAATAACAGATTCGTTTGCTGAAAGATTACCGTCAACAAAAATATTTCCTGTAGCACTTAGATCACCGTATACGTTTGTATTTCTATTAACATCTACGATTCCTGTTCCGCTAGTTTGTAAATCAATTGTTTGATTAGAAACTAACCCACTAATAGTATTATCGTTAAATTCGAGATCATCTGATCTCATTCGCTGTAGTGTAATTAACGATCCGGCTGTTTGAGGTTTAATATTTAACGGGCCAACAGTTGTAGAAAATGAACTAGGGCTTAAAATTTTAACATTATCAATAGTTGCTACATCGTCAACAATTACATTAGTAGTTTTTGTATCATTGTTAATGTCAAGATTAAAAGATTGTGTATCGGTGTTTACGCCAATTGTTCCATCACTAACATTAATGTAAAGTAATGATGTTGAGTCAAAGTTTGTATTAGAAAATTTTAAATCTACGTTACTTCTAAAAAGATTTTGTTCTAGTAAGGGGCCGCTAATTCTGCCAAGTTGTGCCATTGCGCCCTCCTAGTTAGCAAACCCAAAGAATACTGTCACATATTTTGCTAGTGGAACTGGAGATGTAAATGATAGATACCAACCTGTGGGTCTTGCTAATCCTGTAGCATCAACTGTTCCTGCACTTGCTGCCGTAAAGACAGTTCCTGGGTTATTATCTGCTGCACCGTGTTCTGTAACAAAGTCTGTTGACCCTGTTGCAGTAATAATATATTCTGTTGCTATAACAAAACTTCCTGAAGCAACTTCTTGTCCTGTTCCTGTTGAGGAAGGATTTTGTACAACAGTAAAGTTAGTTGTTGGAATCTGCATAACGTTTTCAACTAGGACAATAACATTATTTGCACTTGCAGGAACGTTAAGTAGTTTTCCAAAAATTGTATCTACCGCATCACCTGGACCGAAAGTTTCGATTGAAATAGCCGATGCTCCTGGAGCTCTGACCGTTTCCCAATTGCCTCCAACATATGCTTCAATTTCGTTTAAATCGGTGTTATATCTAATAGTTCCGTTAGCATCTGTTGGCTGTCTAACACCTGTAAGTTGAGGGCGTTGTGCTGTTGTTCCTTTTGGTAATAACACTCCTCCATCAAAATCCATTACAGCTCTGCCATAAGGGTTAATTCGAAATGCGTTATCACTAGGACTGTAACGCGAAGTATTTTGTGATTTTAGAAACTTCATTTATCTTCCTATACTGGTAAAGAACTAATTGTTGCAGTAATTAAACTTGTAACACTGGTTCCTATCCAAATTTCATCAGCATCGTTACCGCTTCCGTCGAGTATAATTTTTTCATCGCTAAAAAATACTGTTTCGCCTGCTGGAATAATTAAGTTGCTAACAATAGTATTACCTGCTGCTGCTGTTTCTCCATTCTTTACCAAATAGATATTTACATTAACAGTATTACTTGATTCGTCAGCAATGTCAACTGCACCGGTGTTACACAAAACCATTGTGGTAATTGCACTCGTTTGTCCTGGGTTTGTAGATGAATTAGGATTGCTAGAACCATCTTGAGTAGCAGTAAACACTCTTTCTGGTATTGTAACGCTTGTTGCTGTTATTTGTTTACTTGTTATCATGTGTTTTTCCTTAAAAGATCATGCTCAATAGCAATGCTTTATTTTTACTTATCATTTCTCCATCACCATCTGAATGGCTAAAGAAAACTCCTGTTTTTCCTATTTTTGGAGTTTTTGCATAAACTGTAATTCCATCTGCAACATATGCTGGGTCTGAAGATATCTTGTCTAACTGTAATGCATAATTTGTATTCAGTCTTCCTGTTCCTTGTGTTTCAACTATGATATTTGCATTAGTAATTGCATTTTTAGAACTAATTCTAGCATCGCCAGTTACAGGATCTTCTGTTCCAATTTCTAAAACTCCAACTTCTAATCTATTATTAAAAAATTGTGCAATTACAGTATCATCAACTAGTACTGATACAGCACTACTGTTTGTATCATCTGTTCCAGTTGCATTTGTATTTCCAGTTAAGTATGCTAACGATCCTGAAAGGGGATTAGATTGTCCGCTGTCTGTAACAATTACACGAGTGTTTTGTTCTACAATTTGGAATGTTGGATTATCTCTAATAGAGTCATCTACATATTTTTTATTTGGAACGTCATCGTCATCAGTTACTTGATCCTCGTAATTAGTGGTGCCAGTAACAGTAACTACTGCTAACGGATTAATAGGATTCCCTGTGCTTGGATCATCAAAACCTAGTAACTGTAAATCTTGTCCATCTGAACTAGTAATCTTGTTTACTCTTAATGCAGTATTCGCATAGTTAAAACTACCAGAATCTGCTGTACCTATTGCAACATTAAATGTGTCATCGTTTTCATCCCAAAAAATAGATCCAGCATTTTCAGTTCCTCTATCTACCTGTATACCTGCGTACCTTAGAGTAACTCCTGCTGCTGTTTCACCATAGTTTAGTTGAATAATATTATCTCTAATATTTAAATTTTGTGCTTCAACAGTAAGCGTTTCACCTTCAACAATTAAGTCAGAAGTAATAATTACTTTTCCTAAAGCAGATGGCGGCCCAACATCAAGTTTAATAATTCCACCTGACGAAGATTTTATTGTATAATCACCGTTAGTTTGTAAAAATTGCCCCATCTATATTCCTTTTAATAATACTATACGTTGTGATGAATCGTCATCAACTTCCCAATTATAATATCTGTCTTTAAAATCTGTCATCACGTTATCAATAATTTCTTTAATAACAACCCAAACACCTGAATCTAAAACTAGTGCAGATAATGACATTTCGTTATCTTCTAGTTCATTAGTTTGTTTTTCAACAAGTTTACAAATGCCTACGTTGCCTTCTTTATCCTCTACTTTAAACTCCGAGTTTGAAATTTGTGCTAAGACGTTACCGTTATGGCACGCCTTAGCACTTTCAATTTTTACTGAAACAACCAAGTCTTTTAGATTTTTTAAGAAATCCCAAAATACATTAATTGGTGGTTTCATTCTCGGTTATCCTTAAGCGTCTTCTGTGAAGTCGTCGTCATCAACATCAACTAATACGTTGTCGTCACCTGCTTCTTCAACTTGTGCCGCGCCATCTACAACAGATGTGCTAAAGTTCCACGGAACACTAAGTCCGTCATAAGCATTTGTTCCTGTTGCACTTGGTGCTACTAATGTTACTTTCTTTCCAGCAATTTTGCTAACGCCATAAGTTTCTGCGTCGTCCATTTTGAATGAAATAGCCATTTCACCTGCCGCTAATGTCGCTGGTAATTTACCAGTTGTTAGCGTACAAGTAAATTCGCCTGCTGTGCCAATTTCTTCACAAACGAATTTCTTTGAACCTTTTTGCTTTACGATATAACCTTCTTTAACTGCTGCGCCGTTATGAAAGTTTACTTTGATTTCGTTTCCACCTGCTGTTGGCGTTCCGAATAATCTTTTGTTTAGTGGTCTTCCCATTTGTTTTCTCCTATAAAAAGTAGTCCTATGCGGGTTCTATCCGCTACGCTGTGGTGCAGCATAAGTCCGCCATGTGGCTCGCTATCTGACACAAGTATTTATCCTTTCGAAAGAATAGCCATTAGTTCCACCTTACTAATAGTGTTCATTAGTGCGTTAATTTTATCTATTTCTGCTTGAGCATCGGCTATGTGTCTGTCGCTTCTGGTTTGTTTGTACTTGATTAGAAACTCCATATAATTTTTCATATGAACTTCTATTGCTGATTGGATTCTTCTTACGTCATGACTGAACATAGGAAAACGCTTTTTCCATTTGTCCAGTTGATCTCTAAGTTTGTTAAAATCTTCGTGACTAGTAATGTCCTCCATACTACTATTTAACACTCTTTTTTGGAGATTGTCAAGTCATAAAAAAAGGGCGACATAAAGCCGCCCTTTTAAACACTGTAAAGTGTAATTTATTGCTTATGCAAAACGTAAGTTCGCTGATGTTACAGCAACTTTACCCAAGTAGTCAGCCGCATTACCAAGAGATGATGCAGTGTTTGTTAACTCTACATAACCATATCTTGTCATGAACGAAACTACTGGTTCAAAAGTGCCTGGATCAAGAACCACACCGCTTGACATTAAAGGAATGTATGGGCAGTAAAACGCTGCTGCGTCTGATTCTGAAGAACCTTTGTAACCAACGATAACATCGTCGGACGTTGCATAACCGTTAACATAAACTTTCATTGCACTGTTTAAAGTTCCTACAAACTTAGTGTTTGTTGGTGCTTCAAAAGTACCTTCAGTTGTGCGAGCAAATGCTGAAGTTGTAGCAGACTGTAAAAGTGTTAATACAGTTGGTGATACAACAGCCCAGTTACCTGCGCCACGACGTGTACGTTGTGCAATCAAGTTTGCCACTCTGTTGATTTGAACAGCAAGTGCTGCGTGTTCATCACCAACGAATGTAGCAGTACCTGATACCGCTGATTGGTCGTATGTTAATGCGGCTGTGCCAGCCAATGTTGACAGTGAAGTAAGAACTTCTTGATCAATTTCAGCAGTAATCTCTTGTGCAAGAGCTGCCATGATCTCTGCTTCAACGTCGATACCTTGTTGAGCCTGTGCGTCTTGCGCAGATTCAAAAGTCCATCTTGCAGATAGTTTTCTTGATTTCGCTTCTACTGTTTGTTTCAAGATTTGAATAGATAATCTATTTCCGGCTTCGCCTTCTAATGAAGCAGTTGAACCTGCTTTAATATCGTCGTTACCTGAATATCCTTCAGCAATCTTGAAAGGTGATAGTGCTTCTTCACCCGCTGTCGCGCCAGTTCCAGATGCACTTGTAAATGAATCTGCATATCTAACACGTAGAGTGTGAATTTGCCCTACTGGTCCAGTCATTGGTTGAACACCAACTAATTCATTCGCGATGACAGTTGGCATTACACGTCTAATTACTGGTAAAATGACGCGGTTTAGTGTTGCTACGTTTCCTGCTGATGTTGCTCCTGCTGTAGCACTCTCTGACAAATACTTACGGGTATTTTCTAGAGTTGCTGCCATAACAGAACGCTTGTTACCTTGAAGACCTTCTAAAAGGGCATCTTTGGTTTCTGACCAGCGACTTTCTAATAGTTGTGACATTTGTTTTTCTCCTTAAACTTTTAGTCCCGCAAGCCTGCGGATGTCAAAAATCTCAGCAGTTTTGTTCTCGTTACCGCTGATCTGTGCCTGTTTTTTATCGCCTGTTACTTCTTTGCCTTCTGTCAACGCTTTCTTTGCGGGTGCATGTCCTTCCATTACGGAATTAATGTACTTGTCAAAGGCTGCGTGCAATTTATTAGTCTGTACTGATTCTAAAAGTTCGCTCATTACTTCGCGCTTGTCTCTAGAAAGTGGTCCTAACAATTCTGCCATTACTTCTTTTCTTTGAGATGCATCTTGGATTTTTGCGATTTCAGTATCTTTACTCTCAACTAGTTTTCCGATGTCAGCCGCTTTCGCTTCTGCCTCAGCAACTGCTGCTTCTTTCTGTTTTACAACTTTAAGAAGTTTTGCTGTTTCTGATTTTTCATTAAGGTGGCTAGTTGAATATTCACTTGCAAAACTTTCAAAAATTCTGCGACCAAAGTCATTTTTGCGTGCTTGCTCGATATCCTCTTTCAACTGTGTCATTTCAGACTTAATACCTTTCGATACTGTTTCCTGAATTGCAACAGATGCTTTATTGATAAAGTCTTTCTTAACTGCTTCAAATTTAGCCTTGCTATCTCTAACAAGTTTAACTTTGGTTTCTGCTAAGTCTTTTTTATCAGTGTGGAATTCTGCGATTTCTTTCGCCAGTGCATCCACGATAAAGGATTCAAGTTTAGCAACATTTCCTGCAACTGCTTTACGATCTTCACGAAGTTCGGCAAGTTCATTCTTAAGATTTTTAAGAACAAATGCTTCCATAGCCTTAGAATCATTATTCATCTTCTTGGCATATTTGGCTCTTGCTTCGATAAGTCCTTGGCGGTCTTCAGCGAACTCAGAAAGCTCTGCTTGAATTCTGTCTGCAAGCATTTTTTCTACTGCTTCTACCATCGCGGTTTTATCGTGTTCATACTTCTGTGCAAATTCTTCACGCAATTGTGTGTTGACTTGATCACGGTTTTCTTGAACTGTAGTTTCCCAAGCGGTTTCAATCTCCGACTTGACTTCTTCGGAAATCACATTGTTTTCAAATAGTTGTTTTACAAATTCTAGCATTGTGATTCTCCTACGATTTGTTTAAACCTGAAATGATTTTTTTCAAGCTCTCTGCTATGTAACGCTGTGCCTGTTTATCGCCTTTAACTTCTTGTGCTACTCTAAATGCCTCATAACCACCTGTATTATTCATAAGGTGTTCATAAACTGGTGTTGGATAGGCGCCTGGTGCACTTGGTTGTGCAACAACATCAACGGTAATAATTTCAAAACCGTTAACATTACCTGTACCATCTACTTCGCCTGATCCTCGACTAGAAACTCCTAATTTTACTCCTGACTCCAACATAGTGCCAACTAATTGACCCATTGGAGTTGGAAGCATTTTAAGTTTTCCGTAGCCGTTAGGACCGTCCATCCACATCTTAGTAATCATGTGAGACACACGGTCGAGGTTGATACGTAAATCTTGAGGATGATCAACTTCACCGAGCACTGAATACCCCCCAGAAATCTGTTCATTGAGCGTCTTGACAGCCCTATCAATTTCTTGCGAAGAATAAATGCGCTGGTTAGCATTACGAATGTCACCCTGAATACAGATGCCACTCAAGTGTAATGTTTTACCATTCTCGCCTTCATCACGCTCTACGACGATTTTAGCCTGGTCGAAGCTCAGATGTTCTGCTAGTGTAGTTTTCAACCTTAGTCTCCTCTATTATCTACGACCACGGAAAATTGATTGCTTGTTGTCAGCATTCTCAGCAGCGCCTTTCTTTTCTGCACCGTGTCCTTTTTCAGGGGACATCTTAGTTGCACCTTTAGCACCTGGAACGTTAACATTTCCTGCATTCTCTTCTTTAGCGTTAATATCTGCTAGTCCGCCGTCATTTTTACCTGACTCTTCTCCACCCTTTAGGATGTTAGCAGTAGTTCCGCCCATGTCATTTTTCATATTATCAACAACTGATTTTTTGTTGTCTGCTGTGTCTGCGCTACCTTTTGTTTCAGCACCGTGTCCACCTGCTACTTTCTCAACATACTCACGCATTGTTGCTAATTCAGCGTCGCCTTCTGGGTCTGCAGATGCTTCAGGAGCAAAAGTTTCTTCTTTTTCTGCATCCA
>Ga0222719_10003848_pt1 | contig 13254 bp, 5 predicted proteins | sample C33_34DmetaG_FD_165039 | JGI IMG/M metagenome (GOLD analysis project Ga0222719, IMG submission 165039) | Estuarine water microbial communities from San Francisco Bay, California, United States - C33_34D | ecosystem: Environmental > Aquatic > Marine > Unclassified | place: USA: California...
ATTGGAGAGTGAAATTAATCAGTTAATTGCTGCGGGTAGAACTACATTGTATTTACAAAATCAAGCAGGAATCAGTGACCAATGTGTTAGTTTCTACGTACCAGGAACAGGTACTGAGACTGATTTAGGTATTATTGGTGGTGAATTTATAGATGTTAACGGTATTCCGTGGACTGGTGACCCGAATGATGCGTACTTAGACTGTGATGCGTGTACATCATCTGAAGAACATCCATGTCCTCAGGTAACTAATTATGTACTTAGGGAAGTATTATATGGTAGCTCATGTTCGGAGGTTGAATTAGATTACGTAGCATCTTCAAGTATTGGTCCGTTAAATGTTAACACATACGTTAAGGTATCACAAGATAATAAGTGTTATATTGTTAAGTCTACGACTACCTCTACACCAACATTAACAGTTACTCAACAAAACGCTTCATGTGAATTATGTAATACAGGTGTTGTGTCTATGATTGAAATTAACGATTTCAATAACTGTACAGGTCCCGTTACTGTATATTATGGTGATATTTCAGGATTAAGTACACCACCTCAAACTAATGATTTTGTTAAGGGAACTAATTTAGTATGTTATCAGATTCAGTCTTATGTGGATAACACACCAAATGTGACACTTTCAGGTGGTCCATGGAATTCATGTGTAAGTTGCCAAGCATAAAAAAAGTAAAGAGAAAAAAAAGTATTTTATAATTCGATTGTATTTATATAAGAAACAAATAAAGTAGATGTCACAAGTAATAATTAGATTAACATTAAGTTCTAATGCAATAGGACCGTTTGATATATATTCAGGAGTCACAAGTAATCCTCAAAACTTAGCCAAAGCAGGTCAAGAGCGTGACCAAATTACTGCGGGTGTTGTTTTACCTTTACCTGGCTCACCAACAGGTATTGAATATACTATATTTGTTGTTAATAAACAACCTGGTTGTAATGATGAAACGGTATCTAAAAAAGTTGTTGTATATGATGATAATGTTTCTCCAACACCGACACCTACTATAACTCCTAGTAACTCGGTTACACCAACGGCAACTCCAACAATAACTGTTTCGATTAGCGTAACTCCAACGGCAACTCCAAGTGTAACGGTAACTGCAACAAGTAGTGTGACTCCTTCGGTTACTCCAAGTAGTTCGGTTACACCTACTCCATCAATAACACCAACATCTTCAGTAATACCTGTTGTTACTCCAACGCCATCATTAACACCATCAAGTAGTGTGACACCTACTCCAACACCATCAAATAGTCCTGGTGTAAGTCCAACTCCTACAACGACTCCTACATCTTCAACAACACCTACTCCATCATTAACACCGACAAGTAGTGTAACACCAACTCCATCGGTAACGGTAACTCCATCTATTACACCAACAAGTAGTTTAACTCCTACCTCATCAGTAACGCCAACTCCTTCAGGTACTCCTGACGCGAGTCCTACTCCAACTTCATCGGTGACCCCAACTATTACACCTACAAGTAGTTTAACTCCTACTCCATCATTAACACCTACAAATAGTGTGACTCCAACTTCGTCTATTACACCGACAAGTAGTGTGACACCTACCCCATCTATTACTCCAACATCAACTATAACACCTACTCCATCAGTAACTAATACGCCATCAGTAACTGTAACAAGTAGTGTTACGCCAACACCATCAATAACACCTACTAGTTCCATCACACCTACACCTTCAGTAACGGTTACTCCATCTATCACTCCAACATCATCAATTACTCCAACACCATCTATTACACCAACTAGTTCTGTGACACCAACACCTTCAGTAACTATTACACCATCTATTACACCAACTTCATCTATTACGCCAACAAGTAGTATTACACCTACTCCATCTGTTACGGTAACACCTTCAATAACGGTAACACCATCATTAACACCGACAAGTAGTGTGACGCCAAGTACATCTATCACTCCTACACCTTCAGTAACGGTTACTCCATCTATCACTGTAACACCGTCAGTTACACCATCATTAACACCGACAAGTAGTGTAACACCAAGTCCATCGGTAACACCTAGTATTACTGTAACACCAACATCTTCGGTAACGCCGACACCATCAATTACACCGAGTAGTAGTATTACTCCAACGCCATCATTAACACCAACAAGTAGTGTTACACCATCATCAACACCAACACCTACACCAACACCTAGTGAGGCAGGATTGGCACCAGCTTATTTATTAATAGAACCTGCGTCTCAAGGAAACGCTATTTCTACTTACATGAATAATAACTCGGCTTCTTGGTTTGGATTCACATTTGAGATTGGTGGACCTACAAGTTCTTCTGATATTGAAACATATATGGATTACTTCTCATCAAATGCAGGTTCAGGAGGTCTTCCACAAATTTATACTACTAATATACCTCAGGATGACTACTTGTTTGATGAAATTACTATTAATTCTGGTACGGTAAGTGAAACTGCATGGTATACTTTCTTGATTCCTGATGAATCTATTGGTGGTTCAGGTACTTCTAATAGGGCTGTTGGTATTGAGTTAAAAGAAGGTGGTGGTTCATTTAGTGAAAAAACTATGGTATCTACATGGTATCAGTATACAGTGACTAATCCTGGTGGTTCATTCCAACCAGGTACATATAGATTATACTCTACCTACAGTGATTATGCATTTAAATTAGATAATAGCTCTATTTCTTACACATTTAGAGGTTCAGATATAACACCTTAATAAAAAAGTAACTATTTATTTAGACATGAGTTTAATATATAAAAATCCAACTTCCTCAACATCACTGAATTCAACAAATTCAGTAACAAGAACTAATACTATTGGTACTAACTTTAGTGTGCTTCAAACGGGTGGTTATATGGAAGTTTATAATCTATCAGACTTATCGTTTACAGTGCCAGAAGGTTCAACAGGACCTATACAGTTTTCGGGTAATACTATACCTGTTCAATATTCAAAAAGAAGTCTCCCTTTCTTACCTGATTCAATTACATTGAATTCAGATAATATTTCTTCAGGTCGTAGGAGATTGGGTATGTTAGTTTATGTTCATGAGACTAAGCAAACATATCAATATACCATTGATAATTATGATGCGTTATGGGATGCGGCTAGTGGTTCTACACAAGAATCTGATTACGGTACCAGTGTTACTACTTCAACAGAGGGTGGTACTAGTTTCATTAATGCGTGGTTAGACTCATCTATTGAGGGTGTAAGTGGTGTTACTCGTTCAAATTCGAGATGGAGAATATTCTACGGTACTGATATTACTGTAACAGGTGGTACGTACAATAGTGGTACAGGTACCTTAACGATGACCAACACGACAGGTGGTACCTTTAATGTTACAGGTTTTACAACGGGTGGAGGGTCAGATACTTACGTTACAGGTGGTACATTTAGTTCTGATACTTTAACTTTAGATAGAAATGACGGTAATAATGTAAACGTAACAGGATTTACATCAATCAATACCAATATAGCCAATTCTAATTTAACTTTAGACCAAAGTAGGACTGTAAGTTTAAATGCGAATGATTTAAAATTTATTGGTGGTTCTGCAGAAACTTTAGAGTTTTCATCTTCTGATATTATATTAAGTGCTGCTACAGGTGGAGGTACAATATCTTTCAAAGGTATTGCAAGTTCATCGGAAAATAGAGTACTTGTTATTAACACTAATGGAGTATTATCATACAATGATAACATTCAGAGTGACACTGCAATCTCAGCACTTACCTACAATAGTGAGTGGGGTGTAACCAAAGAATTAACAGACGGAACTTCAGGAACAACACAATTACCATTTATTACAGGTGGGACATTTAATGGTTCTGACATCACACTTAAAACTGCAGGTGGTCTTGAAAGTGATATTACAATTTCGGGTCCTGAGTCCACAGATGTGTATGTAATTAGTGGTGATTACGATAATTCAACAGGTAGTCTTACTTTAACAAGAAACGACGCTGGTACGGTAGTAGTAACAGGATTTACAACAGGTGGAACATCCACTCAAAGTTTACAACAAGTATTAGACACAGGAAATGTCTCAACAACAGGGATGTATATTTCAGGGGCTACATTAACAGCTACTACAGTAGATATTAATGGTGGTAATATTGATGGAGTAATATTAGGTTCGGTTAGTCCTGTTACGTTAACTTCAAATAGTGCGACAATAACAGGTGGGTTTATTAATGGTGTTACTTTAGGTAATGTTTCACCAGTAACCATTACTTCAAATAGTGCGACAATAACAGGTGGGTTTATTAACGGTGTTACTTTAGGAAATTCTACACCTGTTACTATTACTTCAAATAGTGCAACTATTACGGGAGGATTTATTAACGGTGTTACTTTAGGAAATTCTACACCTGTTACTATTACTTCAAATAGTGCGACAATTACAGGTGGTTTTATTGATAGTACGGCAATTGGTACAACCACAAGGTCTACAGGTGGGTTTACATATATCTACGACAATAATGGTTCAACAGGTACGACAGGTCAAATTTTAACAACAACATCTACAGGTATTACTTGGTCAGATGTTTCTACAACAGATTACTTTGTAACTGGTGGTACATATGACAATAGTAATGGAACATTAACATTAGGTAGAAATGATGGTAATACCATTAATGTAACAGGATTTACAACAGGAACAACTGAAGATACTTATGTTACGGGTGTTTCTTACAATCAATTATCAAAAACTTTAACTGTAGGGTTAAATGATGGTGTTGATTTTACTGCAACAGGATTCTCACCAACCATTACAGGGGGTACATACTCAAATGGTGAAATTTCTTTAGAAAATAACGATGGAACTTCTACAACTATAGGTGGGTTAGAGATACTTACACATATAGGGACTACTACTGCAAGTACAGTCTCGGTAAGTGGTACTACGATAGATACTGTAAATGCTACAACTTACCAAGGAGCGTTCTTTGATTATGTAATAAATGATGGTACAAACTACAGAGCGGGAACAGTTCAATCTGTATGGGATGGTACATCGATAAGTCACAATGATTTCTCAACAGTTGATATTGGGGACACAGTTAATTTCACATGGACTATGGAATTATCAGGTGGTAATGCATTGTTAAAAGCCAATATTGCGGGGGGGACTTGGAATATTAGGATAATAAAACATTTAATTTAATAATTTAAAAAATGGCAAACGAATTAGTAGCAAGGAATGGTTTAAGAGTATCAGGTAGTACTTTCTTAGGTTCTGTATCTTTAGACCAAACTTTAACAGCAACTGTTCTAGCTTTAGACCCGTCAACGAACGAAGTTAATTACTTATCACTAAGTAACGCCGATGTTCACATTACAGGAGGGACTTTAACAGGAACAGGAAACAAAGACCTTCAGTTGGTGAACTCAACAGGAGGTACGGTTACCATCTCTGACGTAAATATTGAAACGACAGGTGGTACCTACAATTCATCATCAGGTGAAATTACATTTACACAGAATGATGGTACAACATTTAACGTAAACGGATGGTCTTACGTTGAATCTTTAAGTGAAAGTAATAATACAATTACTGTCACATTAAACGATGGTTCTGCATCGACAATTGTAATTGATGCGGTAACAGGTTTAGGTTATGATGGTGATTGGGCATTAAGTGGTACATCTACAGGTGTATCTGCTCCGTCAGTTGAATTACCATTTATTACAGGTGCAACGTTGGATTTAGCAACAGGTACCTTAGAGTTAGAAATAAACAACGGTTTAGAAAACAACTTCTCAATCACAGGTTTCTCAACAACAAACTCTGATACTTTCGTAACAGGAGCGACTTTAGCTGGTGGTACATTAACATTAGGAAGAAATGACGGTAACACTGTTACAGAATCAGGATTTTCTTTTACTACATCAGGAGACACAGGTACGTCAACTATCAATTTAGGTGGTAATTTAGCTATCTATGGTGGTGAGGGTATCGTTTCATTAGATGGTGGTTCAGGAAACATTGTATTAGACTTGGAAGATAAAGGAACAGCAGGAACATACGGTTCAGCTTCTGAAGTACCTGTTTTTGAAACAGATGCTAAAGGTCAGGTTATTGGTGTGACGGCAACAACAATTAATATCACATCTTCTGAAGTATCTGACTTCACAGATGCATCTGAAGCTGCAATTTTCACAACTGCTAACTTCGCAGATTCTACAGGAGCTGCGGGTATAGACTTTACAGTTGACCCAGGTGTTAGTGTAACCGCATCATTAGTTAATTCATCAATCACTGTTAATGGTGATACAGGTACGGGTTCTACTATTGATTTAGGTAGTACATTAACTTTTACATCTACAGATAATTCTGTTGATATTAGTAGTTCAGCTGGTACGGTTGATATTACTGTAGGTGCTGGTGTTGATACTTACATCACAGGTGGTACATATACAGATAATACTGGTGTATTAACATTAACAGACAATGGTGGTACAGTTGTTACTATTGATGGTAATTGGAATCACTTTGAAAGTGCAAGTATTTCAGATAACGTAATTACGTTTACAAGTAATACAGGTCAAACGTCAACAGTTACAGTAGATGCTGTTACAGGTGTGACGTATAGTAGTGATTGGGCGTTAGAGTTCAACGGAACGGGTAATCTTGGTACAACACCTTTTGAGTTACCATTCATTACAGGTGGTACTTATGACTCAGGTACATCAACACTTACTTTAGGTATCAATGGAGGTCTTGAAACCGATATTGATATTACAGGTTTAGACGGTTCAGATACATTTGTAACAGGTGCATCAGCAACATATTCAGGAGCAACATTAGACAGAAATGACGGTAATTCTGTTTCATTAGATTCTGAACAAACTTTAAGAGTAACTAAAACAGGTTCAGGTACAGTATTTAATGTGGTACCTGCGGACTATAAAGCGGTACATGTAGAATATACTATCACTGAAGGAACGGCTGCACGTTCAGGGTTCTTTACAGCGATTTTCCATAATTCAACAGTTGAATTCTCAGATTTCTCAACGATGGATATTGGTTCATTTACTACATCTACTGAATTATCGGCTGATTCATCAGGTAATGTAGTATTTACAGGTGGAGCATCAGCAGTAGTAATCGCAAATACAAGAGCGGTAGCTATTTAATAATATAGAATAATAATTAAAATTTGAGGGAAGTCCCCCTTCCCTCAATAGCCTTAAAATAAAAAAGAAAGAATAAAATGGCAAGAGAGTTTGTAACAAGAAACGGATTATCGGTAAGTGGTAAAACATTTATATCGACAGTAGATTTAGATGTAAATGTCAATTCTATCTTAGTACTTGATGGTGCGGAAGTTAAGTATAGAGATGTCTCTTCTTTACCTGACATATACACCACAGGGTTTACATATGATAACGCTAATACATTTACTATATCATTAAATGATGGTACCGACTTAAGTGCTTCAATAACCACGATAACGGGTTTGACATTTAATAGTCTTACAGATGTAGAAACAGGAGTACCTACGGGTACAACAAATAATACTTACCAAGGTAGAATATTATATTTTGATACAACAGATGACCTATGGAAAGCAAACGAAGAATATATTTCAACAGGTACTGTTGTTATATGGGGTAAAAAGGGTTCTACGGGTACAATAAGTAAAGGTCTACCTGTTTACATTACTGGGTTTAATGATGATTTACATGAGGTTGAATTAGCAAATGCTTCAAGTGCAACAACAATGCCTGTTATTGGATTCTCGGCTGAAGAACTAGATGATACTAATGTAAGACCAATAGTTACTTTTGGTAAATTAACAGGATTAGATACTACTAACACAGTATCTACACTGAACCCTAATGGTGAGACATGGGCGGTTAATGACTCTCTATACATGTCTTCAACAACTGGAGGACTAACCAAAAACAGACCTACAGGTGCATCAACACAGATACAAAGAATTGCCAAAGTACTTACAGTAGGTTCGAGTAACGGACAATTATTCATATTTAATACTGCACGTACCGCAGGATTACCTAATTTAACTAATAATAAATTATGGTTAGGGGATTCAAATAATATACCTCAAGAGGTTGATATTACATCTTTACCTAATACTAACATATATACAGACGATGGTACACTTGATAGTGACCGTATTGTCGACCAAGACACTAATCACCTAACATTTAGTGGTGACTCAGGTGTGTCTATTGGTACAGGAACAACTTCTCCTGTATGCGCCTTATTAGAATTAGCGAGTGAAAATCAAGGTTTACTTATACCGAGGATGACTCAATCACAAAGACAATCGATACCTTCACCTTTACCTGGACTATTAGTATATTGTACAGACAACACTTCAAACGCTAAAGAAGGATTATACATGTATAAATCGTTAGGGTGGGTGAACATATTGTAACAAGCCTTAATTCTATAAAGGATAAAAAACCAATTTAAATAAATAACAATGGCAACAAATGGTTTAAATTTACAAACTTCAGGTTTAACGCTAACCACAGGAACTGAGAAAAGAATGCTTATTGACAATTCAGGTCAATTTGGTTTCGGTACGATGTCTCCTAGCACTGATTTCCACGTAGTTGGTACAGGTGCAACAACAGGTGTTAGATTTGAGGGACTTCCATCATCAAGTGCAAACAGTAACTTCATGGTGGTTGATGCGAATGGTGTTGTTCAGACTCGTAGTGATATTGCTGTTGGAACAGTTATCACTGCAGTTACAGAAAACAACAACGTTATTACGGTTGAAGATAATCAAGGTGCAAGTTCTACTTTGACAATCGACGCAATCACAAATATTTCTTACGATACTACGTGGGGAATTACTTCATCAGGAACAGGTACCGTATCTGGTACATTTGAGCTTCCTTTTATTACCGCGGCTTCGTTATCTAATGGTTCATTATCGTTTACGGTTAATGGTGGTCTTGAGACTATCTCTGATGTTACAGGTTTTGCTGTAACATTGGCAGGTGATTCAGGAACACAAACGGTAAACTTAGGTGATACCTTAACGGTAGCAGGTGGTACAGGTTTAACATCAGTAGCGGGAGCAACTGATACGGTAACCATAAACTTAGACAATACTGCGGTAGGTGCAGGTTCTTACGGTAGTTCATCTGCGGTGGCAACATTCACTGTTGATGCTCAAGGTCGTTTAACTGCGGCTGCTGACGTTACAATTGACGGTTCTGCAATCTCTAATAACTCAATGACCTTTAACGCACCGACAGGTACTGACCCTGTTGTTTCACTTAACGGTACATTGAACTTTACATCTTCAGATGGTTCGGTAGTTATTGCGGGTGACTCAGGTACTGATACTATCGACTTAATAGTTGGTGCAAGTGTTGATACATTCGTAACAGGTGGTACTTTATCATCAGGTTCATTAACATTAGGTTTAAATGATGGTTCATCAGCTTCAGCTGTAACAGGATTTGCTGTGACAGTTGCAGGTGACGATGACTCATCTTCAGTAAACTTAGGTGATACAATTACAGTAGCAGGTGGTACAGGTATTACAACTGTACAAAACGCTGGTACGGTAACTGTGAATATGGACAATACATCATTTACTTTAAGTGATGGTTCAAACACACAAACAGTTGAGTTAGGTGATACTATGACAGTAACTGGTGGTGTAGGTCTTACTTCAACGGTAAGTGCTACAGATACGGTAACTATTGACTTAGACAATACTGCAGTAGGTGCAGGTTCTTACGGTTCATCTTCAGCAGTAGGTACATTCACAGTAGATGCTCAAGGTAGATTAACTGCAGCATCTGACGTAACAATCGATGGTTCTGCAATCTCTAACAACTCAATGACCTTTAATACTCCAACAGGTACTGACCCTGTGGTTTCACTTAACGGTACATTGAATTTCACGTCTTCAGATAGTTCGGTAGTTATTGCTGGTAACTCAGGTAGTGACACTATTGACCTTACGGTTGATGTTTCTGCTGTTGACTCGTTTGTTACTGGTGCAACTTTAGGTTCAGGTACTTTAACATTAAGTTTAAATAACGGTCAATCTGATGTAACTGAAAATGGTTTTGATATTACTTTAAGTGATGGTTCAAACACACAAACAGTAAACTTAGGAGATACCTTAACGGTAGCAGGTGGTACAGGTTTAACATCTGTGGTAGGTGCAACCGATACTGTAACAATTAATCTTGATAACACTGCGGTTAGTGCAGGTTCTTACGGTGACGCTTCTACGGTGGCAACATTTACGGTAGATGCTCAAGGTAGATTAACTGCGGCTTCTAATGCGACAATTGATATTACTGCTTCTCAGGTATCTGACTTTACAAATGCATCTGAAACTGCAATCTTCCAATCAGGAAACTTTGTAGATTCAACTGAAATTGACTTTACTGTTACAGCAGGTGCTAGTGTGACTGCGGCGATTAAAGCAACGTCTATTGCTAACGGAAAGTTAGTAAACTCAGGTTTCAATACGGCAGGTACGACAGGTACAGGTTCAATTGATTTAGGTGAAACTATTACATTTGCTTCAACTGACGGTTCTGTAACTATTGGTGACAATGGTTCAGGTACGTTTGATATTGAGGTTAATAGTTCAAACATCGATAATATCTACACATCTGATGGTACGTTATCGGGTAATAGAGTAGTAAGTCAAAGCAGTAATTCATTATCATTTAATGATGGTGATTTCTCTATAGGTGCTACTTTCCACTATGATGAAGGTAACAGTAACGTAGGTATTGGTACTGCAACACCTGATACAAGTGCAATCTTAGAATTGTCATCAACGACAGGTGGTTTCTTATTCCCAAGAATGACTTCGACACAAAGAAACGCTATCGGTAGTCCAGCAACAGGTTTGATGGTTTATCAAACTGACGCTGATGAAGGTGTTTACATCTATAAATCATTTGGATGGGTACAAATGATATAATTTAGGTTAATTATTTCAATATAATTTCTATTGAAAGTATTTATCTATAAACTATAATATAGGGAGGGATTAATTTCCCTCCCAAAGCCAAAAAAAAAGAAAAAACAAATGGCCAGTAACGGAGCGTTTTACAGTAATACATCAGGATTGAATCTGAATACCTCAACCACTACGAGAATCAACATCTCAACAAGTGGTGCGATTACATTCAATCAGGATTATACATTTCCAACAGCAGACGGAGGTGCTAATGAGGTACTAATTACCGATGGTGCTGGTAATCTTAATTTTTCTACTGTACCAAATGCGGGTCTTACAAACTCTTCACTTACAATAACTGCGGGTTCAGGTTTAGCGAACGGTGGTTTAGTGTCCTTAGGAGGTTCTGTAACATTAAATGTGGGTGCAGGAACAGGTATCGTTGTAAACGCTAATGATGTTGCTCTTGACTACGCAGGTACTAACAACTTCATTGATTCAGCAACTAACTTAGAAGGTACTTCAATATCCGCTTCGGATACCATTGTTTACCATGATGCGACGGATAACAATGTTAAAAAAGGTTTAGTATCTGATTTACCATTCTCTAATAATGATGGTACTGTAACTTCTGTAGGTATCACCGCAGGTGCACTTATTGATGTATCTAATTCGCCAATAACTACTTCAGGTAATATTACTGTAGCGGTTGATTTATCTGAGTTAACAACATCTACTACAAACGGAGATGGTGATTTCTTCGCAGTTATTGATTCATCAAACGTACAGAGAAAATTAACAAAAGGTAGTATTGATATTAGTGGATTTAATAACGACGCGGGATATACTACTAATACAGGTACAGTTACTTCAGTAGCAATTTCAGGTACTGACGGTATTGATGTGGACTCAGGTTCACCAATTACAGGTTCAGGTACAATCACATTAGGACTTTCAAATGTACCTAATAGTGTTTTATCTAATTCTTCATTTACTGTTAACGCACCTTCAGGTACTGACCCTGTGATTCCTTTGGGTGGTACGTTAAACTTCACATCGTCAGATAATTCTGTAACTATTGGTGGAAACTCTACTACTGACACTATTGATTTAACAGTGGCTGCAGGTGTTGATACCTTTGTGACAGGTGGTACGTTTACAAGTGGTACATTATCATTAGGATTGAATGATGGTACATCGGCTCAAAATATCTCAGGTTTTTGGTCTTCAATACCTAATTCAGCATTAGCCAATTCTGCAATCACAATTGCGGGTACATCAGTTTCACTTGGAGGTTCAATATCAGGTGATGATATCATTGCTGATGTGAGTGCTGGACAGATAACAAATTCTCAACTTGTAAATTCTTCACTTACGGTAACTGCTGGTAGTGGTTTGGCAAATGGTGGTTCAGTATCCTTAGGTGGTTCTGTAACGTTAAATGTGGGTGCTGGTACAGGTATTCAAGTAAATGCTAATGATGTTGCTCTTGACTACGCAGGTACTAACAACTTCATCGATTCGGCAACAAACTTAGAAGGAACGGGTATTGCTACTTCTGATACTATTGTTTACCACGATGCTACTGATAATAACGTTAAGAAAGGTTTAGTTTCTGACTTACCATTCTCGAATAATTCAGGTACTGTTACTTCAGTAGGTATCACAGCAGGTGCACTTATTGATGTATCTAATTCGCCAATAACTACTTCAGGTAATATTACTGTGGCAGTTGATTTATCAGAGTTATCTACCTCCACAACAAATGGTGACGGTGATTTCTTCGCGGTTGTCGATGCGTCGAATGTACAAAGAAAACTTACGAAAGGTAATATTAATATAAGTGGGTTTAATAATGACGCGGGATATACTACTAATACAGGTACAGTTACTTCGGTGGCAATCTCAGGAACTGACGGTATTGATGTAGATTCAGGTTCGCCAATCACTACGTCAGGTACGATTACGCTAGGATTATCCAACGTACCAAACAGTTCATTAGCTAACTCATCAGTAACAGTTAATGGTGGTGATGGTTTGACAGGTGGAGGTTTAGTATCTTTAGGTGGGTCTGTAACACTTAATGTTGGTGCAGGTACATTGATTGATGTTGACGGTAGTAATGTTAATGTTGATTTATCTGAGTTGGCGACTTCAACATCTAACGGAGATGGTGATTACTTTGTTGTTGTAGATACTGCAAATGCACAGAAAAAATTAACTAAAGGTAATATTAATATAAGTGGATTTAATAACGATGCAGGTTATATCACATCTGCAGGTAATAC
>Ga0222719_10003852_pt1 | contig 13244 bp, 13 predicted proteins | sample C33_34DmetaG_FD_165039 | JGI IMG/M metagenome (GOLD analysis project Ga0222719, IMG submission 165039) | Estuarine water microbial communities from San Francisco Bay, California, United States - C33_34D | ecosystem: Environmental > Aquatic > Marine > Unclassified | place: USA: California...
GGAATTGCAGAAAAAATAGATCCTGCAGAATATCCAGCATTAAGTACAGTATCTGGTGCACTTGAAGCATATGAAATTGCATTAATAGAAAAACAAAAAGCATTTGATTTGGCTCAGAATAATGTCTTTATGGATAGACAAGGTGAAGAAGCTAGAGAACAAATTGCAAGTACAATAGGAATGATAAGTGTGGCTAGAGCAGAAGGTCCTGTTGCCAGGTCAACTGTTTATACCAGATTGTTGCAAGATGCTCTGAGACAAATGAAGTCATTTTCAGAATATGTTACTGATCCAAAAAATTTATCAGATCCTAAGTATATAAATTATGTATTAAACTTTGAAAGATTTTTAGAAACTTTTGAGGGTCTTTATGCAATAACAGAAAATAAAGAACTTAATGCAACACAAAGATCTTTAGTTGGTAGTATTGAAATAGAACTAAGAAAACTTTTAGGTACTAAAGTAGTTAGTAAAACAGGAAAAGGTCAGGGTCTTATTAATGATGCTATACTTGACTATGTAGAAAAAGTGATTAAAGATTATGCTTTTCAAGGGAGTAAAAAAGATGATGAGGTTGTTATACAATCACATGGTGGTATGGAATTTACTTTGGCTGACTTGAATTCTTTAGTTAGAGATCTAGCTCCCGATATTGCTAACTCTGATACATACGGAAGAGATTTAGCAACAAATAAAGATGCTATGCTTGCTACTATGGATAAGATAGTTAAGTTTCAAAGACAAGAGTTTTTAGATAGAATAGAGGATAGAGAAAAAGAATTAAGGGCAGCTGGACAAACTTTACTAAGGCTTTCACCTGAAACAGATGTTAACAAACTTTATGATTTTATGTTGGAGTATAATGAAGACGGTAGTTTTTCCGGTTTATATGTACAACGTATAGGTCAAAAATATAATAATCAAAAACAAGAGATAAGAGATCAACTATATGATGAGAATGGTAAACCTTACGAGTATTATCCTATTTATTCATTAGAGAATGCTAAACCAAAAGAAATAGAATTTAATAAAGATCTTTATAGAAAAAAACAAGCATTCAAAGAATTTATGGCTGCTGAGAGATATGAGGAAGGTCAATTAACATCAGGAAAATATCATCAGTATACACAAGAATTTAGAACTGCTAGAGCTAATTTTGAATACTTTCAACCTTATTCTAATAATGAAGGTGGAAGATGGGTTAGAAAACAAGGGGTGGATATAACAGCATATAATGCATATAGAGCAAAATATTATCAAGAATTAACCTATACTAAAATGTATAAAAATAATGGTGAACCTACAGGTGCCATTAAAGAAAACATGAAGTTTGATGATGCTGTTAAACCACAATATGTAGAGGTTAAAGATTCATTTTTTAATACAGAAACAGGTCAAGAAGAAAGTCTTTTAAGTGAGAAGTATGAGGCTATCATGAATCCTAAAGATGCATTAGGTGAGGCAAGAAAAGCTTACTATGAAATGTTTGTTAAAAACTATGAGGAATTACTTAATAAATTACCTAGAGCAACAAGAGGTCAAATGCTTGGTAAAGTACCTATTATAAAAAGTAACTTTGCCAATGAAGTAAAAGCTAAACCTTCATACTTTGCTAGATTAATACCTTCTTTTTTGAGAAGTGTAAAAAACTTATTTGTTGAAACCTCAGAACAAAGAACTGTACTTACAAATAAAAATGGAAACTTAATTGACACACTTCCTGTATTTTATACAGGTAATGCTAGAGCTGAAGATGCGCTTGAAAATATATATAATCAAATTCAAGAATTAAAAGCTAAAAGAATCTCTGGAGGTATCAATGTTAATCAATATAAAAAAGAAAGAGCTAAGTTAGAAGCACAAGCAGTTAAACTTAGAAGTCAACCCACTCTTGGTGAGGTTAGTACAGACATGACAACAAGTCTTTTAAAGTTTGGCAGAATGGCTGAAAACTTTGAAGTAATGGGTGAAGTAGAAGGTACATTAAAAGCAATACTAAAAGCAATTGAGATGAGAACTTATACAACACCAGACTCATCAACTCTCTTAGCTAAAGTATATGACAAAACAAGAGGTTTTATAACTAAAGAGACGGGTAAGAAAAACTATGAAGGTCTCCAAAGTAATGCTGCTAGAAGAGCTCATCATTTTATGAAAATGGTTTACTATGACAATTCAGAGATTACAAAAGGAACAATAGAAAATATTACAAATGCAGTAATTAATGCTTCATCTCTTACCTATGTTGCATTTAACATATTTGGTAATATTAACAACGCAACTTTAGGTCAGGTGAATAACTGGATTGAAGGTATAGGCGGTTTATACTTTACACCCAGAGCTTATGCTGATGCAGAAAAAGATTTTATAACTAAAGCTGTACCTAATTTAGTTAGAAGAACTTCATATGTTGCAGGAGAGATTGCAGACTTAGCAGGTAGAGTTGCTACATTAAATACTTTACAACTTAAGAAAAGTGATTATGATGTAACAAAACCTGTTAGTAAGTACGAATGGTTAACGGATCATTTTAGAATGATGGATCCCGATTCAGATTTACGAGAAGTTACAGGTTCTGCAGAGAAAGGAACTTCGTGGGAGAGGTTTACTCAACTTGGTTACTCATTTAACAAAGGAGCTGAATATATGGTTCAAAGTAAAATTGGAATGGCCATTCTTAAATCAACTCTAATAAAAAACAGTAAGACGGGTGAGACAGTAGGATTAGATGAAGCCTTTGATTGGGATAGATCTACCGGAGAAGGTAAATTAAGAGAAGGTTTTGATACTGTTATAGACTTTAGAACTAAAGAAGAATTTCCTTATGATAGAACTTATTTCAAGAGATTAAGAAATAATATACGTGAAGTAAATAAACAAGTACATGGTAACTATGCTAGGGAAGATAGAATGGTTATCCAAAATAATTTCTTAGGTAAACTTATTGCTCAGTTTCACAAATGGGTAATGCCTGCATATAGAGCAAGGTTCCAAGGTATGTATTATGATGCAAACTTAGGATGGTTAGAAGGTAGATATATTTCTGCTGTAAAGTTTATTAGCTTTTTTACTCGAATGAGTGCTGTTGGTTTGCGAGGATCAAAAACTTTAGGTTTAAAAGATATTGGTGCTGAATTTAAAAAGCAGTTTGGACTAACTGAAAGTGGAATATATAGTGAAGAAAAAGCTAACATGATGCTTAAAAATGTATATAGAACTTTAGGAGAAGCAATGATAGTAATGGCTATTTATGCAATATCACTAATGTTAAAAGGTGCAGATCCAGATGATGATCCATTTGAAAAGAAAATTAAAAACTTTGCTTCTTATCAAGCAAACAGAACTTGGAAAGAGATGATTTTATTTATTCCTGGTCCAGGTGGACTACAGCAAACATATCAAATGGCTAAGACACCTATTGCATCAACAAGAACTTTAGGTGAATTTGGTGAAGCTTTAGAGCTAACAGTATTAACGGGTGGTAAATCTTTAATATTAACAGATGAAGAATTTGCAGAAGATTCATCAATAGTATATCAAAATAGACCTAGAAAAGGACAACTTAAAGTTTATAAAAATTGGGCTGATGTTATTCCTTTACTATACACAATTCAAAAGTGGGGTGCATTTGAAAAACTTGATGATTTTTATATCAAATAAGACAAATTTACAGATATAAAATAAAGTTGTGTCAATAAGTTTTAGTATATTATAGTATAAACCCTATAATCTACTATGAAAGAGTTATCTGAAGATACACGTTTAAATGTTAATGTTAAAACTATTGTTGCTATTTGTTTTGGTTTATTATCAATTGCTGGTGTTTATTTTACATTGGTGGCACAGATTCAACAATTAGAAATAAGCTTAATGCGCATGGAATCTGAACTTGATATGAATTCTGAGTTTAGAATAAAGTGGCCAAGGGGAGAGTTAGGATCTTTACCTGATGATGCAGAACAAAATATGAGATTACTATATTTAGAAAAGTACCAAGAAAAAGCAGTTAATGATATTGACATACTAAAATTAAAAGTAAAAGAAATTGAGAGCTGTATAAATGAATAAATAATAACATGACAACTAAAATAACCATAGTGGGGATATCAGCTTTTTGTACATACTTATGTACATACTTTCTTAATTTATCCATGGAAAACATGGAACAATACTTAGCTGTTTGCTCTGTATTATGGTTAGATGGTGTATTTGGAATTTGGGCTGGAATAAAAAGAGAGGGGTTTAAGACTTATAAGGCTCTAAGAATAACAAGAAATACCTTTGTATGGATAACCATCCTAACCGTTGTCCTAATGGTTGAAAAAGGATTTGCAGGAACAGGATGGCTATCCGAGGTTGTTGTTGTACCCTTTATGATACTACAACTTGTAAGTGCATTAAAAAATGCTTCTATGGCTGGTCTAATAAAGACAGAAGAACTTAATAAAATTCTTGATAGAATTGATAATCACAAAGGTTTAAGAAAGTAAACTACCCTTCACAACTAGCACATTCAAGAATATTTCTTGCAAAATCTTGAGCACTGCTTTTACTAAACTGATAATACAAAGTCTTCACGCCTTCTTCCCAAGCATATAAATATAATTGGTTAATATGCTTAGCAGATACAGATGGATCAATCATTAAATTAAGTGACTGAGACTGATCAATATACTTTTGTCTTTGCGCAGCTTGTAGTACCAACTCTTTAGGTGATATTTCAACAAAAGATTTAAAAACTTCTTTAGTTGGGAAGTCCAAGTGTTGTACACTACCGTCCTTTTCAAGAATAGACTTCCAAGTATCTTCATTATTTAAACCATATTTTTCTAACTCTTTTTCTAAATAAGGATTCTTGTAAATAGTTTTTGACTTAGCAAGATCCTTAATAAAATAATTAGATTTGATTGGCTCTATACCCATAGATACCTGACCTAAAATAAATGAACTAGATTTTGTTGGTGCAACAGCAATAAGGGTTGTATTAGCATACCCCTCCCTAAGAGAATTGTATCCATAGTCAGAATGTAATTTTCTAGACGCTATTTCACTTCTATCTTTTATAGTTCTAAATATTTCATTATTTAAACCTTTTGCTTGCAATGAATCAAACTCAAGTAATTTAGATTGAAATAAAGAATGGTATCCAAGAACACCTAATCCAATTGCTCTATGTTTTTGAGCAAAATTAAATGCTCTCTTCATGCCGGGCATTGTTTCAGATTTAATAATGAATTCATCCATCACCGCATTAAGAAAATAAACATATGTTTGGATAGCATCTGTTTCTTTTATTTCATCCCAATGCAAAACATTAATAGAACCAAGACAACAAACAAAGGAGTTATAACTGTCGGTTGGTAGTTGTATCTCTGAGCACAAATTAGATGCTGTGATTTCCATACCAATCTCTTTATATGGAGTATTATTATTTGTGTTGTCTTTAAACATAATATATGGAAAACCAAATTCAGATCTGCGTTGAATAATTTTAGCCCAAATTTTACGTTTTTTTCTATCTCCTTCTTTCATTTCTTCCATCCAGGCATCAGTTACTGTGACACCATATTGAAGATTTTGAATGGGATTACCCTCAGTACCAATATCTAAAAACTCATTTATATCTGGATGTTCAACAGGTAAATAAACAGCACAAGCACCTCGCCTTGCTTCAGATTGCTTGCATACATCTACTACAGTGTCATAGATTCTAGCATAATGAATAGGTCCATCAGCAAATCCACCTGTAGATATTACACTACCTCTAGGCCTAATATTACCTAAATAAGCGCTTGTTCCTCCACCATATTTAGACATCATACCAATCTCACGACCAGCATTAAGTATGCTATCCAAGTTATCATCTATATTAGAACCATAACAACTAATTGGCAAACCTTTTTGTTTACCAAAGTTTATCCATACTGGCGTAGATAAAGAATAAAAACCCTTTGCCATATACTCTTCAAACTTTTCAGCAAAGCCTGGCATTTGTAAATATTTTTCTGCTTTTGCAGCAATATCTTTTATTCTTTGTTCTGGTGATTCAGATATATATCCTCTTGATAAAAATGTACGGCTATCTTCATTGAGCCAATAATATTTTTTGTATTCCATGATTTGTTGGTTTATTAAAATAAGTCATCAACTGTGATTGGCTTACTTTTTTTATTGTAATCTATTTGTTTTTTATAAAAGAAGTCTCCTTCTTTAGTACCTGTAATTTCAATATCAAACCATTTTGTTGACTCTAATAAATTATTATTGACATCAAAAAGTGGTTTCATACCTATTTTTTTAAGTGAGTTATTAAAACGGTTCATGATAAAATGTTGGATTGTTTCTTTAGGTAGAAAGTCAAGCTCTCCTTTTTCAAAGATCCAATCTAATATACCACATTCAGCCTTATAAGCTTTTTCACATGCTGAGTAGATAAGATTATTAAACTCTTCATCAAACCACTCAGGGTTTTCCTTTTTAATAATATTAATGATTTCAGCTCCAAAGTTTCCATGAATCTCTTCTTCTTTACTTGTAGCTTCAACAACGTTAGATATACCTTTCAGAACATTCTTCTCTTTATTAAAGCTCATCATAATTAAAAACTGGCTAAACAAACTTACGTGCTCTATAAATAATGAAAACAATAACACAGATTTTGTGTACATTTTGTCATCTCTAGATCTAGATCCATCCAAATATTTTTTTAAATATTTAATTCTTCCTTCAATTGCAGGTTCATTAATTACAGTTTGAAACTCATCTTCCAAACCAAGGATGCGAAGTAGTCTAGCGTATGCATCTTTGTGTCTAACTTCTGACTCAGCAAAAGTAAAACCAACATCACCAACTTCTGTGATTGGCATACGTTTATATAAATCACCCCAGAACGTTTTTACATTAACTTCTATTTGTGCAATGGCCAACATGGTTTTTTTAATAACATCCTTTTCTGCTGGTTTTATGTTAACCTTATAGTCTTGTATGTCTTCTGTAAAATTAAATTCTGTATCTATCCAATAAGAATGACGGATAGCATCTTTATAGGCAAGTAATTGTGGATATTCATACGGCAAGATATTTGTTCTGGGTTTAAAAATGTTTTTGTTCATAAGGATATTATTAAGGATTAAAAAGCCGCACCTCTAGATCAGAAGTGCAGCTGGCATGTAGTATAATTTAAGAAAAATATACCTATTTAAAAAGCATTAAAGCTTAATATTGACGTAAGAAATTGTTAAAAATATTAATCCAATTTCTAAACCATTGACCCAACGGTATTTATCATCATCACATAATACTTCGCAGTTAACAGTTTTAATACCTAGCAATGTTTCAGTGGGTAAAAACTCAACAGATAATTTGTTTTTGAATACTAATGGATTTACTTTATTCATAGATGGTTTTGATTTAAAATAATTAAAAATAATTTTTGTATATTATTTGTATATGAGGTGTTGTGATGAAACACAAATATACAATTATATTTGATTAGGTTGCAGTAATTTTGTATATTATTACTATAGTACTTTAAATTTTTAAAGCATGTTTAAAAAAATATTAAATGTAATCTGGACTTACAGTCTTCAAGACTATTGGAAATACCTATGGTCAAAAACTGAAGTTGATGAGAAAGTAGTAGAAGGAGTAAAGGAAACTAAAAAAAGAACTAAAGCTGCTATAAAAGCACTAAAAGGCAAAAAGTAATGGCAAAAGTAATTAATCATTATACTCCTTCTTCTAGAACCAAAAGACCGGGTGTGCATAGTAAAAATGCAAGTAAAGGTCAAAGTGGTTATAAAGAAAAATATAGAGGACAAGGAGGAAGAAGATGAGAAATATATGCATCCTACTTCAATTTTTGTCCAAGAAAAAAATTTGTTTAGGGCATTGTCATAATAGTTTATGTAATAAAAAAAATTGTAATAACAATGAACGATTGGGAATTAGAAATAGCATTTCACTGGCCTCACAACAGATTAGCTCTAGGCTGGGATTATTTAGAACCAAATGAACAAGAACCGTTTACAACAATTAGAGTGTACCTATTTATAGTTACATTAACATTAGATATATCATGAGCAATAAGAAAAGTGGAGGACTCAAACCTCAAAAGATGACAAGACAAAAAGCTAAGTTACTAATGAGATCTGGTGGAGAACTGGATGATATGATGCTTGGTACAGTAGTTGAAAAAATGCGTAAAGGTGGTAATGCTAAAAGAGTTGTCAAAAATAAAGATGGCTCAGAAAAAATGCAAGAATATAAAATGGGTGGCTGGACCTACTCAGGTAAACAAAAATGAACATTTTAACTGACATATTAAGTCTTATTAGACGTGGTAAGTTTACTGAAACAGCACATAAAGATGATGTAGTTGTTTTAGGTATGTGGAATGAAAAACCAGACATGACTGGTGTAGCATCCCCAATACCATATAAATCAGTTAAACTTATTAAAGTAAAAGATCTTGCTTCTTCAGAAAACTGCATTACTACAAATGCTCCAGCTACTCCTGCTTTAGATAGTGTTGGTGTTTTTCAAAAAGAAGATACTGATGAAAAAGGAAAATGTACTGTATATCTTAGATCTTTAAGATCATTAAGTAGTAACCTAACTTTGAATCTTTCAACAGATGATAACTATATTGAGATTGACTCAGAGGGTGAACCAAATACTGCTGCTAACTTAGGTAATGGTATTGGTGTTTGGGAAAATAAAGTTGGTGAAACACTTAATTTTAAATCTTTAGTTGCGGGTAATAATATTAATTTATCAGAAAACAATGGAGAAATTACAATTACATCAGCAGCTGGAGGAGGTGAAGTTAATACAGCATTAAATGTAGGTATAGGGGCAGGAACATTTGCACAGAAAGTTGGACCTGAATTACAATTTAGATCATTAACTTCTTCAAATGGTACTGTAGCAATATCACAAAACACAGATAATATTGATATAGTAGCACCATATACCGAGTATAGAGTTCTTTTAACACAAACAGGTACAAATCCTCCAGCAGAAACGCAATTAGTAAACACTGCAGGAATAACTATAACTTGGACATATCAAGGTGTAGGGCAGTATACGGCAACATTCTCAAGCCCAATTTCTAATATTGCATCTATTAATATTGCTCAGGTTTTTAAAAGCAGCCTTCATCATGCCCAAATTAGCGGAGTAACTACAAATGGTTTGCAATTGTTTGTTGCCGAGAGCGGTACCGGTTTTGCTGCAGATGGTCAGTTATTAAACACAGAACTATTAATTAAACAATATTAACAATGAGTGATAAAAGACCTAAAAAGAAATTTAAAGATACAAAAGTTGGAAAATTTTTGTTAGGAGCTGGTTCAGGTATTGTAGACACAGTTGGAGATCTATTACCTAACTCAGGTGTTTTAGGTGTAGTAAAAAATCTTATTGATAAAGATCCTACATTGCCACCTGAAGATAAAGAAAAAGCTATGAAACTTCTTGAATTAGATATGATTGAAATGCAAGAAGTAACAAAACGTTGGGATAGTGATATGAAATCAGATTCGTGGCTAAGTAAAAATACAAGACCATTAACGCTAGTATATTTAACAATTATTACTTCTTTATATATTGTGCTTGATTCATTAGATATTGCATTTGATATAGATGAAAGTTGGGTAGAGTTATTAAAGACTTTATTAGTTACAATTTACGTAGCTTATTTTGGCTCACGTGGATTTGAAAAGTATACAACAATTAAAAAATAGAAATTATGAAAAAGCAAATGTATAAAAAAGGTGGTGCAAAGAAAAAAGGTGCACAAGCTTTATTTGATAAACTAAAAGGTATGGGTTATAGCAAAATGGGTGGAAGTACTTATGGAGCTGGTGATGGTGATATGACACCAGGTAAAGCACGTATGAATCAAATGGCTAAAGGTGGAGGACTAATGGGCTATATGAATGGCGGAGATGTCCTTGACCCAATGACTATGAGAAATGGTGGATCAATGAAAAAGAAAAAAAGATAATCATGGGATACAAAAAATTAAAACCGGGAGAGAATGGATATTATGATCCAACCTCAATTCCACAAGCAATTCAGCAGAAAAAAAATAGAAGGGCTGTGGAAGCTAGAATTAGAATGGCAAAGAAAAATAATTTAAATCCTCCACAAAAATCTACGAGAGCTGCAGAACCTGTTCAATCAGCAGCTTTTAAAAAAGGATATAGGAGAGGTTAAAATAATTTCACTATATTTATAAAATAAATTAAAAAGAGATGAGTGTTTACATACAAGAAGTCTTAGGGCTACTAAAAAGAAATAAAAGAAAGAAAAAACTAGACAAAGTGAAAGATCACTTTGAATTTGGTAAGCTTTATCAAACTAGTAATTTAAATACTGGTGCCGCCTATAATCCAAAAATGGAACCATTTGTGGTAAGATGGGGAGACCTTGTATGTGAAGCAACTGAAGACCTGACCAGAACTCAACCTGGCTCAGGTAATTTAGGTTTTGTACCTGTTTATACTACACCAGAAGGCTCTTGTTCTTGGGATACCCTTAAAGATTCCATTATAACTCAGAATGCTATTGGTGATACTATTAATATAGCAGGTAATTTATATGTAGAAGGTACTATAACAACTCCAACGTTAACAGAAGACCGTATAGTTATAGTTGGTCCTGGAGGTGTATTAGAAGATGATGCTAACTTTACAATGGATGGTGTTACTTTCACTGCTTTAGTAAATGTACAACACGGTGTTCCCGTTGTATCACCAGCTCAACCAACAACAAATACAGTTATAAACTCAAATATATTCCTTAATGGTCCAGTATACGACTCTCAAGGTAATGTTGGTGGACTAGCACAAGTGCTTGTTGGTCTTGCTGATGGTAGAGTTATATGGTCTGATGATGATGTTGTTGAAGCACTTACATATGGTAGCCTATGGCAAGGTAATATAAACGACTTAAAACAAGAATTACCAATTGGTACAGCTGATCAGATTCTTATTTCTGATGGTGTTACATTTTCTTGGGAGGATAACCCTGCAGCAATTGTAGGGGAGCAATGTGCTGTATATACTATTCCTCTTTGGACTCCTAACTCAAATACGTTGGGTTGTTCAAAACTTGTTCAAGATGGAGATAACTCTACTCCAGCTACAAATATAATTTCAAGTGTCACGTTTAATGTACAAAATACATTAACAGACTCAATTATTAATTTAATAAATGATGATAATAATCAAGTAAATTTCTTTACACCAGGTAATAATGTATATGGTATAGAGGCTGAGGCTAATGGTTCAAGTACAGCAGTTAAAATAGAACACTTCACAAGTGAAGATGCTAACTTAACAAAAGAAGAATTCATTTCTCTAGATCTTGACACTACACAAACTAACAACAAACTTGTATTGGCAGGTGATGCTGCAGGTGGAGTACATCCACGTTTAGCAGATGGATCTGTTCAAATAAATGTTGATTTAGAACTAGAAGATGTTCCTGATGATAATGCTTTAGAGAAAGTATTAGTAAGAGACACTACCACAGGATTGGTAAGACAAAGAGATGCATCTACTATTAAACCACAAGTTGGCTTTGATACATTAGAAATGTTACCTGATGGTTGGGCATCAACCGATGGTAACTTTAATGCATATGTAAAGCTTGATGACACAACAACTGCAGTCAAAAATATTAAAGATATGGATTGGCTTGTTGATGGAGATAGAGTTGTAGTAATTGCAGAAAATACTAAGACAGGAAGTTTATTAGCTGATAATGTAATTAGATTCCCTCAATGGAGTTCTGCTTCTTTTACAACCGTAAGCAATCATACATCTTGGAATCAAGCTAGTATAGGTACAGGTTGGACAGGTGCTATTGATAATGGATATCAAACTTCAACGCTATTATATGGTGAAAAATTAAAGTTCAAAGCTGAACTATATGAAGTACCTACAACAGGCAATGCTCAATTAAATTGGGATGCATGCTGTAAGATATATTCTGATAACACTTGTCCTATAGTAAGTAACGTTGGTTTCACAACTGATGAAGACGCAACATTAAATGCTAGTGTAACAAGTAGTGATGATGGTTATGGAGGATATGGTATAACATTTACAGCATTAACTCAACCAGGAAATGGAACATTTACTTTTAATAGTGATGGTACATTTACTTTTGTTCCAGACGCAAATTATTTTGGAATAGAAACTTTTACATACACTGCTTCAGATGGATATTGTACTAGTAATATAGGAACAGTAACAATTACTATAAATGCAGTACCAGATCCACCTCTTTGGGTATCAACAGACCCTGTAACTGCAGGAACTTATCCTAATTTACAAGGTGGAGATGCTTGGAATTATAATTGGGAAGTTGCTGATCCGGATCACCCTTGTGCAGATCTTACATATAATGTAACAGTTGTTGATGATCAAGGTAATCCAGCTACATGGTTAACTTTTACACCAAATAGCCCTGCCGATTGTCAAGGAACACTTTCCGGCACATATCCCGTAACAGCCGGAACATTTACTGTACAAATGGTAGTATCAGATCCAGGTGGTTTATCAGACACACAATCTTTTGTTATAGCAGGTTTACAACCAGACGAAGATACTTATTTTACATTTTGGGTTGATAATTCAGGATCAATGGATTCACTTGCTCAAGAGCTTGCAAGACAAGTAAGTATTGGACAAGTTATTATACCTGTAACAGGTACAGGAACAAACACAATTACTGCAGGCTTTCATCCTGGTAGTACAAATAGCTACTTTGTTAATGATATTAACGCACTTGTTAATGGTAATACGCAAGTTGGTGGTGATGCATATTTTTGTTTGCCCACAGCACCAGCATCTGGTGTTACAAACATTGCATCAATTCAAATAATTGACATAATTACTGGTACCTTAACTAATACAGGTTTAAATGTAATAAGTAGAGCTGGCAATACCCTTACTCTTGATGCAAATGTTCCCGGAAGTATAACTAATGGTACTTATCTTTTAGTAACATTATCAGATGGACAGAAGACTGCAGATTATAATGACCAAAATAACCTTAGATCATTATTTCAAGACTTTTTTGCAACAGGTGGAGTACAAGGATCTCCAGATTTTAATACAGACCCAGCTACTAATGGTAGTAATAGATATACATCTCATATTAAATTTGGATTTATGTCAGGTGCAGGGGATAGTGGGATTGCTAATGGTGAAGACTCTGTTTTTGGTCTT
>Ga0222719_10003854_pt1 | contig 13241 bp, 12 predicted proteins | sample C33_34DmetaG_FD_165039 | JGI IMG/M metagenome (GOLD analysis project Ga0222719, IMG submission 165039) | Estuarine water microbial communities from San Francisco Bay, California, United States - C33_34D | ecosystem: Environmental > Aquatic > Marine > Unclassified | place: USA: California...
GTTAAATATATTTGGAGAGAAGATCATAAAGGCGCAAACATTCAAGATTTAAAGAAAGCAGTTTTCTATTTAAACCGTATCATTAAAAAATTGGAGAACATGTAATGATAAATTATCCTTGTGGTTGGTTTGATGTAGAACAGTTGCCTGGTGGTTCTGGAGAAAAAGAGGATGACTGAACTAAAAAAAGAAAGGGAGGTCTTGGTCCAAGCAAAATTTTATGTGGATGCCGTAGATCCAAACGCTGCAAACGTTCCAGATTTATTAAGAAAAAAGTTTGAAACTGAGGTAGATAAAAATAAAATATTCTTTTCCATTTGCATACCAGGTGACAATAGCAAAATAGATTTAGAAAAACTTGTCGAAGAAAACAACGATCTCTTACATAAAGTTAAATTTTGGCAAGAACTTTACCTAAAAGCTATAGATCCAAATACTTAAAAAACGTGATAACTTCGTTAAGGGTAAACCCTAGGGTAGGGTAAGAAAAGCTCACCAGCGGCCTCTCAGAAGGTCGTTTTTTTTCAAAACACAAAAAAAAGGGGCATATAGCCCCCTTCTTTCTTTTACACCTAGAATGGAGGTTTATCTCCAGGTGCAGCTGGTTTCATCTCTGAAGGTTCCATCTTAATGATTTTAGTCTTCAACGAAGTAACAGCTTGGCCGTCATTATTAGTCCAGTTATCTTCATACTGTCTAATACCAACTTTGAGTTGCTTACCAATAAAGTCTTTGGCAAGATCTGGTAGCTTTTTAAATCCACAAACAAGAGCAAGCCGACTAAATATCTCACTTGCTATTCTTTTTGAATCTTCGTTAGCAGACCATAAGTTATACCATTCATTATGATCTCGGTAGTTACCGCCATCAATTTGAAAAGTTACCTTCTGCGTCCAATTACCGCTGTTAGATTTATATTTCTCAGCAGCAATAATCTTTGCCTCATACTCACCAGTTGGAGCAACCTCTGGACCTTTCGATTCCATTTGCTCCGCATTCTCAAAAAAATCAACGCCATCAAAATCTGACATTACGCACTCTCCTTATTTTCAACATTAATATTAAACCCTAATTTTGTAATTAGAGCAGTTAGATTTGGTTCCTCAAAGGCTTCTAGCTTACCGCTACGATCTTTGGCTGTGTAGCCTTGACCTATCCTTGTTTGTAACCACCTTGCAGCTACGGGATTACCGTCATCATCTTGATCTTCGATAACTCGTAGTGCTAAAACCTCATCAAAGAAATACGTTATTGCATCCCCCAAAGGTTTACTTGCCATCTTAGGACCAAAGAAAAATACACCATCATTATTTTCTTTACCTTCTTTGCAAAGAAATAAGACATGCATATCTAGATCCCTAAATGATCTCATTAGACTTGTAACAGCTTCACTTACGTTTTGATAAGCCATTCTTCCGTCTTTGTTTCTACCTTTCTCATGTACCAACAAGATCTCAGAAATCTCTGATACAGAGTCTAAACATACGCTATCGTAGACTAATTCACCAGATTTAAGAGCAGCATACACCTCTCTTAGATCATCATAATTAGATACTTCAATAGCAGATACGTTAGGCGCATCTTTAATGGAAAGCAAACCAGCTTCCGCACTAATAACTAAAACCTTACCTGGCATACTTTGTGTTGAAAAAGTTTTACCAGCTCCCGCTTGACCATATACAAGAAGCTTGGCTCCTTGTTGGTCCACCAATTTATCAGGTGTTTTTATCTTATCTTTTAAGCTCATGATCTACCCTCCTATAGTTTGTGTAAAAATGAACTTGATTATTATAACCCAAGAAACTACAATATGTAAATCATATTATTTAGGAGAAGTATATGAGCAAACAAAACGATATAACTTGGCTAGCTAATTACTATTTTAGATCCAAGGCTATTGCAACAAAAAAATTAAAGGAGTTAAGTACTATGGGCGTTCAACCAAAGCATAAAGAAAGAAAAGTAGATCAATATACATTATCTGGTTATATAAAGTTTTTGGGTCATAAAAAAGCAGCAGAAGATTTTAATTGTTCTGAAGCATCATGCAAATCCTGGAGGTATGGATACAGGCAACCATCTATAGCGCAAGCTAAACAGATCATCCAAGCAACAGAGGGAAGATTAGACTTTGAATCTATTTACGGTTCTATATCTGAAATTTTAGAAGAACAGGAATAGTATGTTCCAACTCAATATTACCGAGGATGACTCGTCCTTGGATATTGCGCTGGCTTATTATGATGATGGATATAATGTAGTACCTTTACAAAGATCTAACAAAAAACCTCCGTCATTCTTAAAAGGCTGGGAACAATATAAGGAAACAAGACCCACTAGGGAACTTGTAGAGTCTTGGTTTAAAGATAGAGACAATTTAGTTGTCGCATTAGTTTGTGGCAAGTTTGTTGTTGTTGATGCAGATTCACCAGAAGCTATGGATTGGGTAGAGAAAAATTTACCTGCTTGTCCATTTAAAGTTATAACTGGTAAGGGTATGCATTACTATTATAACAATCCAGAAAACTATACAACCTTTGCAACGAGAAGGACTAACGAAACACCTATTGAACGACTAATAGATATTAGAGGTGTGGGTGGTCTTATTATTGCTCCATATAACCGTCATGCTAATGGCCAAGTTTATAAGCCTGTTATGTTTCCAGATTGGAAAGTACATGATCACTCAGATCTTCCAGACTTTACTGAAAAAGAATTCCTACAGATTACAGGAGTTCCTAAGATTGATAGCAGTAAACAAACGGCACCTTTCTCCTTGGATGGCGTGTTGGAAGGATCGAGAAATGATGGAGCTGCTAGGATTGCAGGCTATCTTATATCTAAAAATGTAAACTTAGAATTTGTTAGAGTCTTTTTACAAAATTGGAATAAGAATAATAATCCACCACTACCGCAACAAGAAATAGATTCAGTTGTTGATAATGTCAAAAGAACACATGACCGTAAGAATCAGATAGCTCCACTATTCATTCAGTCAACTGAAAGCATTACACCACCTAAAGATCTATTCTCACCACCTGGACTACTTAAAAGTATGTTTGACTTTTGTGAGGATATTGCTCAAGTTCCGCAACCAGAACTATCTCTTGTAGGGGCGTTAGCATTAGCAAGCGTTACTTGTGGAAGATTATATAGAACAAACATGAATAACTTTTCTAGTATGTATTTTATGGGTGTTGCTAAATCGGGGCAGGGAAAAGAAAACATCAAAACATTTATTGAATCTGTACTAAATGCTTCAGATCAAGAAAAGTTAATTGTTGGTGATGGTTATACATCAAGTGGTGCTGTTCACTCTGTTCTTAAAATAAGACCAACACAAATAACAATTATGGACGAGTTCGGCAAAAGACTTGAGGCTATAAGTAATGCTGGTAACACAAACAAAGAAGATGGCATACAAACACTTATGGAAGCTTGGGGGCGTTGCCACGGAACTCTACGACCAGACAACTATTCACTTATGGCAGTACAAGAAGAGTACAAAGAAAAGATGATGAATAGAGTTACACATAAACCAGCCATTACATTAGTTGGATTGTCTGTACCTAAAAACTTTTACGGCGCATTAAACAGCGGAAGGATAGCAGATGGTTTTCTTAACAGGTTTGTGGTTGTTGAATCTAATGAACCAAGACGTGTTGGAGATCTAAAAAGATTTAAAGAGCCACCTATAAGTATAGTCAACTGGGTTAATTATGTTCGTAGAATGAAAGGTAATTTATCTGATGCAGCAAGAGATAATGCAGAGTTAGATTTAAACCAAACTGTATTAGAGTTTGATAAACCGTCAGAAGAACTGTTACAAGACTTTGCTAGGGAGATTATTAAAAGACAGGACATATTAGAAAAAGATAACTTAGAACCTTTGCTCAGTAGATCCAGAGAGAAGGCTATGAGATTATCTTTGCTTTGTACCTTAGCTTCTAGTGCTGATGCAACAAAGATTACAGCTGATATAACTAAGTGGGCGATTGATTACATTAGATACTATGATCTTATGTTTATTGAGTCTTGTAGAGACAAAGTAGCAAGTTCTGCAACAGAGTCTAAGATTAAACAAGTCTTATCATTTATTAGATCTAGAAATGGAGAAGGCATATCTAAAAGAGAAGTAGATAGGCATGAACTATTTAGAAGCATGAAGTCATACGAAGTAAAAGAAATTATAGAACGATTAAAAAACGCTGGAGAAATCCAGGAAATTGAAATAAAAGTTGGGGGCAAAGGCAGACCAACCAAAAGGTTTGTTGCCGTAGATCCTAACTTTTTTGAGGAATAATTATGAAAACTTACATTCATGTAAATCAACATAAAATTAGAGCTAACAAAAAAAATAATACTAATGAGCCAGTCATTACAATTAAACGAGGCAAAACGAACACATATTGTCATGAAGTAAAAATACTAGGCCCAGCAAAAATAAGGTATGGAGGTAACGACAAACCTATTTTGTCTTGTGGTGCTAGGGTAGTTATTGAAACAGAACATGAAGTTGAAATTGTTGAATAGTTTATAAAGGAGTAATTATGAAGACACCATCATTAGAAAGCAGAGAAGATCAGAAACGAGAAGAACGAGTCGCAGGATTCTTAGAGGGCCTTTGGGGAGTTAGTTGTCATAAGTTACCCACAAGTTATTCACTAGATTATTGGATAGAGTCGCAAGAAAAGAATTACTGGTGCGAAGTTAAATGTCGTACCTTTGCGTATGATAAGTATGACACTTTGATTATTTCTACCAATAAACTAAGAAAAGGATCTTCGTTTGCATTAGCAACAGGCGTACCGTTCATTATTGTTTATGCTATGACTGATGGTATTTATATGCATGAATGGAAGAAAGACTTTGTTTATGATGTCAGAATGAATGTAAGTGATAATCCTACCTATGACGAAGATAACGAACCTTACATACATATACCGTTAGAAGATTGGATCTGTTTATCAAACAAGCCTTTGGGTATGGACCGTAATGAAATAGGTTTCTGATGAGAAAGAATGCACCAACAACCAAACTTACTAAAGAACAAGAATCCTGGATGGAGAAGCAAAAGTTATATGCAACTCACCCTATCTATAATAATTCTTTAATTAGAAAGATCTGTAATGACTTTGATGGGAAAGTAATTGAAGTAAACGGTAAAAGTATTATCCAAGTCTAGAAGGTCTACCAAATAATTGTTCATCTAGATCTAATCTTTCTTGTGATAAAGGATTTAAGTTAGGCATTTCAATTGATGGGACATCTGGAAGAGGTATGTTAGCTTGCGTTGTACGCAAAGATTGCTGAGCTTGAGTGGCTGCATCCCTTGCCTGATTAGCGGTTGATTGGAATAGTTGTTTAGCTTGATCAATAAAGCCTTCTTCATCTGCTTCTTCAACTGTTGCTCCAACAGTTTTACTTGCAAGATCTCCTGCTTGAGATCCTATAAGCTCCGCCTCACCATTAACATATCTTACGCCAGCTAAACCTGCTGCTCTTCTTGCCATTTCAATAGCTTGTTTAATTGAAGTTTTATCTGTTTTTAATGCTAATGAAACAAACATAGGAGAAGAAAACAGCTGTCTCATAACGGCTAAACCAGCTAACGTAGGCAAAGTAGCCAATGGAGCAAATACAACACCAGCTGCAATACCAGCTGCTACCAATCCACCAGCAGCACCACCCCTACCAATTTCACCAACCGTTGATAGATCTATATATCTTTGAAAATCTTTTAAACCTTGAGTAACCTCTTTGCCAAACATAGCTTCTAAAGTTTCATCACCATAAGTTTCAAGAGCAGATTTTAAATGCCCTGGTTTAAATATATCTGTTATGTTGCCTTTACCGTTGTAATTAAAATCAATTGATTTAGATAAAAGTTTTTGCATGCTAGCCAATTGAATATCTTTAAAAGCTTCAGGCGTGTCTTTTAAAGTTTCTTTTAAAATTTGTATATTAGATCCTGATCTTGGTCTAAATATTGCTTGAACAGTTTCTTCAATACCTTTGTTTGGAAGATCTGTAATAGCTTTATTAGATTCAAAAATTAATCTTTTCTCTGATGCTTTTGCAAGTTCACTTAGTTGTTGAACAAAAGCAACACCTTGCTCACTACCAGTTAATCCTTTTTTAGAAGTAGTAAAATCGTTAATAATATTTTTTAACTCTACAGGTTTTAAATTTGGTTTTAATTTTGCTAATTGATTAACTGTTTGCAAAACTAAATTTCCTGTACTTCTTCCACCACCAGCATCTGTAAATAGCTCTACAATTTTTCCTGGATGCTGGCCTTCAAATTTTAATATATGTCTTGCAAATGCCGTAAAATCAATTACATCTTCTGCTCCAGAGGTATCAGTAGACACCCTTCCTGCATCTGTAAATAATTTTTTTCTAAGGGTTGCTTTTAAATCTTTTTCTGCTGTTGTAGGAGAACCCTGGCCTTTAGCCGCTAGTTCTGCTTTATATTTGTCGTAAGTTCTTACGTTTTGAAAAAGATCTTTTAAGTCTTTGGTTCTTCCACCTTGAACTAAACTCATGTAAACCTCATCAGGATTAAAAGATTTAGTACCTCCTTGCTCAACAGTCCTGTTTATAAGAGTTCTATCAAACGGTTCTAAAAGTTCTCTTGACAGTCTGTTAGCATCTCTTAAATCGCTTATAGTTTTATTAATTCTTTTTTGCACTACAGGATCTAAATCAAAACTATCACCTGGCTCTAAACCTCTAAGTTGATTAGTTATTTTTTGTGTTTCTGCTAATACTCTATTAAATTCTTCGGGGCTATTAATTTCTAAAGTGGTAAAAATACTATCAGCTCCTGACTTACCCTCAATAAACTCACCAGAGTCACCTAAACTTAGTTTTCTCCTATCATCTAATTTATTTAATACTCTCAATACACTACTTCTTAATTGTGTTGGGACCATACTGTTAGAAGTTAAATCTCTAATGGTGTCATAATCATTTCTAATATTTCTTAAAGATAAATTTCCTGCTTCTGCTTTTTCAATCATTCTATCAAGAGTATTTTCTATTCTTGTAGGTAAATTTCCTCCTAGAGCAGGATCAAGATCTCCTGTTAATTCCCAAGCATCATTTGATTCTTTAAATTGTTTTAATATTTCTTTACTGTCTTTTAAATATCTTATTTGTGTATTTGATATTGTTCTTTGAATTGTCGTTGCAATATCTTTTTCTTTTTTTGTAGCGTTTTCTGGTATCTTCATTAAATCTAAAAATTGCCTATCAACGATTTCATATTCTTTACCCAAAACTCTAGTTACTTGACCTCTTGCTTTTTGAAGAACCTCAATTAAATTTTCACCCACCTCTTCTAAACCAGGGGCTTGTTTTAAATCACCAACATTTAAAGCATCTTCTTGAACATCTTTCAATAACTGATTTAAAACTGATTTAACATTTTGTTCTTCTAAACTAAGAGCATTTCTGGCTGCTTGAATTTGTTCATCAAGACTACCTTTGGTTGTCTCACTAATGTATTTATTTGATGCAACATCATGCGCATCTATTGTTTTAAGTAAATAATTTAAATTTCCGAACAAATATGAATTTGCTTCTTTGGCTCTTGCTGGACCCAATACTTGTTCGGCTATTTGTTGAGTTTTCCCAGGCAATTGTTTTTGAAGAGTTGCTTGAGAAGGAATAAATTTATAATCAAGCTTACCAACCTTACCGTCTTTTATTGCTTTTTTAATTTCCCTTTCGGTTGCGTTTCTACCAAGCTGTCTGTCTAGCTTCATAACATCTGTTACAACTCTACCTTTATTACCTTGGCGTAAAAGCCTTACATCTCCTGTAGGAGCTTTTCTTCCAAGGAGTAACCCATAAGCACCTGCTATTCCTTCGCCAATACCTTGACCAAGAGAACCTAAAATAAATTCAGTTGTGTATAAATCATTTAATTCATCCCTGTCTTGTAATTGAAAACCTTGTTTGGTATCAAATATTTCTTCTTCAGCGGCTTTACCAACAGCAGAACCCGCACCAGATGCAAAAAGATTAGCTAAAACTTTATTGCCTCCAGCTAATGCTCTAATGCCTTTAATTATTTTTAATTGAGGTGAAAGAAATGTTATAGCTGAAGCAATAGGTCCAAAAATTCCAGAAAAATCTGCAAAATCTCCTGTGCGTAAATTAAACTGATTTTCATCAATAATGGTATTAAGGTTAATTTTAGAACCATCTTCTAAAGTTCTTTGTTGAATAGGAAGACCTAATTCTTCTAATCCTTTTGGAGTTAATGCTAACTGACCTTTTGTGTTTCTTACAAAGCCTTCGTTTCCAACTTTGTTTTCTATAACAGAGTCTTGATCTTCGGCTGTTTTAACCCCTTGAATAGAATCAAACAAATCTTTTAAAACTTTGTTTTCTTCTTTTTGAGTTTCAGCTCTTCCTAACTTTCCACGTAGTCCTTTAAAATTAACACCAGTATCATAATCAAAAAATAATTTGTCATAAAAAGGAGAAACAGCGCCTTTAGCAATTTCTGCTTTTACTTTTTGCCTAGCCTCATTTGCGTTTTCAGCTTCAACAATTTGAGAAACTCCATCTGAAATAACAACTTCAAACTTTTGCATTTTTATCCAGATAACCCAATTTTTGTAACTCCTGGTGCTGAAGTTCCTCCAGCAAAGTTAGCTTTAGCTAATGCTGACTGATTTGCAAACGGATCTATACCTAATATGCTTTGTAAGCTTGGTAATAATTGTGTATAGAATCTAGAACCCTCAAAACCTTGACGAGATAATAACTCACTATTACTCATTATGTTACCGTATCTTTCTGCATTAGCTGCTGCTAATCCTCTTCTTGATTCTCTTAATAATCCTAGTGTGGTGTTTGGATCTTCAAATACACTTAAATCACCAAAAACTCTTTCTATTATCTCTCTGTCTTTATCTGATATTGTTCTACCAGATTCACCTAAGATGGCTTGAAGATTTTTTTGTTTTACCACTTTGGTTAAAGCTTCAACTTTAGAATCAGCCGATAATTCATCAAAGTCTTTTCCCATACCAGCAAAAGCAAAACCTTTATCTACTAATTTAGCCATTAAACCTTCAAAGCCTCCAACAGCTTTGCCGTCGCGTTGTGCTTCTTCGATAATTTCTATTGCATAATCAACAAATCCCACTCCAGCCAAACCTCCTCGGAAGTCAGTAATTTCTTTTTTTAATTTATTGTTATATTCAGCAATATCTTTTACATTCATTATGTCTGGTTTAAAATTTGCTGCTGCTTTAGCTTGCGCAAGTTCTATTTCTCTTTGATATTTTCTTTCTTCTTGATCTGCTAACAATTCTCTAGCGGCCCTTTCTTCAGCAGCTTTAGATGCACCAGATGCAAGACCTGTACCAAATTGTCCTGTTCTTACAAGCTCACCACCAACATTTCTAATAAAGTTTAAAAAATTATCAGAACCAAAGAATCCTGGCTTGCCAGCTAATTTTGTAATAGGATCAGTATCTTCTTTATCAGTAGGTGTTTTACCCTCTTCATTAATTACCGCAGCTTCTCCTGGGGTTAAATCTGTATCTACGTTTACTAATTCTATTTCAATATCCTCTGGAAGAAATTTCTTTTTCATTTCTTCCTTACTGTCTATTTCTGTTTTTAAAACATCAACTGGTTTGATGTCTATTAGATCGTTAGAGAAATCTGCAATATCCAAAGGTTTCGGAGGTCTGCCTGGATCTATAGGCCGTTGTAAATCCTCTTCTTCAAACCTATCTTTTAAAGCTTGGCTTTTTCCTGATAGCTCATCAAGCATAGGAGTAATAGGGTCATTATACGGATCAAAAACGGGTTTTATTTCATCTTGATAAGCATTATAATCACTTTGACTAACTTTACTTTTTATGTCTTCATCACGAAAATCAAATGAAGGGCTAACTTCTATATCAAATACACCTTGTTCTTTTGCTCTGTCAGAAAATCCTGGACCAGTAATTCTTTCTAATGCAGCTCTTGATCTTTCTTCATCAGTTGGAAAAATAGAATCCATTTCATCTCTTTTAAATCCAAGTATTCCAAGACTAACATCATCATCTGCTGCTTTTAAATAATCAGAACCAATAAGCTCACCTATCCCAGCTATCCCTAATTTTACATATGGCTCAAAAAATTGACCAGTAGCAATTCCTGCATCTATTAAACCTGTTCCAACATCTCTTGGCTGTAAATACCCAAAAGATCTTTTGCTTAAATCAAACGGTTCATCTTGATCTCTAAATTTTTCTAAAGCATCAGCAACATTTGAGCCTTTGATTAAAGTATCATCTTTAAGTATTGGATATAAATTTCTACCTTTTAAAAATAAATCACTTACAAAACCTTCATCAAGATTGTAAATTTTTCCTGAAACAGTATCGTATATTTGATTTGGTCCAAGAGGACCGATGGGTGTACTAGCGCCACCACCATTTGCAAACATTCTTCTATTAAGAAAGTTCATGTTAGTTACCTCTGTTTGGTACTAAAGCTCCGTAAGCAGAGAAAGCTGCCCCAAGACCTTGAGCGCTTGGATCAGGAGCCATACCGTATGTAGAATCAATCTGACTTCCTGCTTGTTTGTAGCCAGGTAACATAGATCCAATCTGCTGCATAGTTTGTAACGGCCTCATTTGCTGTTGCAACTGCTGAGTAAATTGTCTTTGATTTTGCATTTCTGCAATATTTCTTGCGTTAGCTCCAAATCCTGCTAGTTCGGCTCTTTGACCTCTGTTTAATGCTTCTAAGTTTTGACCAATACCAGCAAGTTGACCGCCAAATCCTGCTAACTGAGATCCTAATTGAGAAGCGCCAGCTCCTCTTTGTGCGCCTATACCTAATAATCCACCAGCCAAGCCTGCTCTCGCAGCAGCTTCACTTTGACCAAACTGTTGTAAGTTACCAGCCAATCCTTGTTGCGCTCCTAATCTAGAACCAGCAAATCCGCCTAATCCTGAAGCCGCTGCTCTTTCTGCGTCTCTTTGTCTTGCAAATTCACCCATACCTGTTTGTTGTGCTTCTGAGAAACCTCTTGCTCTTATGTTTGATAGCGCGTCACCTAAGCCTCTACCAAGCGCTTCTCTTCTTTCTTCGGCTCCTAACCTAGCTCTAGATCCAAAAGCTGATTCGCCACCAGCTGAGATAGCTTGCGCTCTTGCCGCTATATCTTGCTGCTCGCCAGCTTTCATTACATCATCAATAGTTTGTTGAACAACTCTATCTTCATAAGGATTGTAGAACTGTTCTGTCATACTAGGATCGTATGCACCTAAAGTACCTCTAAGAAGATTCTCTGATTCACCTAAACGGTTGCCATATTGATCAACAGCTCCTGTTGCAATACCTCTTGCTTGGCCAATCCCAGAAAGAGCGCTGTCTAAACCTAAGCCATATTGCTCTTCTGCTCTAGAAAAATAAGGATCTTGTAGCTGTTCGGCTCTTCTAGATTGTTCTATAGCTTGATTAACTAAATCTTGTTGCTGGGTAAAAAACGGTTGAAATGCACCAAGGCCAGCTTGCGCTCTTTGTCTTGCTTGAGTTTCTAATGGATCTAAACCAGCTGTTTGTTGTAAAGGAACATCACTTCCTATTAAGTTTGCGCCAGCTTGTTGTAATTGATTATAAAAACCAGGAGTACCGTCAGTACCAAAATATAAAGCCCGTACAAGAGGGTCTGTTATAGTTTCTGCGGTTCTTTGACTTTGAAGTACGGGATCTACTGTATTAGCCATTATGCCATACTCCCTGAAGCGTTATACTTTTCAAATGTGTCCATTAGTTTATTCATTACATCTACACCTTTTTCTCTATCTGGTTTGCTTGATGCTATCAACTCAATACCTTTTTTTGTTTTATTAAATTTAAAACCACCAGCGCCGTTGTTAGCAGCAGCCGTCATAACAAACTCACCATCACTAAGCATAGCTGGTATATCATCAGAGGTTCCTGTTCCAGGACCGACTGATTCACCACCATCTCGCATATCTAGTTCGCCTATTGCAGCTAAGCCACCTTTATTAAATTGTTGTCTGCCGTATCCAATAGGACCCCCAAAGGCCGCAGCTTTTCTTACGCCTAAATCAAAACCAGCAAATACAGGAGCTGGGTTAAGATCTGGTCTTATTGATTGTCTTATATCGGTTAAACCACCTTCGGTTTTTTCAGCTGCGTCTTTAACAGCTTTACCATATAACAAAGCTAAAGCAGCCATTTGTGGACTTATGCCAGAGCCTCCTCCGCTCCCACCAGAACCAGATAGTAATCCATCTCCACCAGGACCTGTTCCTAATGCTTGTTCAACAGATTCTGGCAAAAGTTTTGAACTTAAATATTCAACAGGAGACTTATCACCTGTAAACATTTCTGTAAGCATGTTTCTGTTACCAGGTATAGATGCTACTTCTGCTGCCGTAGCTGGCATTCCAGTTTTAATATTTATATATCCCTCGTTAACTGGATCATACTTTAATGTGTCAGTTTCAGGCTTCGCACCACCACCAGTTAAGTTGCCATACAACCCTACACCATCATCACCTGGCATAACATACTCGTAAGCCTTTCCTACTGTATTTCCAAACAATCCTACGCCATCCGAACCTTTCGTTACAAATTCTTTTATATCACCTAAACCTTTTCCAACGTTCCCAAAAAATCCCACGCCATCTGCGCCTTTGGTAAAAAACTCTTTTGTATTACCAAAAATGTTTCCTTTTGGACCACCTGTATAGGCTTTTGCAGGTGTAAACGCAGTTATAAGATCTCCAATACCCCCTTCGCCTTTAGCTAAACTTATAGCGGCTCTGCCTCTGTTGTATGCAATTGCAGCAGGTTGCCAAGGTCCAGGTATAACGGCTGCAATAGGTGCTACTTTCTTAACTACCTTTTTAATCCTTCTAGCAGTTTTTTTTAGAAATTTTCCTAAACCAAATTCAGGCATGCCTGTAATAGGATTGATAGACATACCTTCGCCAACAGTATATTCATTAGGATCAAGCCCTACTGCCGACATTTCATTTTCAATTATTTTTCTTGTAGCTGGAGAGATAACTGCTGGTACTACCATTTCTCCTGTCATGACGTGAGCGAGTTTTGTGTCTCCACCTCGTCCAAGGGCTGCTAAACCTTTATTTGAATTGTCTATTCTATTCATTTTTAAATTTTACCCTATTCTTCTATACATTTTAACCAAAATACAAGTAAGTATCTATCTCCTGATTCTA
>Ga0222719_10003856_pt1 | contig 13239 bp, 27 predicted proteins | sample C33_34DmetaG_FD_165039 | JGI IMG/M metagenome (GOLD analysis project Ga0222719, IMG submission 165039) | Estuarine water microbial communities from San Francisco Bay, California, United States - C33_34D | ecosystem: Environmental > Aquatic > Marine > Unclassified | place: USA: California...
ACTCCCCACTGTGGAAACGGGAACTCTGATATATGTATCAGACGGGGCAGCAGGTAGCCCCGTGGTTGCTTTTGGTGATGGGTCAAACTGGCTGCGTGTTGATACAAGAGCGGCAGTATCTACTTAGGAGATCACTATGGCACACACGATAATAGATGATTACAAGATCTTCCCACGGCTTATGATGCTTGTGGTTACGATCTTGACTTATCAGTCTGTACATTGGTTTATGTCTCTCGACATGCCAAGTCCTAGTCAGGCAGGTCTGGTATCTGTGTGCATGGGCGCACTCACGGGTTGCTTCGGCATCTGGATGAACAAAGAAGCGAAGACCGATAGGTCTCAAGGAGCGGGTTGATGGCTACATTTAGTAATGCAGACTATGCTGGTCCCTTTTCTAGCAAGTATGAAGAAGATGAGGCTTTACAGGGTAATCGTGGTAACCGCGCTTCTCATGCTGCGGCACAAGCAGTACATAGCCGTGGTCTTAGAAACATAGATATTGCTAATAGACCAAGAGACAATAATAGAACTCCACAAACGGACACCTCTATATACGGCACAAATGAAAACCCTATAATGCGTATGTTGGGTATGAAAAACGCTGCACAATACAGCACACCAGAAGGGACACTTGGATATAACCAAGCTTTACCCCAAAACCCTATGTATAATTATGGGATGCAGCCAAGGCAAACTCCAAGTTTAGCGGAAGTAGGACCACCTAGACAAAGAGGAATGGCTGGATCTGGGGGATTCTTTCCAATGCTTGCAGGGGTTGGCCCTGATGGTACTGCCACAGGTATTCAGCAGATGGGTAATAACTTTGCGGGTCAGCGAGAAGCTTTTGGTATGGGACTTGCAAATATTGCAAGCGGAGGCGTTTTTACAAGTGATCCTAATGTAAAAATACAGAAGTTTATGGATCAAGGATTTAGCCCAGACCAAGCGCAAAGGTATGTGCGAGGCACAGAAAACACCGCTGCACGTTTAAAACAAGATGAATTTCTCTACGGTAATCGTTTGAATGAGCGAGGTGGCACCCAAGGAACACAAGCCACTATTGCTACGGGGGAAGTAGATCCAACCGCTGATCCCAATTACATCCCACCTCACTTGCGTTATCTCATGGAGCAGCGAGAGGCTGTAGCCAATATGAATATGGGTGGTTTGATGGCGTTAGGCCCAATGATGCAGCAACAGCAGTATGAAATGGGTAGGCAAATGGCTATGAGAGATATGGGGGTATCTGTATGATTACGCTTCTTGGGAGCTTGCTTGGGTTTACCACATCCTTTTTGCCAGAGGTATTGGGGTACTTCAAAGCAAACCAAGCGCACAAGCATGAGCTAGAAAGAGCGCAGCTTGAGATGGACCTTATGTCTAAACGTGCTGAACTAAAGTTAAGCATCATGGACAAAGAGGCAGACATTAAGGAGACAGAGGGGCTATACCGACATGATAGTATTGATGCGGGAGGCTTTATCAACGCATTACGCGGAAGTGTGCGGCCTGTTATCACTTATTGTTTTTTTGCTCTTTTCGTTGCCATCAAGGTAACTGCTTTGCTGGCGTTATTAGACACGGGCCATGAAATAGGACGTGCTTTATCTTTGATCTGGGATGATGCAACGGCTGGTTTGTTTGCTGCAATCATGTCATTCTGGTTTGGCAATAGAGCGGTAAGCAAATACATGAAGGCAAAACCATGACTTTTAAATTAAGTAGACGCAGCCTTGATAGGCTTGAAGGCGTAGATGAACGCTTACAGGCAGTGGCGAAACATGCTATTACGCTAACTAAAACTGACTTTGGTGTGATTCAAGGCTTGAGAACTTTAGACGAACAGAAGGAACTTGTCGCCAAGGGCGCAAGCAAAACCATGAAAAGCCTTCACCTTGAAGGTAAGGCAATTGACGTTATGGCGTTTGTAAATTCGAGGGCCTCTTGGGAACTCAATTTGTATGATGATCTTGCTGATGCTATTAAACAGGCTGCGATTATCGTTGGGGTGCCTATACGGTGGGGGGCTGCTTGGCATATCGACGATATTCGCACTTGGGACGGAACAATGGAAGAAGCCATGAATGCTTACATTGATTTACGCCGTTCACAGGGCAGACGTCCGTTTATTGACGGCCCACACTTTGAGATAAGAGAGTAGGAAACGGCTATGACAACGCGCGCTGAGACAGAAAATTTTATGACGCCAGAGGTAGAAAAACGGATTGAGGAGCTTCTTTCCGAGGCCCTGACTGATACAGGTGCACCAACCTATAAAAAGTATGGGCAGAAATCTCGGTTCGGTAAGACGGCTGAGGATTTTAGGGATTACTTGATGAGAGAGGCTGATATAGATCTGGAAAAACGTCTTGGCAGAAAAACGCCAAAAAAGTTTGTGCATGGCGGAAAGGCGCATGAGAGTGCTGGCGATGTTCGTTATAATCGTAATCGTGGAAAGACATACTAATGCCTATAATTACAATTAGCATAATGGATGGCGGCATCCCTGTGGACAAAATGTCCAGTGATGGAGATGGGCCAAGCTGCCCGATTGCCACGCAGGATGCGGAGGCTAATGAAGAAGCCAAGGAGCTTGCCATAGAAGAAGCCAACTACCGAGATCCATCTAGCGACGGCGGTTTTAAGTTAACGGAGGTTTGCGGCAATTGTGGCGCGTATAACCAAACAGATGACATGCTTGAGTGTATTGGGGATGAATCTGGGGATCTTGGTTATTGTCAAATGTACAAGTTTATGTGCAGCGCAGATCACACTTGTGATGACTGGGTTAAGGGCGGCCCTATAAAATCAATGGCGGAAGGTTCAGAAAGAGATATTCTTTAATGGACGTTGTTGATTTTGCAAAATATATGTATAAGGTACTACATGGGCGCGAACAAGAAATTGCAAGTGCTCTTGCGTATGATGCTGCTAAAGACTGGGAGCATTATAAACTCATGGTGGGTGAGATACGGGGCCTTACCTACGCTCGTGAGGAGATAAAAGCCCTGCTGGAGAAACACGCAGACGATGTCGAAGACCTTATATCTTCCTGAACATGTTGCGCAGAAAATGAAAAAAGAACGTGAGGAGGCCAAGGCCGACTCTTCGTCTCTTGAAGGCGCTTATGTTGACGCGAAAGAACGCGTCTTAGATCCATCCCTTGTAGACAAGTCACTTACAGAACGTTTGCCTCAACCGACGGGGTGGCGTGTTTTGGTTATGCCGTATCAAGGTGCATCCAAAACGACAGGTGGCATTTTTATCCCTGATGAAGTTCGTGACCGAGAGGCAATAGCCACGGTTGTTGCGTACGTTTTAAAAGTTGGACCTTTGGCTTATAAAGATCCGAATAAGTTCGGGCCCGAAGAGGAGCCGTGGTGCAAAGAAGGCCAGTGGGTATGTATTGGTCGTTATTCAGGTTCGCGTTTTAAGATTGATGGTGGTGAAGTTCGTATCATTAATGATGACGAAGTGATCGCTACGATCTTGGAACCAGACGACATTAAGCACGTCTAGGAGGATAAGATGGCAGAAGAACAAGAAACAGAAGAACAAGAAACAGACGGCAGTGTTGAGGTTGAGCTTGAAGCCTCTGACACAGCGGAGGATCAAGAAGTCTCTGCGGAAGTAGAGGCGTCAGATCCTGAACAGAAATCTGATGAGCTTGATGAGTATGGAGCAAAAGTACAGGCCCGTATAAAGAAGCTTACTGAGAAGTACAGAAAAGAAGAGCGGGATCGCGAAGAAGCGGTACGTATGGCACAACAGTTGATGCATGAAAATCAACGGTTAAAGGGCCAAATGCAAAATTTAGACCGTGGGTATCTTGTTGAATACGGTCAGCGTTTAGAGTCGCAGGAAGCGGCTGTTAAAAACGCATATAAACAAGCGTATGAGAACGGCGACACAGATGCCATGTTCCAAGCGCAGGAAGCGTTATCCCGCATTGCAGTTGAAAAAGACAAGTACACTTTGGCTAAAGCCCGAGCAGAACGTCAGCAAGTGGCTCCACAACAACAACAGCCGCAACAACAGTATCAACAGCAGCAGCAAGTAGCTGCGCCACGACCAGATCCGAAAGCTCAGTCTTGGGCGGAGAAAAACGAATGGTTTGGCACAGATGAAGTTATGACGTATGCTGCTTTTGGCATTCATCGAAGACTTGTCGAGGAAGAAGGGTTTGACCCAGAGAGCGATGAGTATTACAATGAGGTAGATCGTCGTATGAAACATGAGTTTCCTCAGAAGTTTCAAGCGGCGAAAAAATCGGGTGGAGCGCAGGTCGCACCTGCTGCCGCTTCAGCATCTCGCAGTAACAAATCAGGGCGCAGGTCGGTTAAGCTATCACCGTCACAAATAGCGATGGCGAAACGTCTAAACGTACCGCTTGAAGAATATGCTAAATATGTGAAGGATTGATACAATGGCTGATAGAAAACCGCGCTCAAGCGCAACCCGCGAAACTGAAACGCGCAGAAAACCCTGGGCACCGCCCAGTCACCTTGCTGCACCAGATGCCCCAGATGGCTATGTGCACCGTTGGATTCGAGTTGCTATGCGAGGCGAAGAGGACAAAATGAATGTTCACTCTAAGCTTCGTGAAGGATGGGAACCCGTTCGTGCAGATGAGTATCCAAACTATGAAGCGCCTGTTATTGACGAAGGTAAATATCAGGGCGTGATTGGACAAGGGGGCTTGATGCTGTGCCGCATACCTGTTGAAACGGTGTCGGAACGAACTGCATATTACGGGGGCAGAACCCGCGAACAAATGACCGCCGTCGACCAGGACCTAATGAAGGAGCAACATCCTTCAATGCCGATTCAAAACAGTCGGCAAAGTCGTGTATCTTTCGGAGGCCGTGAACGCGACTCCGAGTAACTGAAAAAGGATTGCTACTATGGCAAATACTAATGGTGCATTCGGTCTACGCCCTGTAGGGGTTGTAGGTTCCGCTGCAAACACCACTGGTACGACCGAGTATCGCATTGCTTCAGGTAACACTAACGCGATTTACCAAGGTTCACCCGTAATCCCGCTGTCAACAGGCTTTATTGATATTGTTGGCGCGGCGGCAGGTGGCACTGTAGGTTTAGTAGGTGTTTTCGGTGGCTGCGAATATGTTTCGTCTACTACTGGTGAAACTGTATGGTCAAACTACTGGCCTGGCTCTGGCGCGGATTCTAACTTCCCCGTCAAAGCTTTCGTGTATGACAACCCAATGCAGACATTTGTTATCTGCTCAGACGCTACGCTGACAAGCGAAGCAACTGCGCGCGGACATGTGTTTGCAAATGCTAACTTTGCTAATGCGGATGCTGGTTCTACAACCACTGGTATCTCATCTGGTAAGTTGGGCGTCAGCACAATCGCCACCACTGCTGCATTGCACTTGCGTATCATCGGCATCCAAGATGACCCTGAGAACCAAGACTTTACAGCCGCTGGTATCCCACTAATTGTTCGACTGAATAACAGCTTCAACTCACCGAATGGTGCGATTGTTGCTGGTACACCGTCGACCACAGGCGTATAAGGAGACTAACTTATGGCTATCTCTCGCGCACAACTAGCGAAAGAGTTGGAACCAGGTCTTAACGCCCTGTTCGGTATGGAGTACAATCGGTACGAAAACCAACATGCTGAGATCTACACAACTGAATCTTCAGATAGAGCATTTGAAGAAGAGGTTATGTTATCTGGTTTCGGCGCGGCACCAACCAAATCGGAAGGTTCCGCTGTAAACTTTGACGACGCAAACGAAGCATACACTGCTCGTTACAACCACGAGACAATCGCGTTGGCATTTTCGATCACGGAAGAGGCTATTGAAGATAACCTTTATGATCGTCTGGGCTCACGTTATACTCGTGCGTTGGCACGTTCAATGGCACACACAAAACAGGTTAAAGCTGCGGCTATCCTGAACAACGCCTTTACTGCTGGCGCATCTGCTGGTGGTGACGGTGTTGCATTGTGTGACGCATCTCACCCACTTACATCAGGTGGCACATTTGCCAACGAACCAACAACTGCTGCGGATTTGAATGAGACATCTCTTGAAGATGCCCTTATCAACATCGCAGGTTTTGTTGACGAGCGTGGTTTGAAAGTCGCACTGCGCGGCATGAAGCTCGTGATTCCACGTCAGCTTCAATTCGTTGCAGAACGTCTCATGGTGTCAAATCTTCGTGTTGGCACAGCGGACAATGATGTAAACGCAATTCGTTCTATGGGAATGTTGCCTGAAGGCTATGCCGTCAACGACTTCCTAACAGACCCAGATGCGTTCTTCATCAAAACAGACGCACCTCGTGGATTTGTCCACTTCGAGCGTACTCCGCTGTCCACTAACATGGAAGCAGACTTCGACACTGGTAACATGCGCTTTAAAGCCCGTGAACGTTACAGCTTTGGATTTTCAGATCCACGTTGTGTATTTGGTTCACCTGGCGCGTAAGTTGTGGTATGATGGGGTAATCCTTTCATTTGGATTACCTCCCTGTTGGACTGGGGCTACTTCGGTAGCCCCTTTCTTTTATTCGCATTCACTAAAGGTAAGAGCGAAGTCATAGCTAGAATTGTTGGGGGTCGGTAAGAAGACCACTGTTTGCATTTCAGTGAGGTCTCCAGTCTGCCACCAACTTTTGTTTGTTTCATTTTCGTTTAAAGTTTGTGTTGCATTACCTTGCATCTTAATAGTTTGGTCAGATAAGTTTCCTCTATCCACACTTAGGCCATCTGTTGGACCGTAGCAGGCTATGGATGTCATGTACGGATGTTTTTTGTTGGTTGTGTAAAAGTGCAACAAAGTTTTTACTTGATCAAAGTTTTTGGTCATAGTGTTACTCCAACCTTGTTGATTGGGGGAAATCTCTCCAATTTCATGTTTAGTCATACCTGCTTTATGAAACTGCTCTACTTGAATGTTGTAACTGGTGTAATTGTTAACGGTGATTGTGCCGTGCCAGTGAGTCTTACTCATAGTCGATCCTCATATTCGTCAATTGGTGGGATTTCTTTTGGGTTAGGTTCTTTTTCTTTGTTCATGAAGCACCTCTTTAGCAGATATGTTTTTATATCATGCTTTCTTTTCGTCTCAAACTTCTGTATGTTTAGTGTATCCCTGACAGCCGCATGGGGTGGCTGACTAACCCAGACAGGAGATCGACATGGGTACAACTACTTTTTCAGGTCCTATTAAAGCAGGGACCATCAAAGACACCACTGGAACAACAGTGGGTTCGGACAAAGCAAACGTTGGTTTTGTTTTGATGGCGCAAAGCGGAAACGTTGTTTTTGGTGCGGACGGAACAGAAACCGTTGTTGCTACACTTCCAGCGAATAGCCAAATTTATCAAATTGCGGTTGATGTGACCACTGCGTTTGATGCAGGCACAACCAATACGTTAGACATCGGTGATGGAACAACGGCTGATAAATACGCAGATGCACTAGCTGCTGGTGCGCAAGCCCGTGTTCTTGCTACTTCTGATGTTTCTCAGATTGGAAACTTGATCGACATTGGAACCTCTGATGTTGATATCACGGTGACCTACAACCAGACAGGTACAGCAGCTACTGCGGGTGCAGCTACAGTCACGGTATTGTATCTACAAAACCGCAACCTCTCATAAGGAGGTAACTCATGGCTGGTCCAGTCAGTGCATATAATTGGGTTCAAGGAACGGCGGCTGCGGTTGTCGGTCCATCTCGTTCTCGTTTACGGCAGGTTGTAATTTACGGTGCGGCTGCGGGTGCGTTCACGTTGAAAAACGGTGGCGCAAGCGGTGATACTTTGCTTACGCAAACATTTCCGGCAGGTCACCACGTAATGAACATTCCAGATGACGGCATTATCTTTTCGGAAGGTGTGTACGTTTCTGCGTTTACAGGTGCGAGTAACCAACTAACGATCATCCTTTCGTAGGAGGGTCCCATGGCATACGATATCCGTTCCATTTCACAGGTCGGAACATCTGAGCCATTTGAGCTACAGGTGGCCCGTGGTCAAATCACGGGCCATAAAACGATATTTAAGTTTGGTTACAACAGCGATGTTGGAGCCACAAAAGAAACCATCTGGGAACAAGGTGGTTTGTATTCCTACCCCCCATCAGCCACGGTGATGACTATATCAAGCAGTTCAACTGACGATACTGCCGCAGGGACTGGTGCAAGAACAGTAGAAGTTTTTGGCTTAGACGCCGATTACAACGAAATAAACGAAGTTGTTACATTAAACGGACAAACAGCAGTTAACACCACAAAGTCTTACCTCCGTATAAATCGCGGCCTTGTTCGCACCGCAGGTAGTGGTGCCGGAAATGCTGGTATAATCTACGCTGGTACAGGCACAGTGACCACTGGAGTTCCAGCTAACATTTACCTGACCATAAATGGGGATGGTGATAACCAAACATTGATGGGTCTTTGGACAGTTCCCGCAGGATATACAGCGTTCCTTACAAAAATGGCTTTGTCCACAGGCACATCAACTCAGACACCTGCTATTCTGAATGCTAGTCTTGTTGCTAGACCCTATGGGGAAGTGTTTCAAATAAAAGAAAGATTTACTCTTACAGATGGCGCACACGAACAGTTTTATACTTTTCCATTAAGGTTCACAGAAAAAACAGACTTAGAAATGAGGGCGTTTTCTTCCTCTGGATCTGTTAACTTTGACGTTTCTGCGGCAATGGAATTTGTTTACATTCAAAATGTGGGGCCAATCTAATGCCTAAGATCGACAAGTCCAAGATGAAATGCAATAAGCCCAAGCGTCAGGTATCTGGTGGCAAAAAGTTTGTTGTAAAAGCCTGTGATAAAGGGAAAGAAAAGATTATTCGATTCGGGGATGCTAATATGACTATCAAGAAGTCAAATCCCAAACGAAGGAAATCATTTCGTGCCCGTCACGGTTGTGATACTAAACGTTTAGATAAACTAACGGCCCGTTATTGGTCGTGTAAAATGTGGTAAAGATGGATAAGAACGTGCAACTTTTGTTTTGGGGGACTGGTCTGACGTTAGGGTCGGCGGGTCTTGTGTGGATGATTTCGACGTTGATTAGCGTGGATAAACGGACAGAAGTTATGGACGTAAAAATAGATCATTTGGTTCAAGCGGTCGAGCAGTTAACAGAAAGGCAAGCAAGTTATGATCAGTCGTGGACAGATGCCCTTTCAAATCTCCAAGCCTCCAGAGGTGAAGACTAATGGCAAAAAAGTCAAAAACAAAAAAAGACGCGTGTTATCACAAAGTAAAAAGCCGATACAAGGTTTGGCCCAGCGCATACGCAAGCGGGGCGCTCTCAAAATGCCGAAAAGTGGGAGCCGACAACTGGGGCGAATCTTCTAAAAAACGTAAACGCCCTGTTAAGAAAAAACTGAAGAGCGGCGGGATTATAGCTTTTGGTTGTGGCGCTGTCGAAGAAGGTCGTCGTAAAGAAACGAATTTGTACTGATGGCAAAGAAAAAGAACACCTTACGCGAATGGTTTTCCCAGAATGACGGGAAGGGTTGGGTCGATTGTAAGACTGGCAAGCCTTGTGGTCGTCAGAAAGGTGAGAAGCGTAAGAGTTATCCAGCCTGTCGCCCTACGATGGCACAGTGTACATCCGCCGCGAAGAAGAAGAAGTCTTCCAAACGGATTAGTTGGAAAGCAGCGAACGGTGGTCAAGCGAGGGTGTTTTGATACGAGCATGGGCAGAGGATTTGGCGAAGCCGACAGAGTACAATAACGGGGTAGCTTCCTGTCCGTTTGCGTTGCCTGCTATCGAATCCGGAGAAGTCACTGTAGTTGTTACTGATGATTGGATAGAAGATACGGTAAGAGCGTGTCGCGCCTTTGAGCAGCTTGATTACAAAGTGATCCTTATTTGGGACTCGTCATTCGATGGGTCGTACGAGCAGCTTGAGGCAGGATGCACGATGCTAAATCGGAAGTTCACTGAACAAGGGAAAGACATATGGCTTTTGTGTTATCTAGGTGATGAAGCGATTGTTTTTGTGCAGCGTTGGAGTGAGCTTGAGAATGCTGCTGCAAAGTTAGAGAAACTAGGGTACTATACAAACTATGACCCTCAAGAGTATGAACGGCTCATCTTAGGCCGTAGACAAAGGAGTATGTAAGATGCCAGGTAAGAAACCAGATTTCCTTGATTTGGACAATGACGGAAACACAACTGAGCCAATGGCGGGTGCCGCAAAAAAGAAAATGATGCGCGGCGGTAAAGTTAAAATGATGCGTGGCGGTAAGGTGCCAGGTATGATGCGCGGCGGCAAAGTAAAAATGCAGGGCGGCGGTATGGCAGATGTTGTACAGGGTATGGCAATGGTCAAAGATGTCGCGCAGCAAATGAACAAGCCTCGTGCACAAGTTGACGGCATGAATGCAAACCAGATGAGTTCTGCTATGGGTATTCAAGACATGCCCATGACAAGCGGTGGAATGCGTAAAATGCGTAATGGTGGTAGAGTATTCTAATGGCAACTTCAGGTTCAAGAGACTTCGAACTCGACGTAGGTGAGTTAATCGAAGAAGCATTTGAGCGGTGCGGGCTTCAGGTTCGTACGGGCTATGATGCTAAGACAGCGCGTCGGTCCTTGAACCTGATGTTCGCTGAATGGGCAAACCGTGGTCTGAACTTGTGGACCGTAAAGCAGGCGACAATTACGCTTACGGCGGGTCAGGGACAAGAAACGTTGAACGCTGATGTGGTCGACATGCTTGAGATGGTTTTGCGCCGTGACGGTACGGACTATGAGATTGACCGTTTAAGTCGCGGTGAGTATCTAACGTTACCTAATAAAACAACGCAGGGTCGTCCTAGCCAGTTTTATTTTGATCGTCAGATCCAACCTGTGATTAACATGTGGCCTGTTCCAGAAAACTCTACGGACCAGATTGTTTACTACTATGTTATAAGGATTGAGGATGCGGATACGCTTGTCAACACTACTGATATGCCTTTCCGTTTCTATCCATGCATGGTTGCTGGTCTTGCCTATTACATCGCCATGAAACGTGCGCCAGAGCGTCTTCAAATGCTTAAAGCTGTGTACGAGGAAGAGTTCCAACGTGCATCGGATGAAGACGATGACCGCGTTCCTTTGAAACTGCAACCTAGTATTCGATACTTGAGGGTCTAATGGCATACGCAAGTGGAAGCAAAGCTTGGGGTATTTCTGATCGGTCAGGTCGCCGTTACCGTCTTCGTGAGATGAAGAAGGAGTGGACGGGTGCTTTGGTTGGTCCAGATGAATATGAGCCGAAGCATCCACAGTTGTTTCCGATTAAGGTTGGTCCAGATCCTCAAGCTCTTCGGAACCCAAGACCTGATGTAGCTGAGGCGTTACAAGTATATGTTGGCGTTCCGACTGTTGAATATCCAAAACTGACCCGTCCTCGTATGTTAGGGTCGGTTGGATCGGTAACAGTGACGACGTAGGAGAAAAGCAAATGGCGTTCACACTTACCGAATTAACCCAAGCAATACAGGATTATTGCGAAAACGACGAAACAAGTTTCGTAAACAATATTCCTTTGTTTATCCGTTTAGCGGAAGAACGCATCTTGAAGAGTGTGCAGTTGAATCTGTTTAAGAAGAACGTTTCTGGTTCGATGACGAGCGGTAATAAATATTTGGCGGCTCCTTCAGACTTCTTGGCACCTCTTTCTCTTTCTGTTGTTGACGGCAACGATGACTTACAGTTCTTGATGTTTAAAGACACGGACTTTGTTCAAACATATACTCCCGATGCAACGACGACGGGGTTGCCTTTGTACTATGCATCATTTGATGTAGATAACTTTATTTTGGGTCCAACTCCAAATGCTAACTTTGTCACTGACTTGCACTATTTTTATCGCCCAGCAAGCTTAACGGCGGGCGCAGGATCTGGCACAACTTGGTTAAGCACGAATGCGGAAATTTCTTTGTTGTATGGATCGTTGATCGAGGCGTATACATACATGAAGGGCGAACAGGATGTTATGGGCATGTACATGGCTCGGTTCCAAGAAGCTCTGGGTCGTATGAAAAACCTCGGTGAAGCTCAAGAGACGACGGACGAGTATGTTACAGGTAGAATTGTACGGATTAAATCATGATACCAAAGCTCCAAATAGCAGAGCCGGATGGGTTTTCGGTTGAGGTACACACCACTCAGAACCGTGGCTTTACGCCAGAAGAAATAGCAGAACGGTGTGCGGATAAAATCATTTCTGTTTCGGATGAAGCGCATCCTGCAATACAGGCTCAAGCTAGGGCATTTAAGGGGGATATTTCTCGTTTAGTTGCGTTCTATCTACGAGAGGCTATCAAAAGCGACAGAACTACGGTATATAATGCACTTACAGACGCAGGCCATTCAGAGCTTGCTGAGTTGATAAGGAGACTGTGACATGGCCTTTACTGGCAACTTTATGTGTACGTCCTTCAAGCAAGAACTGCTTCAGGCGAAACACGATTTTACTGCGTCTACAGGCCACACATTTAAGCTGGCTTTGTACACAAACAGCGCGTCTTTTACGGCAGCGACAACAGATTACACAGCAACCAACGAAGTTAGTGGTACTGGGTATTCGGCAGGCGGTGGAACGCTGACAAACGTAACGCCAACTACATCAGGTACTACAGCGTTTACAGACTTTGCCGATTTGACGTTTTCGACTGCGACGATTACTGCGCGTGGAGCGTTGATATACAACACCACAACAGGTGGCGGTTCAAGCACTACAGACACAGTGGTTGTGTTGGATTTTGGTGGAGATAAAACATCTACTGCTGGGGACTTTACTATTGTTTTCCCAACTGCGGATGCATCTAACGCGATTATTCGGATCGCCTAAGAGGGCGTGACCGATGGTCCAGATTACAGGTTGGGGTCGAGGTACATGGTCTAGTGGACCGTGGGGTGAGCCTCTTCCTGTTGAGCTCACGGGTTTATCTGCTACAGGGCAGGTAGACTCGGTTAGTGTTCTCACTGTAAACAACATTCCTGTTACGGGGTTGGCGGCGACGGGCGGTGTCGGCACTGTCCTAGTCAATGCTGCGGCAAGCACATCAACTACTGGAGTTTCTGGGGCGGGTGCTGTTGGAAATGTTGTAGTTGCGGCAAACGCCGATGTTTCAGTTACGGGTTTATCTGCTACAGGTGGTGTCGGCACTGTCACTGTTACAGGTATTGCAAACGTTACTCCAACGGGTGTTTCCGTTACGGGTGAAG
>Ga0222719_10003858_pt1 | contig 13238 bp, 7 predicted proteins | sample C33_34DmetaG_FD_165039 | JGI IMG/M metagenome (GOLD analysis project Ga0222719, IMG submission 165039) | Estuarine water microbial communities from San Francisco Bay, California, United States - C33_34D | ecosystem: Environmental > Aquatic > Marine > Unclassified | place: USA: California...
ATTGTATTATAAAAATCAATTGTCTGAGTTTCAGGTATTCCATAACTGCTACTAGCACTTACAAACTCTTCAACTGTTGCATTTCTTAACATATTATCAGTTACTAATGTTCTAAATTCTAATTCATTCAATCCAAAACTTTCTATAAAATTACTAGTAATTATTTCCCTTTGCCTTAATATTATATTCAACATACTGTTAGGATTTAATTGTTGATTTCTTATCAGATTGCCTAAATTATTAGAAAAGAATTCTGCTACGGATTGCATACTAGGTGTTAATTTTGTAAAATTCTTATATGTATTTTTTAAGAAGACATACATACTACTACCCTCAGGTGTATATGCACTACCTAAACCAAGTATTTCTAAACTATGTTTCAAACTACCAACAAAAGCCATCATTGTTAAAAATATTGCTATACTAGCACCTATTTGACTTCTAAATATTATTTGTTCGTCCCTGCCTATAACTTCATCTGTTTCTCCATTACTTTTATATTGGATATTCATACCGCAATGACTATAACCATCTTTTTGTCCTTCTATTCTAGGAGGCATATATGAAATTACATCGTTTTCTAATGTAACTCTATAATGATGTCTTACTGTGTTATCCATTATCTGACTACTTCTATAATCCATACATCTAGGACTTCCAAAAGTATATAATCTAATCTGTTCTTTATCTACTTCCTGAGCTATTAAATAGGATAATATAGTACATACTCCTGCACCTAATGAATGACCTGTAAATATAATAGTTGTATCAATATCCTGCCTATAATATTGTCTAATAAAATCAGATACTTCATCAAAAACATCCATCGCCATTTTATACATTCCTCTATGAAAATTCATCAAACCTACATTTTGCATACCTACATTCAAATCAACTAGTACATCACTTATAAATTTTTCTAAGTTATGTGTTATTTCAGGTGCATCAGTTCCTTCTATTGCTACAACAATTCTACTTTCATCTTCATCATATAAACAAAAACCAAATGAATTGTATGTAAATCCTGCTACACCCAAAGGTGAGCCATTATCTTGTCTTCCTATAAATTGTTTGACTTCATATTTATCTAAATTATATTCAGGAGGGACACTATCAAAAGTAGGATATAATAAAGGTATATCATAAGTTAAAGATGCAAGAGCACTGTAATGGTCGGCTAGATTAGGGTCATAATTGACACCACCAGCACCCAAAGACCACTCTTTTGTTTCATTAAATGTTACTTCTGAATTCTTATCAGTTTGTGTTATAGGTGGGTTTATATCACCAGTAGGGTGTTTTGTATCAGCTCCATCAGGAGCAACTGGTCTAAAATCTCTTCCCCTTGGTTTATCCTTTGGTAGGTCATCATCTATTTTCTTATCAGGTGTATCAGGTTTAACATCTATATCAGGGTCTTGTTTATCCTCAGGACTTGGAACTGGTCTAAAATCTCTACCGTGTCTATGTCTATGCATCTTTTCCCTTTCTTCCATTCTTCTCTTATACTTTTCTGCTCTATCTTTTCTTAATTCTTTTCTTCTTACATCATAATCATCTTTATTAAAACTTCTAGGAATTACTTTCCCTGTCTTTTTATCTCTTAAAATAATCCCTCCATTATGTTTTTCAAATGCTCTATCCCATCTATACCTTTCTTTACTAGACATTATAGGTTTCTGATATATCCATTGAGGTTTTCCTCCTCTTTGTGTATAAGCTTTCATACTTTCTTTAACTTGGTTCATATCATCGCTATTAAATCTTCTTTCATTTTTAATGTAATATCTCTGCCAAAAAGGAGGATGGGCGGTTTCTAGTTCAGAAGGACTTTTAATATCTCCAAAGTCAGGTAGATTTTTCTTACCTTGTTTCTGATTTATTTTATATCTTATAAATTCAGCATTCAATGCATCTTTATAACCAGTATCTTTGGTACTTTGTTGTTCGTAATGTGTCATCATATAAGGGTCAGCCATTGTAAGACTAGACATTACAGGGTGACTACTATGTTCTTGACTACCTGATTGTCTTAAATATTCATTGGTCCAGTTTCTGATTTTATCCATTGGTGTCCTTCCTTCGGTTGATAATATAGCACCAACTGACACCTTAGGCATTTTTTTATATACACCATTCTGAACTTCTCCTAATGTATATCCGTCAGGGTCATTACCATTCTCTACCCATTTTCTATATAGATTAGCTCTATTATTTATTTTATCAATTTGTTTATTCATAACTTCTGTATATTTCTTTAATGGTTCATATAATTCAGCGGTTTTAACATAATGTCCTGTGATATGTAGGTTTCCCATATTATTAATATCTTTATCTTTCAAACCTAATTGTTGTTTCATTTCCTCCCTAGTTCTTTTTCTAGTAAATGTATTTTTGATACCATCGTTTATTTTTTCAGCAATATTACTTATAACATCTTGTCTATCATCAAATATATCTTCATCTCCTGTTACATCAGTAGGTAGTTTATAACCTTCAACAGGGTAGCCTTCATCAGGTATAAATATTTCAGCATCATTATTAAACTTTGGATTAAAATATATATCCCAAGCCTTCCATTTTTCAGCCTCAGTTTCATACTTACCTTCTCTTACCTTCTTTTTCATATCCATCTGAGCGTAATAATCCTCATTATATTCTTTTGTTTTTGCATCTTGTTTAACTCGTTCTATCCTATGACTTATAACTTGTTCTAACATCATACCTGAACTAATAATAACACCTGCTAGTCCCAGAGTTTCAGCAATACTACCAGCTAGGGCTATGTATGGAGCACTCGCTTCCATTGCACCGCCTACTGTACCTGCTACTGTATCAATTAATCCTGTTCTTTCTAATTGAGTTGCTACATTTTGGGTTACTTCTTCTTGCATAAATGCCCCTAGTTCAGTAACATCTGATACAGCACTTTCTAATCCAACATCAGCATCTCCTATACCTAAGGCTTGGTCTATTTCTTCCCAACTCATAAAATCCCCATCCTTAGTTACCAAACCTAAATCGTCAGTTGATTTTATTTCAGTCATTTCTATACCAGCTTCTGGGTATTGTTCTCCGTCTAGTATTCCTTCTTTAACATTTTGTCTTACTAATGATTTATATTTATAAAAAGGACTATCTACTTCATCTAAACCTAATAAATCACCTTGAAAATTATAATCTTTCTTCATAAATTCTGCTATTCTAACCGCTTCTTCCTTACTATGTCCCATACTTTCAAAAACTTGTGGTCCAAATGCTCTATCAAAACTTTTAACATCCATAAATTCCCTTCTTAATGCTCCCATTTCTTCTGTTGTTAGTCCTGCTTCTCCTGTAAATCCATCATCCATTACACCATTTTTTAATCTATCTATCTGTCTTAAAGCATTATCCCTTTCAACAGCAACACTACCAACGCTAGGTTTAGGTTTATTTCTTATTCTTTCTATTTGTAATTCTGCTAGTTCCTGAGGTGTATAATCAGGTGTAGGTACAGATAATTCAGGTTGATATTGTTGTAATTCAGTACTAGCAAATTGTCCCCTCAATCGGTCTAAATCTATTTCTACCATCTCTTGACTATCAAAACCAAATTTCCGCATTAAATTTTTTGCCTTATCACTCCCTAGAAATTCAGATACTTGTTCTTGTGACCTTAAATTACCTTGTGATATAATATATTTATAAGCGGGGTCTTTTGAGCTTACTACTGCACCTGATACTATTGATACTATACTATTAGGGTCATCAGGGTTTATATAAAATCCAAAATCTGCTTCTGCATCTTTAACAAATTGTTCCTGTTCTTGTTTAATCTTTATCATAGTATCGTGTCTTTTTTTTAGTTCGTGTATGGCATTATCATTAATTTTTTTCATAGCACTCTGTACTAATTGTTTTTGTTTATCAACATTGTCAGACATTCTTTATATATTAATAGTATATAAAAAAAATCTTAAATAAAAAGTTAGAATAATTCATTACTTGTATAATCAAAATACATAAATACTGCTTCTATATTACTAGCACTTGTAAGGTTAGCTCCATTATTGTCTAATAATCTAGCAATAAATACATCTTGGATATTTTCAGTACCTAGATTTAAATCAAATTCTAGGGCTTCAAACTTTGCATTTTTATCTATTGGAAGGTCTAAGGCACCTCTACGGCTATTAGTATGTATCTCATAACCTGCTAGAAATGGTAGCTCAACTGCTATATGTGTTCCTGAATAACTTGAACTTGCTTTAACTATAACTACTTTTGTTAGATGCATATTTTGGGCTTTTATAGTTCTATCTAATACAACTTTTGTTGTCCCATCAGCGGATGGACTTAATTTTAACTGCAATACGGGCATTATATAATATGTTTAGAAAAAAATTCTAATTTAAATAATTTATATATAAAATTAATTTAGCCTATATTATTTTCTAAACATTATATATACAGGAATGTCTAAAAAGACTAAATTGAGTTTAACAGGATTAAGACAAGCAATTCTACCAGTAGGTAAGTATTATGATATGAAAGCGGATAAGTTACTATCTATTTTTGGTGTCAATAAAAATCAAAAAGGGGCAGGATTAAAACCAACAGCTAAGTTTAAAACTTGGTTAAAAAAAAATGCATCAGATGAGGATTATTTAACAATCCTTAAAGAGATGGAACAAAGAGCGGATGCTTATAATAAAGATGCAGAAGAACAAGGAGTATCACCAGACAAATATTATACTAATCAAATTAAATCTAAGGGTCTTCAAAGAAATAAAGAAACACCAGCAAGTGAGAAGATTAAAGAAAAACTAAAATCAATATTAGGAGGTGAGGCAAAGGAAGAAGATGTTAAAAAAGTTGAAACAGTTAATCCAAAAGACCTTAAACAAGTTATGGAAGGTTTGAAAAAAGAAGCAGAAGAAGAAGCAGATAAACCTTATACCAGAGGTAATAAACAAAGACCACCTGAAAGAAAACCTAGAAAAAAAGAAATGCCTGGGTCTAGAACAGCAAAGAAGGATAAAGAAATTAGAAGAGAGGCTAAGGTTAAAAAACTAATGACAGGAGAACCTGATGTAGTAGATATAATACAAGGAAAATCAAAAGAACAAGTACAAAAAGAAACAGCAAAAAAAGCAACTACATTGTTAAAAAAGAAACTAGAAAATAATGTTAAAAAAATATCAGAAGCAGAAGATGCTAAGGAACAACAAGAAGAAAGAAACAAAGTAAGGGTAGTAGTCAAAGAACAAAGTTCAGATATTACAGACCCTACAAGTGGAGAAAATAGTTTTGATAACATACAACTAGCAGTAACTGATTTTAAAAATAAAACAGGTCAAGGTATTCATACAGATGAACTAATGAAAAATATTAATGAGTTTATGAAAAAAGAGCCTGAAATGGAAAGCCGTAGCGTAATGGTAGAACAAGAGGCAAGTGTTCCTAGTCTTATGGGAGATGATAAACCATATCAACCACCAGCAGAAACAAAAGAAGAAGTAGGAGATGATGAAACTAAACAAGATGAACCATTAAGGGGACAAGTACAACAACAGGGACTGGGTGGAAGACAAGGATTTAGAAGACCACCTCAACAACAAGCACCTAGAAGACCAGAAGAAGCATTAGAAAATACACAGTATGGTGATTTAACAATACCTCAGGAGGTTGAAAGAGATGCAGGAGATGGTAGATTAGGAATATCACAGGCACCTGTTCCTCAGATGGATATAGAGACAGAAACCATATCTAGAAATAAAAAAACTATCCAACTGTTAAGGTCAGAGTGCAAATGTTTTAAGCAAATTTATAAAGATAAAATCAAAACAAAAAGGTTTAAGACATTACTTAATGTTGATTTGGAAAGAAAATCATTAGATGAGGTAAGATTGATACATAAACATTTTACAGAAGAGGTTAGAGATTATTATAATAGTCATAGAGGTTTAAGAGTAGGCGTTATCATAGACCCAGCTATATTAGGTCTTAACATACAGGCATTACAAGGAATGATAGCTCCAAGAGTACCTAGTTACGCCCCAGCAGTAGATGCAGGAAGACAGGCGGAAGGTTTTAGTCAGGCAGGAGGAGAATTAAGGAGAAGACCACCAACAGGACAAACCCCAGCACTAGCAGACACTGATGTGCATTATAAACTAGGCGGTGTAAGACACGCTACTGGAAAATATGATAGAGATATTGAAAGTTTGAATAATCATATAGATAGAGAGGAGGATAAAAAGAAATCTAATTTTGGTAGAGGTAGTACAAGATTTAATCAACCTAAAACTTTTAAAAATAGTTTTTATCAAGCACCTAGTCATACAAACATCCCAACAATAAGGTTGAAAACTAAATAAACATATAAAAATAAAATCTAAGTATATTATATATGAATGATAACCTACAATTTAACGATGGTGGTTCAAGGAACTATACAACTGATGGTATAACTAGTAATACAAGAGCAAGTATTCAAAAATCAAAGATATTAACATCAGATGAATTATCTAACTCATTAAAAACATTTGACCCTACTACATTGTCACCTAATAGTATGATATTAGTTCAAGCACCTAGAAGGTCTGGAAAAACAACATTGGTTGAGAGTATGATAAGCGATTATAGAAAGAAAAATAAAGTTGATTTAGTATTATTATATAGTAAGTCAAATGCAGGATTTAGTCAGATACCTCAGAAATATAGATTTAGAACATTAAAAACACTACCTGATTTAGTTAATACTCAATTAGAAGTTAAAAGAGCAAATACAAAAAGAAAAACAGAATTTATAAAATCAAATATTATAGTTGTTGTAGATGACTTTATAGATGGTAGTAGAACTGATGTTAGACAATCAGATTTATTAGTTAAGATGGCTACAATGGGTAGGCATCTATCACACAAAGAAAATAGTAATATGATGGTAATATTTTTATCTCAATTGATGACGGCTATTCCTCCCGTTATGAGGCGTAATATGGATTATATAATAACCTTTAAAATTGCTAGTAGATTGGAAAGAAAAGCTATAACAGAAGAATTTTTAACATTAAAATCAGGAAGAGGAGGACTACAAGAAGCATATAATTTATTTGATGTTGTCAATACACAAGATTATCTAGCACTAGTAATTAATGGAACAAAGAGTAATAAGTACAGATACTCTGATTATGTATTTAAGTATATAGCAAATCCTAACCTTCCTACTGAGAGATGGAGCGGAAACAATAAAGATTTTGAAACACCTTTAAAAATATACTTTTAAAAATAATCTAAATTATTTTCTAAGTAATATATATATATGTTTAAGATTAAGAACCTAGCAATAGCTCAACAACGAGGAGGTGTTAATGGAAAACAAGGATTATTTCAGAACAAAACTAAAAAGAAATCAGTGAAAGAAGTAATACCTAGTAACCAATATGCACCTTCCAGAGTTGAAAAAAAATCAAAGAAAAAACAAAAAGGTATAGGGAACAGGCAAATGTTTGAGAGTGTAAGATTTAAATCTACACGACCTGAAATGATGGGTTTAGGTAGAGGTAAGGTATCAGGACAGCAAAATTTTGACGGACAAGAACAATTAGACTATGACCCACTAGCTCACGCATTAGGAGATGATACTTTAAAGGGAGGTTTTAATATAGGTGGAGATGACTACCCTGAAAGAAAAAACGCAAAACCTGAACTTTCTGTTAAACCAAAATTTGTAATTAAGAGTTCAAAAGGAAATAGATTAGGTAATGTAATACATCCTGACCCATACCCAGCAACTCACGATATAGAAAAGAATGTATCATTTAAAAGTAATGTTATGATTAAAACAAAATAAATATCTAATTATAATATAATGAGTTATACAATAACAGATTATACTAGAAGACAGGCTAAAAAATACGGTGTCATTGTTAAGAAATCATTAAGGAAAGGAAAGAAGATAGCAGTATTTAGAGGAGATAAAAAACTAGTAGATGTTGGAGCGATTGGTTATAATGACTACCCTACATTTATGAGAACAAAAGGTAAGGAATATGCGGATAAAAGAAGAAGATTATACAAGATAAGACATAACAAGGATAGAAATAAAGTAGGTACTCCTTCTTATTGGGCTGATAAATTACTATGGTAATGAATTTTATTTTATTTAAATTAATAATAAAATAAAATATATTTAAAAATAAAATATTAGTATAATGTATATGAGTACAATGGAAAAAACCAACGACCAAATTGTTAAGGAATACCACGAAAAATTATTAAAAAAAAGAGAGTATGCTAAGAAGTATTATGCTAAGAATAAACAAAAGATAGCACAAAATCAGAAAAAAAGATATTTAGAAAACAAAGAAAAATATCAGAACTATTATTTAGACAATAAAGAAAGATATAGAAATTATTATTTAGAAAACAAAGAAAAAATTATTAATGTTGCTAAAACGCACTACTATAATAAGAAACAAAATAATCAAGAAATACAACAACCTGAGTAATTCAAATAGTTTTTATTTTTATATATATTTATATTAAAATAAAAAACATTTAAAAATAAAATATTATCTTATATTATAATAACAATGAATAATCTAAAAGTATTATTGCAAAATGACAACACTTTAAACAAACCAAAAAGGATTAAATGGGGTGGTAGATTAACTAAAAAGTTCCTAGCGTGGAACAGAAAACAAATAAGAGCAGGAAGAACTAATTATTACGCAGATGAAAGATTTTTATATAACGCTCAAACAAAAAGATTTATCAAGGGACAATTTGATAATAGATATAAATCAAGAACTCTTAAAAAATCATTTAGAAAAAGGTTCTCAGTACAAGGTTCTATATTAATGAATAGAAATGATAAAGTTTATAAATATCAAAAAGGAGATGATTATGATGAACTCCAAAAGAACTGGTTGTTAAGGGAGATTATAAAGAATAACAACATATCAGGTAATTATAGAATTATCATAAAAGAAACAAATGGACCTGAACTATTCATACACGACCAAACTTATGAAATTCCTTCTAGTAATGTAGGCAAATGGTATGATAGTGTTTATAATGAATTCAGAGCAAGTAGTGATAAAATGAAATGGAATTTATATCAACAAGGAGGTGGTGACCTATTTAATATGGTAGGTATGGTAGATGCAGAAATAGATACAAATATTGAAGGAGACATTACATTTATATTTTCTAAATTGACAACTATTACACAACAATATTTTCAACAATCTTTTCTAGATGGTGTTAGTCATTGTTTCTTTACACCAGTTATAAGTTGGGCTAATAATTGTTTAGAAAATTCAAAATCAAAAGGTGCCAAGGCAAGGTATCAAACTATTATAAATAAAATTGAAGGTAAGGAATTAAAATCAGGAAAAAAGATAATAGGATATAAAGAACAATACAGTAAGGGTATTCCTGAACCTGATATAGGTATGGTATGCGAAGAATTACAGATAGGAGTTGAAATAGACCAACCATTTCAGAACAAGAAATTTTTTGAATACAGGAGTATGAAAAAACCATTGAAAGTATTTAATTTTTTGAATACTAGATTGAACCACATTGAAGAACAAGATAAAGAACATAATTTTAATTATGTATATGATAATTATGCTGAAACTAAAATAGTAACAAGAGATGAATTATACAACTTAAAGAAAGAATTTGATGAAGAACAAACATTTTATACATATTCTAAGGACTTCCACGGTATCAGTGCAATCAGAACAATTGATAAGGTATATCATTTAAAAGATGATTATCAGGAAACAGTTAAAGAATTTGAAAAAGCTAATTTTAATTTTTATCATTATGATGCTAGAAAATACCCTAAGCTACATAACTTTATTATGAATGGAACACATTTTAATGGTACAAGTGATTTTATAGATACCTCTGAATTAGATGCAGATGAAGATGTTGTTAAACATATTGATTTAAAAAAAGCATATACTCAATACAAACAAACTAAATACTACTGTGGTTTTATGGGTAAGATAACAGATTTTAGAAAGGTTGATAATTACAATCAAGTAGGATATTATTACATTACACATTTAGATTTATCTGATGCTAATAAAAAATTTGTTAAACTAAATGATAAACTAGGTTGGTTTGTAACTAAAAATATTTATTCAAAAGGTGAATTAGATTGTTTATCTGAAATGGGAGCAACATTCAAAGTTAAGTATGGAGCTTATGGTATTAAATGCGACTTTGATTTATCTGAGGAAATGATTAATAACAAAGAAACAGTAACAGTAGGAGATAGAAGTTTTAAAATAGCATATTATGCAAAATGGGTAGGTATGATGGCTTCTATCAGAGAAAACAGAAGTATTTATATGAATGGAGATGATAAATTTTTTGAAACATTACAAACTGATTATGATATTCAAGTGTCTGAATGGGATGGAGAAAAAAGAGTAATCATACCAAGACATACTATGAATTCAAAAAGACATATAGCAGGGCAGATTGTAGCATATCAAAGATTAGTTATGTTAGAGCAACTTATGAAAATGGACTTAGATAAACTTATTAGAATATGCGTAGATGGTATTTATTATTACGACCACGATTTTGAAAGTTCTGAATTATTTGTACCAAAAGATAAAAAGACATTTAGAAACTCTGAAACAGCAAGATACCTTAGTCATATTGTTGAAGATAAAGGAGAAATAGTTACAAGTGATGCTTATGAACTAGAAGAATATGAAGATGATTTAGGTACATATTTAGATTATGATTATTCTAAACCTACTACGGTTGTTGAAGACGATAAACAACAAGAGCAATTTATGGGTTGTCCTATTGATGTAGAACCAAGAGCATTTTATAAAAAAGAATTATTTTTAGGAGCAGGAGGTAATGGTAAGACACATTTTAATTTATATGATGAAGGATTGATTAATGTAGTATATGTTGCTCCTAGTTGGAAACTAACAAGTGCAAAGAAAAAAGAAATGGAAAATAGTAATATTGATTGTATAGTACATCAAAGATTATTTTATGAACCTTATAGTAGAACTGAAAAGTATATATCAAGATGGAATAATTATATTATTGACGAGGCATCTATGATTATAGAAGGTATCAAAGATTATGTTTTTAAAAATGTATTAGGTAAGATTGTATTCTGTGGTGATATAGGTTATCAACTTCCTCCTGTTGTTACAAGTCAAATAAAAGTAATGTTTTGTGAGAAATATATGAAAACTCACAAGGTATCTGATAAATGTTATGTGATATTGAAATATGTTAAAGATGTTACGAAACTTATCAATAAAGCAAAGAATGTAGAAATAAGAAATGAAATAGCATTAATAATGAAAGAATATGATGAGAAAGTTTTAGGGTTTAAAGGTAATGTTTTTGAATTTAATTCAGGAAGTGAATGTATTAGATATTATGATGATATGGTTAATAATTTAGTTGAAAAAGTAGGTTGTAAGCATATATTCTATGAAATGAATGAAAAAGGATTTGATAATGTAAGAACACTAAAAAAGAATTATAGGGTCAAGTGTGATAAACTAATGGAGTTATTATTGTGTATCAGAAAATGTATCAAATGTAATAATCAAGCAACAAGATTAGAAAGTATGAATATGTTAAAATCATATTGTAAGATGATTGATAATGAAGAACTAAAAAACACTTATAAAAAAGAAGATACTATTATCTGTTCTGAAAAAGTATTTATGAACCAATACACACAGTTGTTTAAAGATATTGAAAAATATAGAGTTTTAGATAATACTAGGGATTATTGTAATGGTGATATTGTATTTGAAAAAATCAAAAAAGTTAAGACTGAACTAAGACACGGTTTTACAATACATTCAGTTCAAGGTGTAACTATCTCAAAAGATAATAAACTATTTATTGACACTAGAAAAATCAAATCATTAAAAATGTTATATACCGCTCTTAGTAGAGCCAAATACATTAACCAAATATACCTTTTGAAATAATACATTATACATAAAAATAAAAATCTAAGTATATTGTATATATATGTCTAACGAACAAGTTTCAATTAACGCTCACGAGATATTACTTAATAATCAAAACGATGAAAAGGATAACCATATTGTTATAAGAACTACTAAAACATTAGGAGAAAATGATATTGAACTGAGGACTTGTAATATCAAAATAAAAGATGGTGCAATGCAAACTAACAAACTTATACCATTTTCAGGTAGTAATATAGATTTGGATAATAATACTTTAATAAATGCTACATTAGGTTCAGGAACATCTATCCCATCAGGATTGATAAATGCTAGTGATGTAGGTTCTGATAATTATTCAGGTCAAACTCTTGATTATGAATTAGACACATTACAAAGTAATATAAATGCTAAATTATCTACAACAGGAAATACAGGTAATAAATTTTTAACTACAACAGGAGCAGGAACTATACAATTTTCAAAAAGCATATCTGATATTGTTGATTTAAATACAGTTCAAACAATAACTAATAAAAGTATTGATGCAACAAATAATACTGTTACAAATATCCCTTATGCTAATCTTACAGGAACTCCAACTATACCAAGTAATAATAATGAATTGACAAATGGAGCAGGATATATTACAGCTTCTTCTACTGATACATTAACTAATAAAAGTATGAGTTATAGTCAATTAACTGGAACTCCAACTATACCAAGTAATAATAATGAACTTACAAATGGAGCAGGATATATAACAGCATCATCTACTGATACATTAACTAATAAAAGTATATCATATAGTCAAATAACTAATCAACCAACTATACCTACCAATAACAATGAATTAACAAATGGAGCCAGTTATATTACAGCAAGTAGTACTGATACATTAACTAATAAATCAATGAGTTATAGTCAATTAACTGGAACTCCAACTATACCAAGTAATAATAATGAATTAACAAATGGAGCAGGTTATATTACAGCAAGTAGTACAGATACATTGACAAATAAATCATTGAGTTATAGTCAATTAACAGGCACTCCTACAATACCTAGTAATAATAATGAATTAACAAATGGAGCAGGATATATCACAGCATCATCTACTGATACATTAACTAATAAAAGTATGAGTTATAGTCAATTAACTGGAACTCCTACAATACCTACGAATAATAACGAATTGACAAATGGTTCAGGATATATTACAGCATCATCTACTGATACATTAACTAATAAGACTATAACAAGCGGAGT
>Ga0222719_10003859_pt1 | contig 13235 bp, 9 predicted proteins | sample C33_34DmetaG_FD_165039 | JGI IMG/M metagenome (GOLD analysis project Ga0222719, IMG submission 165039) | Estuarine water microbial communities from San Francisco Bay, California, United States - C33_34D | ecosystem: Environmental > Aquatic > Marine > Unclassified | place: USA: California...
GCCCCTGTCCGACCACGTCAAACTCGGGTACTGATTGATGAAAGCGCTCTCAATGAGCATCCTGGCTACGACGCAGCCTTCAAACTCTCACGGCAAGCTCGAGAGAGCGTGTCCATTGTTGAGTGGCTCGTGCATCGGCTTCACCCCTGGTCAGCATTCGTTGTCGTTCCCGTCTTTGCTCTCGCAAACGCCGGCGTGAGGATCGAAACATCAGAGTTGGGAGGCATGGTCACGAATACCGTCACTTGGGGGGTCATTCTCGGCCTAGTGGTCGGCAAAACCATTGGCATTTCATCGTTCACGCTTCTCGCAGTGGCTACCAAAATTGGCCGCCTGCCAAGGGGTGTCACACCACGGTACGTGATTGGCGCTGGAGCGCTTGGCGGTATTGGTTTCACGGTGTCGTTGTTCGTCACCGAACTTGCATTCGGCGAGTCAATTCTTGCTGAGGATGCTCGCCTTGGAGTCGTCATCGCATCTCTCATCGCAGCCCTACTCGGTTCAGCGATCATGGTGCCAGGTCAAGTTGATGAAGATTGACGATCGCTCGTGATCACCGAGCTCTTCGTCTACGGGACCTTGCTACCCGGCGACGTGCGATGGCCCCTGCTTGAGCAGTTCGTCACCGGTGAAGGACATCCCGATGAGGTGACCGGCTTGCTGTACGACACCGGGCTCGACTATCCAGCCGCAATACTTGATGAGTCTTCAACCAGTCTCATTTACGGTCGTCGCTACACCCTTCGACTTGAGTCGATCGACGAAGCGCTGAGAAAACTCGACATCGAAGAAGACACCGTTGACGGCCTATACACCCGAGTCGAGGTGACTACACGGTCTGGAGCGCCCTGCTGGGCGTATGCGTACGGAACCGGGCTTGATCTCACGCCAATTCCCTCAGGAAACTGGTTTGACCGGCCAACTCGCACGGCCTGACATCACGAGGCGTAGAACTGTTCAGCAACAGCGAGCACCGCAGAAACATGGGCATCGAGTTCTTCATCGCTTAGAGAGGGGCCGAGTTCAACGGTAAAGCCAGTTCCGTCGCCCGTGGTCACCGTTCGAGACCACATTGACGCCGTACCGGTGTAGGTCCCGCCGGTGACTTGCAGGAGCGGAAGGCCAGAAATTTCGGCGTACAGAGCCCTGATCTCACCGTTTCGTCCACCAGTTGGGGAGATCCTGAACAAGTCTTGGTGGTACCACAACACAAGATCCGGATTAACAACTTCACCGAGCATCACCATCGCAGCGGTTTCGGACTCGCTAGCGGCGCTCGGACCCGCATATTGCCAATTTCCTGGTTCGGCGAGAGGAGCCCATTGGTGCGGAAAGTTTCGATTGAGATCGACCCCATTTGCGTTGTGCCGCTGCTGTAGAGCATTCCCATCAGGATTGATCGTTGGAACCAACCATAATTCAACTCCTGCTGGAACCGGCCGGTCGATTAACTCATTCACGATGGCAATTCCTGCGTCTTCATCTCCGTGGATTGAGCCGATCAGCAACAAGCGAGCTCCCCCTCGATCACCATGTCGAATGACCGTCAACGGTTCGTTTCGTGCCGACACACCAAACACGATTGGCGTGTCACTCGGAAGGCCAGAGCGGTCAATCGTCGTTTGATCAATTGTCGCAAGTGTCGTTGAAGTCGTTGTCGGACGAAGCGTCGTCGTTGTCGATACCGATGTCGGCGACACCGTGGTAGTCGGGGGTACTACAGCAGCTGTAGTCGTCGGGGAACCATCAGCGACACGCTCCTGCGATAGTTGCTGTGAGGTCGCTATCGGCGCGGTAGACCCACCGCGCCGATCACCCGAACCGCAACCACTCAGCAGCAACAGAATCAACAACGAAATTTTGGTACGCCGGCGCATCACCTTCAAATGGTAAGTGTTTCTGCAACCGGTGTCCGTGTGGCAACGAATTTCACGATATTCGCTGTCGTTTATGGGAAATTCTGGGTGAACATTTTATGAACTCCGTCACACTGTTCGAAATTTCCTCCGATAACGTTCAGTCCGCAATTAATCCAGGTGGCAATCCGCCACACCCTTACCCTCCAGGGAGAAACATGAAGAAGACTGCAACCAAGGTTGTCGCGTCACTCTTTGCGTTTTCGCTCATTGCCGCAGCATGCGGTGGAAGCGATGACGCCGCAGACGCTCCAGCCGAAGAGTCAACAGACGAGGCAACCTCTGAAGAAGCATCTTCAGATGAAATTGTCGAGATCACCGTTACCGGACCAGAGCGCTCCGACGAAGAAGCTGGCGCACTCCAGCAGGTTCTCGGCGCATGGGGCGACGCAAATGGCGCATCCGTGACCTACATCGGCGACGCCGACTGGGAAGCCAACATCAACGTTCAGGTTGAGGCCGGTAACCCACCAGACATCTCGATCTTCCCGCAGCCAGGCAAGCTTGCAGACTTTGCAAATGCCGGCTACATCGTTCCTCTGTCAGCTGACACAGATGCAGCCATCGAGTGGGCAGACGCATGGAAGACCTTCGGCAATGTTGACGGCGTTCAGTTCGGCGTTCCAATGAAGTCCGACCTTAAGTCACTCGTGTGGTACTCACCAGCTCGCTTTGCAGCAGACGGTTACACCGTTCCTGAGACCTTCGATGACTTTGTTGCTCTCGTTAACGACATCACCGCAGCTGGTGGCTCAAAGGCACTCTGCGTCGGAATCGAGTCAGGTCAGGCAACTGGCTGGACCTACACCGACTGGGTGGAGGAAATGGTTCTCCGTCAGTCAGGCGCTGAGGTTTATGACCAGTGGGTCGCCGGCGACGCGAAGTTCTCTGACCCAGCAATCATGAAGGCTATGCAGTCAGTCATCGATCTCTGGACCGAGGACAATGTGTACGCATCAGCAGGCACGATCGCTGCAACGGCATTCCAGGACAACGGCCAGCCACTCGTTGATGGCGACTGCTACATGCACCGTCAGGCTTCGTTCTTCTCGGCATTCTTCCCAGAAGGCACCACCTTCGGTGATGGCGAGGGTGAAATTGACGTCTTCTACTTCCCAGACATCAATGGTGACGCACCAGTTCTCGGTGCAGGCACCCTTGCAGCAGCATTCAATGACAACGCAAAGGTCATGGAGCTCATGGCGTACCTCGGCTCAGCCGCATACGCAGAAGCTCGCCAGACCACTCAGGCCGAGCTTAAGGGTGGTAACGGAGCACTCTCCGGATTCCTCTCAGCAGCACAGGGTCAGGACCCATCGGTCTACACCCCGCTTGAGCAGTCATTCCTCAGCGTTCTCGAGAACGCTCAGACCGTCCGCTTCGACGCATCTGACTTGATGCCAGCCGACGTCGGCGCAGGCACCTTCTGGACAGAGGGCACCTCGCTCGTCAACGGCGACATCGATGTGGCAACTGCTGCAGCGAACATCGACGCTTCATGGCCAGAGATGTGACATCCCTGGCAAACGAACTGCGTTTGTGAACTAGATTCGGGGTGCCGGCACATTGTGCTGGCACCCCGAACTTGTTTCTGCCCTATTCATTTAACGATCAAGGTCGAGATACCCGGATGAGCGACTTCCTTACCAAGCTGTTCAGCACCCTGCTCACTGTTGTAGTTGCGGTGCTCGCAAGTGGCGGCTTATGGATCGGCGCGAACCTTCTCTTCAACCAACTCCGTGCAAACTTTGTTCGGTATCGGGCGCTTGTGTGGGGCCTGCTTGGATTCGTTGGCGGAGTCCTCCTTTCGGGTAACCGACTTACCATCGCATCTACAAGCGATGGTGGGATCATTGCTCGTCTTGTTGCTTGGGGATGGCTCCCCGTGCTTCTCGCATTAGCCGCATCTGCGGTTGGCACGGTTCTCGCAACCGTGTCGTCACTCCGTATTCGCCTCGCAGTTGGTGCTGGAGGTCTTGGCGCAATTGGCCTTGTTGCTGGCCTCCTCATTGTTGACTCGGCCCAACCAGCGATTTCAATTACCTCGCTCGTCGCTTCCACCGCGGTGGGTGCAGGTATTGGCGCAGTGGTGTACAAGTTGTCCTCCCGGACATCGTCAAGTGCAATCCTCATCGGCGCCGCACTTGGCTGGATGATCGGCGCATGGGCGATCCCAGAGCTCGGCAACGGGACAACAGCGTGGTCAGGCATTGCGCTGATGGTTCCATGTGCACTCCTCGGAACGCGCTCAGCGCTTCTCAGAATCCCAGACCAAACTGAGCGCAATCAACTTGATCAGCGTTCACGAAGCATCATCTTTCTCGGACCTGCGCTGCTGTTCATCTTTGCAGCACTGGTCGTGCCAACGATTCGGACGCTCTATCTCTCGCTTCTCGATCGGAAGAGCGAGTCGTTTGTCGGAATTGACAACTACATCTCGATCTTCAAAGACCCGAAGGCACTTAACCTCTCCGAATGGCAAGCCATTTTCGGCAGCAGGCTGTTTTGGGCTGCATTGATCTGTTTTATTGCCTTCGTCATCCTTGCCATTCGAGCCCGACGCCAGACCGGCCATCTAGTGGAATTTGGAAGTGCATCATCTGGCCCACTCATTGCCGGAATCGTTCTCCTCGGTTTCGCTGTGTTCACCGCGCTGCGCGGAACGCTCATCAATAACTTGTGGTGGGTCCTTGCGGTCACATTGCTCTCGACATCATTTGGACTCGCAATCGCCGTTCTTGCCGATGGAATTCGCCTTGAACGAGTCGCCAAAGCGATCATCTTTATGCCAATGGCTGTTTCGCTCGTTGGAGCGTCGGTGGTGTGGCGGTTCATGTATATCGCTCGTGACTCATCAAAATCACAGACAGGTGTGATCAACGCCCTCTGGGTCGGGCTCGGACGACTCAGCACAGGTTCAGGACTTCCGACGCTCATTTTCGGACTTGTCGTGCTCGCCATTCTTGGCGCTCTCCTCGTATTCGCCGCAAAGTCACTTGCGTCAGGTAACAACGGGAGAGCTGTTGCCCCGCTTGTCGCTGTCGGCTTACTTGGCTGGTTCTCATGGAGATACTGGGGCATCACGGGTGATGGTGTCGGCGGATTCCGGTTCAACGGTTCTGGTCAGCAAGTTGCTGCACCCATTTACTTCGTTCAGGAACCTCCGTTCAACAACTTCTGGTTAATGGTGGTTCTCATCTGGATTCAAACCGGATTTGCGATGGTCATTCTTTCGGCAGCAATCAAAGCAGTGCCCACCGAACTCCTTGAGGCTGCCCGTGTTGATGGGGCCTCGACGAGCCAAATTTTCTGGAAAGTGACGCTCCCACAAATTTCGACAACCATCGGCGTTGTCGTTACCACGCTCATCGTTCTCGTCATGAAAGTGTTCGACATCGTGAAAGTCATGACAAATGGCACGCTTGGTACTGAGGTGCTCGCGAACAACATGTATCGAGAAGCCTTCTCAAACTTCAATACTGGAGTTGGAGCTGCCCTCGCCGGTCTCATTTTCTTCTCAGTGCTTCCAGTGATGTTTGTCAACATCCGCCGAATGCAGAGGGAGGACTGAGATGTCAATGACCGTGAACTCACGCAGAGGTCCGATCGATCGGATCTACGGCCTTCTGCGGTCGATCCCTGTTGGAGTGCTGTGGCTCATCGTCATCGTGTGGTCAGTGCCAAGTGTCAGCCTCTTCCTAAACTCGTGGCGCTCACGTGATGCCCAACGAAATAGCGGCTGGTGGACGATTAAGCCGGGCGACCTCACGCTCGATAACTACGACTACATTTTCAATGCATCCGCTGCCGGCACCATTGGAGAATCGTTGATTAATTCAATGGCGATTGCGGTTCCAGCAACGATCATTCCCATCGCAATCGCCGCGTTTGCAGCCTACGGATTCGCATGGATCGATTTCAAAGGTCGCAAAACACTCTTTATTGCAACCGTCTCTCTTCTCGCAATTCCGCTGCAGGTGGCATTGATTCCGCTGCTTCAGACATACGTCAATGGAGCGCACCTCACCTTGCCATTCATTGATAAGACGGTCACGATCATTCCGAATCTGGGACTCGTCAATACATCGACCGCGATCTGGCTCACTCACACAGGGTTTGCACTCCCCTTCGCAATTTTCCTGCTGCACAACTACATGTCATCGCTACCAAAAGACGTCTTTGAGGCTGCTCGAATTGATGGAGCAGATCACTTCACCATCTTCTGGAGGCTCGTGCTGCCATTGTCGCTGCCGGTGCTCGCGGCATTCGCAATTTTCCAGTTCCTTTGGACGTGGAATGACTTCCTGATTGCGAACACAATGGCTGGCACAAATCCTGATGCTCGACCAACCACTATTTTTGTCGCAACCCTTGCCGGCGATTTCGGAACCAACGAACACCTGCTCCCTGCGGCTGCGTTTGTTCAGTCATTTGTCCCTCTCATCGTCTTTTTCGCAATGCAGCGTTACTTCGTTCGTGGACTGCTCGCTGGCTCGGTGAAGGGATAGTCGCATTGCATCCAGCATTCGACCCAGCAAGGAATCGAGTCACCCGTGACCTCGGTGTCGCGATTCCTATCGTTCAAGCACCCATGGGGTGGATTGCACGCAGCCAACTTGCTTCAGCCGTGTCATCTGCTGGCGCCTGCGGAATCATCGAAACCTCATCTGGCGAACTTGAGGCGGTCAAAGAAGAAATTCGACGCATGCGCGACCTCACCGACAAGCCATTCGGTGTGAATATCGCTCAAGCATTCGTGAAAGACCCACACATCACCGACTTTGTCATTGAGCAAGGCGTTCAATTTGTCACTACATCAGCGGGTTCACCCACCAAGTACACCTCAACGCTCAAGGCGGCTGGGCTGACGGTGTATCACGTCGTGCCCACCCTGCAGGCAGCATTGAAGGCGGTTGATGCTGGGGTTGATGGGCTTGTCGTCGAAGGCGGAGAAGGTGGAGGGTTCAAGAGCCCCACCCCTGTCTCGACGATGGTCTTGCTGCCGCTCATCAAATCTCGTGTTGAGGTGCCAATTATTGCGGCCGGTGGAATCTGCGACGGAATGACGATGGCCGCAGCATTTGCTCTCGGTGCTGACGGAGTTCAGATGGGTACCCAAATGGTGGCAGCAGCAGAGTCACCGGTTCACGACAACTGGAAACACGCCATTATCAATGCAGCTGAGACTGACACAGTTTTTCTCAACGAACGTTTCTCGCCGGCATTGCGGGCACTACGCACTAGTCGATCCGAGGGACTGATTGGCGCCGACCACAACGTGTTCAACGATTTTGGAAACGCAAACGATCTGTACTTTGGCGGAGATATGGAAGCAGCTCTCGCCCTCACCGGTCAGGTTGCCGGACGAATTGACCGCATTCGTTCAGTGAGCGAGATCATCTCTTCGACCGTTTCTGAATTTGCAGAAACCGTCAACCGCCTTTCGTAGCTCGGCTACTCACCTCGATACTGAGGTTCACGACGTGACGCAAACGCATTAATTCCTTCGCGGCCATCAACCGTGCCCATCGTCTTTACGATCTCTTGCGCCTCACGCTCACCAGCCTCTTCAAGGGATGACTCGTAACCCTCATAAATGAGTCGTTTTGCGACACCAATCGAACGAGCAGGACCAGAAGCAAATCCCTGAGCGATCGATGATGCCATCTGATCTACCTCATCATCGGGAACGACCATATTGACGAGACCCCAGTCGAGGGCTTCTTGGGCGCTCAACACTCGGTTGGTGAGAGTGAGTTCCATTGCACGACGCAACCCAATGTGCCGCGCAAGAAAATATGTCGACGTGCCATCAGGGGTCATCGCCGCTTTGGTGTAGCCCATCGTGAACTTTGCAGACTCACCCGCTACCACGAGGTCAAATGCACACATAAATGACAGACCGGCGCCTCCGGCTGCACCTCTTACACCGGCAACAAAAGGCTTTGGCACTCGATTCATTCGATAGGTGGCGGCGTGGTAGTCAACGAGCAAACCTGAAGCAGTTGCCGGCAACCCATCTCCAAACGAATCAAATTCTTTTAGGTCTCCACCAGCACAGAACACTTTGCCATCAGCAGTCACCGACACCGACTTGACCGCAGGGTCATGTTCAATCGAAATCATCACATCTCGAATGTCCTTCGAGAAATCAAGATTCATTGCGTTAGCGCCCTCGGGACGGGTGAGTCGAAGATGAGCGACTCCGTCTACGACGGTGTAGGTCATTGTGGTGAGATTCATCTCACCACAATGACACCTCAGCCCAGTTCACGAAGAAGGCGGACCGAACTTACCTGCTGTGCAACACCAAGCTCTTGGGCAAATACTGCAATGCGTAGTTCTTCGATGCCGAACGACAGTTCTCTCAGGCTGTTCGGTTCGGCACCACGTGGATACTCGGCAAGCCGCTCAGCGAATCGCTGTTCAACCGGCCTCACCTCTGCCATTCGAGCAAGATCACGATCGACACGTCCAGCGAGATGCTCGAGGCGATACAGAACCCCACGCACCCAGCGATGCAGATCACCGATGCGAGTAGTTCCCACTCGTTCGAGCATTCCTGGGCCAACGAGGCGCTCAATGTGGTCGTGGGCATCCGATCGCGTGCGGGCAGCTCCTGGAGCTCGCAACTTCTCGAGCGAACCCATCACATCTCGAGCCACGTCGACAATTTCTAAACCCGCCTGCACAATGTCAACGAATTCAACTGGGGCCTCTTGGCGCATCGCCTGACACAGCACGTCAAACTCGTCAGCCGATCTGCTCACTCCGCGTTCGCGAATGACCCGATCAGCAATCGCCGTAATCGAATCATCTAACAGCGCCTCAACGCCGAGTCCCACTACTGAAAGGCCGAGTTGACGATCGTTATCAATCATCCGTCGAACTGCCCCACGTGCCGGACTTGCAGCAAGCAACAGCAAACGACGAACACCTTCGTGCAGAAGTCGCTCGGCCAGCAGTTGATCGGTCACCAAGCGAAGTGAAACGCTGTCGCCGCGGTCAAGCAGGGTCGGGTACGCCCGGAGCGTCTCGTTTCCGTCAGTCCATTCGAGTACTTCGGGAAGTGTGCCCACATCCCAGTGAATGATTCCGCTTCGTTCGTCAATCGGTGCGGCCGAGGCCAACATTTGGCGAGCCGCCGGACGAACGACATCGCGAATACTGCCAAGGTCGTCACCGAAGGCATGAACCTCTCCGTCGGAATCACTCACAACGATGTGCATGATGAGATCTGTTGGTAGTCGACGAACGTCAAATTGTTGAGCCGAAATTGAGACACCAGACGCCTCGCTCAAGGCAGACGCAAGAGCTTCAACGAACGAGCGACCATCGGGCTCTCCAATCAACTGCATTGCAGCCGCCAAGGTGTCAGCCGCAGGAATGAGTTGGCGGCGAAGTTCTTTTGGAAGGGAGCGAAATAACGCTTCTGCAAGATCAGGGCGGCGGCCCGGAACATGCCAGTCAAGGTTCGCCCCACTGAATTGATTCACTGCAACGAGTGGCAAGTGAAGTGTCGTGCCATCGAACGGACTGCCTGAATCGTGCCGGTAGGTGAGCATGTATTCAGCCCCGTCGACATCTAACCACACCTCAGGTGAGCCAGCGTCAAGCAACGTCATCGCCTCGGATTCTGGGAGATCTAACAACTCGGGAGAGATGGCTCGTTGGTCACGCCACCAACGATCAAAATGCCGTATTGAGGTCACGCTCTCTGGGATCACGTTGTCATACAGGTGCCGCAAATCGGCTACCCCTCCCGGAGAACCTCGTCTGCTGCGCTCGCCGATCTGCTCCCACTCATCAAGCCGAGCGCTATTGCGGGAAATGAAACGTTGTCGTCGTCGCCATCGTTGGTCGACTTCTCCCGCAATGAGGGCACGCTCAATAAAAAGTTGACGTGCCACTGCCCGGTCGACATTCGACAGAGCGATTCGGCGACCCTCAACGATCGTGAGGCCATACAGCGACACTCGTTCAGGGATGACTGCTCGTCCGGCTTTTGCATCCCACTCAGGTTCGCCATACGAACGACTCACTAAATCACCAGCAATTGGTTCAATCCATGCCGGCTCGATGACTGCGACACGTCGAGCCCGAAGTCGATCGGTTTCCACAACCTCTGCGGCAACAACCCACTCTCCACCCGCTCGGCCAATCGCTGAGCCCGGTACAACCTCAAACCGAGCCCCTCGAGCCCCCTGATACTCAATCCGTGTGCGCCGCTCGCGTTGTACCCGACGATCATCTCGTCGACCGACGTTCGACAGAAGTCCTGAGAGCACCGCCTGGTGAACACGATCTGGATGGCCCAATTCTGTTCCAGGGCGGATCCCAATCTGACCGGAAACCTGGCGAAGTTGGCTGTAGAGATCACGCCATTCGCGCACCCGGAGCCAGTTCAGATACTCGTCGCGGCACATACGCCGAAATGCATTTCCTGACAGTTCACGTTGCTGCTCTTTGATGTAATCCCATAGGGCGACAATGCTGAGCAGGTCCGAGCCTGGGACGATGAACCGGCGATGAAATTCGTCGGCACGATCACGGTGCTCACGCGGCCGCTCCCGAACGTCTTGTATCGACAGCGCGGCCGCGATGACAAGCACCTCACGTACACAACCATGACGTTCTGCAGCAAGAATCATCCGAGCAATCCGTGGGTCAATTGGTAGTCGAGCAAGTTTTCGGCCAATTGAGGTCAACCGGTACGTGCCGTCATCAGCCGAGCTAAGCGCGCCCAGTTCGTCTAATAGTCGATAGCCATCTCTGACCATTGATGATTCTGGAGCTTCGATGAACGGGAAATCAGAAATATCACCTAATCGGAGATCTGTCATTTGCAGAATGACCGATGCGAGGTTTGTCCGCAATATTTCTGGTTCGGTGAACTCTGGGCGCGATTCGTGGTCTGCTTCGTCCCACAAACGAATACATATTCCCGGGGCAACTCGACCGCACCGACCAGCCCGCTGTGCTGCTGAAGCCTGCGAGATGTTTTCTATTGGAAGCCGCTGAACCTTCAACCGTCGCGAATATCGACTTACTCGTGCCATTCCGGTATCAATCACGGCTCGAACTCCCGGAACGGTGATCGATGTCTCGGCGACGTTTGTTGCAAGAACAACGCGACGACCAGGGTGTGCAGCAAACACTCGTTGCTGTTCGGCGGCAGATAACCGGGCATACAGCGGCAAAATTTCGGTTCGGGGAAGATTCAGATCGCGTAAAGCATCCGCTGTGTCGTGGATCTCCCGCTCACCTGACAGAAACACGAGGATGTCGCCATCGGTTGATCTTGAAAGTTCCTCGACGCCATTGATAATTGCTTGCACTTGATCGATGTCTTCAGCAACTGGCCGATAACGAATTTCAACCGGATATGTCCGCCCCTCAACCGCGAAAACCGGCGCTGGATCTCCGTCAGAAGCAGCGAAATGCTCTGCGAACCGTTCCGTGTCAATTGTTGCTGAGGTGACAATCAGATGTAAGTCAGGTCGTCTCTGGAGCAGTTGTCGGAGGTACCCAAGAATGAAGTCGATGTTGAGACTTCGCTCGTGTGCCTCATCGACAATGATCGTGTCATAACGGCTGAGCTCAGGATCACGAGAGAGCTCTGCAAGCAGAATTCCATCCGTCATGACCCGTATCTGAGTGTTGGCATTTACCTGGTCGGTGAAGCGAACCGAGAAGCCGACTTCAGCGCCGAGTTCAACACCGAGTTCTGAGGCAATGCGATCTGCCACCGAGCGCGCGGCAACTCGGCGAGGCTGGGTATGACCAATCAGGCCGGCAACCCCGCGGCCTGCCTTCACACAGAGTTTTGGCAGTTGGGTGCTCTTGCCAGATCCTGTCTCGCCGGCGACCACCACCACCTGATGATCACGGATCGCGTCAATAAGTTCGTCGGCATATTGCGCTATCGGCAATTCCTCCGGAATTCGAACTTGCTCAACTTTGATCGACATGACGGCGACGACGGTAACCGCTGAGAACTAGCGTCAGTCGTATGGCGCATTGGTTGATGAAATCAGAACCCGACGTGTTCTCGTATGACGACCTCGTAACAGTTCGTCGTGAAGGGTGGGATGGTGTACGCAACTACCAAGCCCGGAACTTCATGCGGGAAATGAGAAAGGGTGACCTCGTCATCTTTTATCACTCAAATGCGACCCCTCCCGGTGTCGCTGGAGTTGCAAAGATCGTGAAGGAAGCCGAACCTGACCCAACACAGTTTGACCCTTCATCGAAATACTTTGATCCGAAGAGTTCTCCTGAAGATCCCCGTTGGGATTGGGTAACTCTTGCTCCAAAGAAGCGTTTGAAGTTCATTTCCCTTGATGACTTACGCGCCATGCCAGAACTTGAAGATTGTCGCCTGCTTGCACGAGGGAACCGTCTCTCAGTGATGCCTCTCGCTGAGGCCGAATTTGCCGCAATCGTTGCAGCAGGTTCTTAACGACCCCGGCTGATAAATCTGGCGCTCATACTGATTGCGCTCACGGCTACGCCAGCAATGAGCATGGTGTAGGCAGGCCCCGAAACTCGGCCAACAAGACTGTCGGCGATCGCCCTCACCATTTCGGGCCGAGCCACCCCATCAATTGGGAGCGCTCCGGACATTCTGCTGATGCCGAACAGCACGACCCCTGCCAAGACAAGCGCAACGCCAACTGGCAATAGCCGGCGGACAAACGCAGCCGGTGACAACACCAGCATGAGACCAGCCGAAACAACTGCGAGGGCAAGCCCAATGTTTGACCACATCCGAACTGAGTCGACAACACCCGACAAGTCGACATCGCTCTCTGTTCGTTCGAGAACAATCGGTTCAATTCCCTCGGCAAGTACACCTTCTTCAATTGCGCTCACCACTTCGTCAGTTGCCGCCACAATCGAACCTTCATCAACCTGAATTCCGAACTCTTCAGCCATCTTCGCTAACTCACCGGAATCCGTGGCTGTTGCGAGTTGATCGAGCGCTATCGATGCGAGAGCGTTGACATCAATTTCTGCTGATGGTGCACCCTCAAAAAACACGTCATAGGCTGCCACGCTGACCTCGTCAGAAAATTCCTCGAACTCACTGCTACTGAGCACGGTCTCGACGGCGGTGCGAACGGTCTCATCATTCGCGTATTGGCTAATCGTCGGGTCGGAGGCGAACTGGTTAGCGATCTCGTCAACGAGTTCTGTTCTCACTTCGGGCAAGTCGGTGACTTCGCCGACGATCGCCGAGACTGCTTCGGCGGAACCCGCAATTCCGAGAACCACTCGACCGAGTACAAATGCCACGACACCGATCGACATCGTGAT
>Ga0222719_10003863_pt1 | contig 13228 bp, 16 predicted proteins | sample C33_34DmetaG_FD_165039 | JGI IMG/M metagenome (GOLD analysis project Ga0222719, IMG submission 165039) | Estuarine water microbial communities from San Francisco Bay, California, United States - C33_34D | ecosystem: Environmental > Aquatic > Marine > Unclassified | place: USA: California...
CGGCGTGAAACTTTTCCAACGCCGACCTTTTGCTCTTACACCAGCCGGGGAAGAGCTCTACGACTTCATTTATCCTTTCTTCTCTCGTCTCGACCAGATGACAGAACGTTTGAGAGGCGAGGAAAGTCATCACCTTCGACTTGCCGCCTCCGCTGCTGCCCTGACTCATCACCTTCCGGAAGTGCTCCAGGCGCTTCGGGCGGAGTTTCCTACCCTGAGACTCACCCTCCGCGAGCTTCACAATCCTGATATCGAAGTTGCGTTGCGGAAAATGGAAGCCGATGTCGCAATCGCAATCCTCCATCGCAAGTCAACGCCTGGACTGAAGTCCGTCAAACTCATCGATATTCCTTTAGCAATAGCAGCACCGGCATCGTCTCCTATTAACAAGTTTCGGGAACTGACAGCCCGCGCAGCCGGGGGTCTGATTCAACACCCTCTTATCGCTCTACCACGAATCGAACCTGCCTCTCAGTTGTTCCAGCAGGGACTCACGGCTCGTAATTTACGCTGGGAACCCTCCATGGAAGTTTCCGAACTGGGGCTGATTCAGAACTACGTCGCCAAAGGATTCGGATTCGGCATCGCCGTCGACATCCCAGGCGCGGTTTGGCCGGATGGAGTGAAAAAAATTCTCCTACCCAAGGATTTCCCTCCCCTCACCATCGGGGCACTTCACACCGGTGATCTCAAAGCAGTCGCGAAGCGATTCATTGGGTTGGCGGGAGAGCAGGCTAATACACTGCTGGATGCAAAGAAGGTCTCCACCAAATCAGCGAAGAAGACGTGATATTCTTGGTATGTTCAGCGCGCTGATTTTCGATTTTGACGGTCTTATTCTTGATACCGAGGTGCCGGTCTTCGAAGCATGGCGGGAAAACTACGACGCCCATGGACACGATCTGCCCGTCGAAACCTATGTCGGCTGTGTAGGCAGTGACTTCGAGGGTTTTGACCCGAGAAGGCATCTCGATTCACTTGTCACCGAACCTGTTGATTGGGAACACTGGGATCGTCGTCGAAAGAAAAAAGAGCGCAGCCTTATCAGCAAGCTCGAACCACTCCCTGGGATTATCGCCTTGCTTGAGGAAGCATGCGATCTCGGAACACCCTGCGTAGTTGCTTCCAGTTCCCCCAGATCCTGGGTCGAAGGACATCTCGCGCGACATGGCCTGCTGGAGCGATTTGTGACGACCTGCTGTCTCGACGATGTCGATTCTCCCAAGCCCGCACCGGATCTGTTTCACGCAGCCGCCAATGCGGTTGGTGTAGACAAAAAAGACGCACTCGTCCTCGAAGACTCCCTCAACGGACTGCTCGCAGCCACTGCAGCCGGTATCGACTGCGTCATTGTTCCAAACCGAGTTACCGAATGCTTGGAGTTTCCCGGAGCGCTTGCAGTCCTCGATTCGCTCGAAGCGGTAAGCCTCGATCACCTTGCAGAACTGCGGGCGAATCCCTGAAGGAAGAGGAGCCCGACGACCCTGCAGTTATCGGGGCACCCTGAAAATCTCGCCTAGTCTCTCTTCCGACGTAGTTGCTCGTGAAGTTCTGCGATTTCCCGCTGCAAATGACCCACGACAGCGCGAAGTTCGCGCACCTCACGCTCCAGTTGCTCCGCGCGGTGGTGTTGTGCCTCTGGAATATGCCGGCGGATCATTTCAGCCTGCAAACGCTCTGCCTGCTCATGGTAACGGCGAGCATCTTCATGCAATCCAGCCCGCTCCAAATTTTCCGCAGCGGTACGAAGATGGTGGAGCCGAGAATCGCGGTGCATCTCACGCTCTGGATGTTCACGGCCTCCATCACGACGGACTTCACGCTCTGGGTGTTCTCGATCGCCATCGCGACGAACTTCTCGCTCTGGGCTCGGACGGTCGCCATCACGACGAACTTCGCGCTCCGGAGAAGACCGGTCAGGGGCTTTGCGGCCCTCAGCTTCGGGGCCCGGCCGATCACCACCTCGTTTTTCTGCATGCTCCGGGGATGGTCGGTCGCCGCCACGTCGGGCTTCGTCCTTGTCCTTTTCATCCGCTGCTGTCGGAAAAGTGAAAAGTGCAATCCCGCAAAATACGGGGAGAATGACGGCAAGTTGAAGGGGCGATAATGCCCGGGGATTTTGGATCATAACGATTCTTTATTTGATTTCTGATTTTTGACGAAACATCGGAGACGCAGCTGCAGCCCCGAGCATGGAATTCTTTCTGGTCGTAAAGCCCTCAACGACTTTCAGTAAAGTCGCCGGATAGAGAGAAGCCTGCCCGAGATATCGCATCGCATAGTGGTCACAGAGAAGCTCTCGATCACTTCGAAAACGTCGAATCACCAACCACACAAATGGATTGAACCAATGAACGCAGGCAAGAAGGAGGGCGAACCAGTTCCACCACAAATCTAATCTCTTCAGATGAGCTAATTCATGGAAAAAAAACGCGCGAGCCTCGTCATGAGAAAACAATTTTTCAAACCCGACCGGGACCAGGAACCGAGGCCCGAAGAGCCCGAATAGAATGGGAGAGTGCAATCCCTCCATTGCCTCGAACCGGACGCGGCGACGAATCTTGAGCTCCTCGCAGCACTCTTTAAAAAGGTCTGACTTGGGTCCCTCAACGGCCTGCGATCGTCGGTGCATCCGCACCGCGAATCGAATCTGCCTGACAAAAAAGCATGACAGCAGGAGCAGCATACCCGTCAGCCAAATCGCTCCCCAAGGCATGGCGAAATCCACATTCCTTTCGGCAGCCAAAAACTGCTCTCCCGTCAATTCGGAGCCTTCCTGGGTTACACCTTCAAACGAATCGGATAATACGAGCTGCTCAAATTCCGCCTGAGGTGGTGTTACGTTCTCAGCCAAGTAGGAATCTTGGTTCATTTCGGGGGCCTTTTCGCACTCGAGGAGATTTCCCACTCCAATTTCAGGGACCACAGGAAAAGCGAGGCGCACTAAAATGAGGACCGCCAGACTAATACTCAGAGCAGGTAGAACCCGTCGAGTCAGGGAGACAACAAGCAAAAAAATGAAGCCCAATACTGCTCCCGCGATGGTGTTTTCCACCACCTGAGAGAACGCAATATCGAGCCATCCTTCCATCACATTTGCCACAGAGATCTTACTCGCGATTTTTCGCTCTTTCGTCGAGGCGACCTACCTTGTACCACCAAAGGAATTCGTCGAAGTTCAAGACATCGTCGCCATCCTTGTCTGCCCGGTCGATTGCCTTTCGAACTTCCCGGCGACCTCGTGAGTTTTGTTTCCCCTCCATCATCGCAACGATCTCCTCATCGCTCACTGCCCCGCTTCGATCCTTGTCATAGGCGACAAATACTTTGCCCTCTTTGGTATTCAGCCCCTTGCCCTGTGCCGGAGCACCACCAGCTTCGGGCTTCTTTACACCACCAACGTCCCCGGGTCCTCGTTTGCCCCTCTCTCCATCTTTTGGACCTGGCTTTTCCTTCCCAGGATCTTTCGCGCCCGGCTTTTCTGCAGGTGCTGCACCGGGCTTCTCAGCGGGAGGATTGCCTTCTTTGTCTGCCGCTAGGCTGGGAACGGAAAAACAAAGCGCCGTGAAAGCTGCTGCAAAGGCGAGATAGGGTAACTTCAATTCGAATCTCATGTTTATGGTTTAATCAGGGTTTTCGTAACCGGATCTTCTTTTCCGTTCTCCAAAATTTGCTTCAACTCCTCCAATTCGTGCTCACTCAGGGATTCACGTTCGACAAAGTTGGCAAGAAAGGGTGCCAGCTCTCCGCCGAAAACACTGCCTAGAAACGAGCGGCTTGCCGCATGTTCACACTCAGCTTCCGCAACCGCCGGCGCGTAAAGAAATCCTCGTCCTCCATTTTCTTCCAAACTTCTACGAGAAAGGGCCCCTTTTTCATGCAAACGCCGAACCAATGTCTGGATCGTCCGCGGCTTCCAATCTGTTTGACCGACAAGTCGTTCGATCGCCTTCCCGACCGAATGCTCACCAAATTCCCAAAACACACGCATCACCGTCCATTCGGCGTCAGAAATTCTGGGAAGAGATTTAGCCATCAATTAATTGGATTACAGTTGTAATCAATAGTGCGATTACAAGTGTAAACCGTCAACAACTTTTGTGAGACATAACCCTGTTGGGCCTTTGATTCAACTATGTTGGGTCTACAACTTCACCCTGTCAGACCAAGCAATTTCCCGGCTTCAGGAGTACTTGGGATCCTTGCCAGGCTCGGTTTCGAAGAGATGCTCCACCTGGCTCTCGGTCTGGGCATTAATTACTTCGCTCTCAAAACGTCGATAGTTGGGGTCCTCACGGAACATCCCAAGCTTGTCGCGACTTTCGAAATCAGCGGAGATAAAAAAACCGAATTCGGGGTTTTTATCAATGGAGCGTCCGGAACGAAAATTGTGCGCTTCGTTGACTCGATGGAAACAAGTCCGGCTAATCCGGATCATTTCCTCAATCTCTTCTTCCGGCTTATTTTTCGCGATCCGGAACAATGCAATGTAGTGGACCATGATTGGGTGAAAAATCTGTAAGGCGCACGAGGGGCTCCTTAATTACGCCACTCGAGAGCCCCTTTCTTGAGGGCATAGAGATAGGCAACGAAAAGAATCATTACGAAACCAAACATAGCCCAGAAAAAAACGGTAGCTCCTCCGCTGATCTGCTCCTTGAAGACCACAGCCCAAGGATAGAGGAAAACGACCTCGATGTCGAACAAGACGAAAAGCATCGCAACGAGATAGAATTTCACGCTGAATCGTGCCTGCCCATCACCCACCGGATTCATTCCGCATTCGTATGCGGAATCTTTAGTCTGATTCGTCAGGGCCCGCTTGCCGAGCAGCGCACTCGCAATGAGCGTGGCCACGGCAAAGCCGGAAGCGATCAAAATCTGAAGGACGACGGGAATGTAATCAGGAAGCATGGCACAAAAAAATTCCGGTGCTTGGAATGAACCAAGCACCGGAATGTAGTGAAATTAACGTTCCCGTCCAGACGATTTCGTGCTGACGGGAAGATTCATTTTCCCAAAATCAGCCTCGCGGACGAATTTGGGGCGGAACAACCGGGAAACCGCAGCTTCCCAAATCCGCCGTTAGCTGTTCGCAGCGGCTGCTGCACTGGAAGCTTCGCCAATATTGTCGAGGCCACGGTATTCTTTACCGTTTTTCTCGACGAGGCCACGAGTTACCAGATTCTGAAGCTTCTCGTAGGCTCTGAGGCGGAGCATCTCCTCGCCACCGCTTACTGCGTTGCGAGCTTTCAAATTCTCGTATACGACCTCAAAAAGGTCGTTAAACCCGAAGGTCTTTTTATCTGTAAGCACCGTCACCAGTTCATCTGTTACATGATCTGGAACCCGTCGTGAGAATCGTGTTCTGCGTGTGGTAGACATGGCTGATAGTCTACCATATCTGGACTCTAATGCCTACCGTTTTCTTTTTTGATTTCGCAAATTCCGAATATTATCACTTTTGCGAAGCGGACAAGGCATCAAAACCATATTCGATAAGTAGTTCAACAGTAATGACTTTTAAGGCAGGTAAATCAATCCCGGGAGCGTTCGTCATAGTGCAGCAATGCACGTAAGCAGTCATTTCGGACAGAGGTCGGCGAGACTCACCGTTCTCAGTGAGCCATGCATCGAAGCCCAACAAGGCCTCGGACCAATCGCCGGAGGAATAGTCCGATTGGTCGATCGCTTCGATAAGAAACGCGTAGTCGGTTTCATCGCTTCGATTCAGCAAATCGGTGAACGCATCCCGGATCGAGCATCCAGGTTCAGCCTTGCGAAACAGCAGTTCGCAAATTTCTTCAACACCAACTGGATCGCTCATTTCATTTATTGGAGTGCGGACTCAGGCCGTGGAAAACAAACTCCTGCGGTCTCACATATTCGGTAACGAGAGATAGGTTTAGCGAATCACTTGGCGAGCTTCTCGCGAATCACCTTGGCAACATCTTCCCCCATTTGTTTCGAGCCCTCGGGAGTAAAGTGGACGTCAGCCTTCTTCTGAATCGTATCCTGACGCTCCAGGGCAAAGGTATAAAGATCATGGGTCGGGATGTTCTCAGTCTTCATGATTTCGGCGGCGATCTTGTTATAGGCATCCGAGTGGCCGACAACGCGTCCTTTGGCACCATTGGGAACAGGAGTGGTATTCCGCCAGATCAATTTTGCGCCAGTCTCCTGTAAGCGATCAACGAGTTTCTGGAGATTGGTTCGGTATTCATCGGGTGGAACTTGCTGATGATTTTTTGGATCAGCAGGGTCTTGGAGATTTTCTCCATTTGGCCCAAGATATTTGAGGTCGTGGAGCCCCCAATTGAAATGAATGACATCCCACTTTTTGTCAGCTCCTCCCGTAGCGAGCCATTGGTCGATGCTTTTCAGCCCAGTTGTCGTCGGCCCGCAGTTGGCGCGTGGGCGATGCACATTTGCCTCCGCCTTCATTGCCTCTCGCACAGCAACCGTGTAGCCTATCGAAATTGAATCCCCGATAAGGAGAACGCGGGGCAAACCCTCGACATCCGTGACCGGTGCCATCGCAGGGTTTGGCTTTCGCTTTTTCTTTGCGGGCGCCTTTTGTTTTGCTTCCGCTTTCGCACTCTTCTTTGCGTTTTCGGACTGCACAGGCACTACCTGTGAAGCAATGATAGCTACAGCAAATATTGCCGCGAATGGATATTGAGGAGAAAAAATGTGTTTCGACATGGACCACACTATCCTGCCGTGTTACTTCCTTTTCAACCGGGCAGCTTCGCGCAATTGAGCGCATATTTTTCAATGGATTTGCCGCGGAAGGAATAAAAAGTCTCCCTTGAATAATGAGTGCGCTCACCCCCGAATCAGATCTTGGCCGCAAGTTGGCGCAATCCAAAGTCCTTGCCGTTCTCGTAATCGACGATCTCGATTCGGCCGTCCCTGTTGCAGAAGCACTACAAGCAGGTGGAGTGGATGCGATGGAGCTGACTCTGCGCACTCCGGTTGCGCTGGAAGCGGCGAAGGCAATCTGTGAAAGCTGCCCCGAAATGACGGTAGGAGTTGGGACAATTCTGACTGCCGAACAGGTTGACCAAACCAGCCAGACCGGCGCTCACTTTGGCGTGTCTCCGGGTGTGAATCCGGAAGTCATGCGACGTGCATCAGAAGTCGGTCTTCCCTTCGGCCCGGGTGTAATGACTCCAACGGACATCGACATCGCGATTCGAGAAGGCACGCGCTTGCTGAAGTTCTTCCCGGCAGGGTCATCAGGCGGACTTGCCCACTTGAAGAATATTGCGGCTCCCTTCGCCCACCTGGGGCTCGGCTTTGTGCCGCTGGGGGGTGTGAATGTAAAAAATCTCGCAACCTACCTGGAAAGCGAACTGATCACCGCAGTCGGCGGAAGCTGGCTCGCTCCCCGAGACGTGATTCAGAATCAAGAATGGAAGCAGATTGAAGCAAATGCGCGTGAGGCTCGCGAAATTGCGAACCTATCATAGCTCCCAGCTTTCGGCTCGCGACTAAATGCCGCGACGTCACAATCGCTCTCGATCTAAGAACAATTAGCGCCGCTTCTTGACCTTCACTTTCACCAACCCGCGACCGAGGTCCATGCCTCCATCGTCTGATGTGGCGGAAAGGTTAAGATTCAGAGTGCCTCGTCCACGCTTTCTAACCTTGCTTTTCCCTTTGGAATCGACGCGAAACGCGAAACGCTCCAATGCACACCGTCGTCAGCCTGAAAAACAGACACAATCACATCGTCGCTTGTGCCAATGGTTTCGCCTTCGCTCAACACGAGGCCGATAACGGAGCCATCAGTGGGAGCGAGACTCCCGGTGGCGATTTTCCCGCCACCAGGGTTGAAATGAATGCTGACGACGCAGGCAGTGTCAGGCCGATTTGCGATGGTAGCTCGCTGGACAAAATCGAGATTGCGATCGGCTTCTCGAGTCAGGAGAACCCCATCGCGCTTTCCTTGCGAACCGGCTTCACGCAGGAGTCCTTCTTTAAGGATTTTGCTGGACTCGAGGGTGAGGTCCTCTTCCTTCGACCCTCCAGCGGTGGTCGCGTCATTGGGAGAACTGTTGCTCCGGGTTTTCAGCGATCCAGCAACTTTGCTTCCCCCATGTCCGGGATCGATGACGGACGGAGTTTCCAGTACTTCGGAGATGCCGAAGATGAGGAGAAAAATCACGCAAATGCGCAGGGGTGCGAAGAGGGGGGATGAGCGCTCATTCGTATGGTTTAACAACTTCACTCTGCACAACATACTTCCTGCAGATTTTAAAGTAATCGAGCATGGACTCGATATCGATCCACCCATCCTCGCCGTGCAAATTCCCAACAGCCGGTCGACTCAGGAGAACGGGGATGCATTCGGCGGCTAAAAAGACCAACCGCGGAATAAACCTTTGAAAGGATACCAGTCCCCCAATCCGCAATTTCGGCGCTAAGATTCGCGCAAATCAGCCGTATTGAAAAATGGAGCGTTTTCCTTTACGTTCCTGAAACAAATTCCTGCCTCTTATGAAATTGTGGAACCTCCCTCTCTTGGCTTCAGTCGCTCTCTTCTGCGTTCTGATGGCTTCCTCTTCCCACGCTCAGCAAACGACTTCGGCGCGAGACGCGCTGACGATGGTGAGCAATCAATTTGGCCCTCGCTCGACCCAATGGGTGGCCGAGATGCGCGGCACCGGTGGCATTCCGCAACCGCCACAATGGGAAATTACTTCCTACAACGACCGCATACCTAGTCTGCTTTATCGCTTCAGCGCCGGGTTGGGCCGCGTAGGCGATCTGGGCCCCGAGTCGCGTCGCTATCCAGTGGACGTGCCTGTTGGATACTTCAGCCCGAGTCAGGTTGGAGTAGACAGTGTCGCTGCATTTACCATTGCCGAAGGTCAGGCCAGAAAAGCGAGAGTCGCCTTTGATAGCTGCGAATACCTGCTTCGCGCCCGCGAGTTTTCAAGTGATCCTCTCTGGCGCCTCGAATTGCTCGATGCACGCCGCCAGATTGTCGGAAAAATCTACATCTCTGCGAAATCCGGAACTGTTCTTCGAACTGTTTGGGTCTATGCAGATCGTGGAGGAATACGCATTGTTGACTCTGCCTCCCCAGGCGGAGCCGCGCCCACGAGCACAGGCACGAGTGTCACCGGCATCACAGGGACCGACTTCCCGGAAGCAGCGGAGCCAAATGGAGAAACAGGCATCGTGCAAATGAGACCACGCTCCACGACGATCACGCCGCCGAATCCGGGAAGTTCTGTCACGATTCCTCCACCGCCGACACCGGGAGGCGTACGCCAGCCCTACCAGCCGGTTACTCCGGATGGTCGAATTGCAGGCGCGCCTACAACCGGAAACGGTACTGCAACAAGCAGCGATATTCCCGATCCCCCAGCGATCACAAAAGCACCACCAGCCTCGACAGGACAGGGACAAATGCGCGACCTCCGCGAGGATCCTCCTGCGAGGCGCGACCCTATCAAACCGCCGATTGATATCCCCAGCTCTGGCGGTGGATCGAGCGAACGCATTCCGCCTCCACCAGTTCCTCCTGCCGGATAGGTGAGAGGTCAGATTTCTTGATCTAGCTGCCTTGCGCGCAGCACTCGGCTCAAAGCTTCTACAGCCCAGATCATCGGATAGGTCCGCTCGTAGTACCACAAGCGGGCGAAATAAAATCCGATCGGTGTAGCGTCGAATTTCGTGCCACTGCCTGTAGCTTCGACCAACCACTTCGCACCGTGGTTAAGGGAATCTCCCACCTCGCCACGAAAGGCAAGAGCTGATACAGCAAGCGACGTCTCTTCGATAGTGGATGGCGTTGTACCCCTTCCGGAACCCCAGCCGCCGTCTGCATTTTGATTTCCGAGCAGCCAACTGACACCACTATCGGCTAATTCAGGCAAACCGATATCGTCGAGAGCGCGAACGACCATTGCCGTTCCATAGGTCGGATTTTCCTGATCCTTGCGACGATACTGGTTACCAAACCAAAGCGGCACCCACGATCCATCGCTGCGCTGTTGCGTTTTTAAATACGCGATGGCCTTTTCTTTTCCCTCGCCTATTCGCGAAGAAATTGCTTCCGGCATTTCCGGCTCCCATTCGTGCCACGCACGGAGTGTGTGGGCGGTGAGATCGGGTGAGGAACGATCAAAGGGAAGAGCTCCCCATCCTCGGCAAAAAGTCGGGATGCCGCCATCGCGATTCTGCAAATCGAGCAGCCAGACAATAGCCGACTCTGCTGCTGCTCGAATTTCCTCAAAACGCCCGGGACTCTGTAGCTTCGCCAGAGCAAGTAGAGCGCTGGGCGTATCGTCAGCATCGGGAACACCGCCTGCCAAATCTGTCCAGGCCCAACCTCCGGGCGGGGAGTTCGTGAAAGGGTGGACCTCGGTGTATTGCTGATCCAGCAACCAGTCGAGAATGGCATCGGATCCTTGTCGTGGAACTTCAGGCAGTGCTTTCACGGAAAGAGTGGTTGCCCAGGTCGCGAGGTTGGTATCAATCGGCCAACTGCCATCGGGGCGCACGGTCTCGAGGAGAAAACGCACTCCGTTTTTTGCGACCGGGTGACTCTTTTCTCCTGCAGCAACGAGGGCCATCGTAACGAAACTGGTCAAAGGCGCGGCTTCGAGAAATCCTCCCGACGTGGGCTGGATCTCTACGAGCAGCTTCGAAGCACGATTCCAGAAGAACCCGATTTTTTTCCGTTGCACTTGCGTCGCACGCCCGATCGCAATCAAGGCAGGCAATGCATAGCTGACGACAGGAAGGCGCATCGCTGCAAACCAGCTTCGCGGAAAAACGGAAAGCTCATAGGGCAGGCGCAAGACATGGCACCATCCATTTTTCCCCAACGTGCCACAAATCGCGCATAGCATGAGAATAGGAACGGAGAAGGTGCGGTCTTTTCCGTATCGCGCCTTCACCGTTTCCGCGATCAGCGCGGGCTCGAGCGAGCCGACGTAATCCCGAATCCAGTGGGAGGCATTGCGAACCGCATTTGCAGATTTTTCGCCGCCGTATTTGGAAAGCGCCGACCAGCAAAGCAGCGTTGTCGAGATGTTCGAAAAACTCTTCACAGTATCACCCCAGCCCCCATCGTCGTTTTGGTTTTCGATGAGCCACTGACATGCTGAAGCAATCTCGTCATCATGGGCTACCTGATCCACCTCACCCAGGGCGATCAGTGCGGTCGCAGTCGACAGGGCAGAGGTGGAGAGCTCCCCTTCCCAGTGGCCTGCCTCATTTCGCTCGGCGAGCAAAGCAGCGCGAGCATTTTCCAGTGCTGTATGTATCGCGTCCATTCACAGCGCAAGATGCCCGAGCGCGAGCAAGCCGTAGTAGGTATATTCGATGTCGAGATCATCGTCTTCCCAACTTCCGTGAAAGCCTCCCGCCGCGGTCCAGAGGCTATCGATAAAATCGAGCATGACTTCCTCTTTTTCATCAAACGAAATCTGCAAACCATCGAGCGCGTGAAGTGCCACTGCAGTGGAAAGCAAGTCCGGAAGCGGAGCGAGTGGGAAGGCAAGAAATCCGCCTGTGGGATGAAACGATTCAAACATCCAATCACCAATCGATTCAGGAATCGGAAGACGAAGATTTCGGCACAGCGTAATTGCTGCGGCACTAGAGGGAACGTTTGGGACGGGCAACTCGACATCGTTAGCCCAGCCCGCGCCTTCGACCCGGAGCGAATTGAGGCAGGCTGCGAGCCCCTCTTCATTTTCGACCTTCAGTCCGTGATCAGCCCGAGCGCCATAGGCGAGAAAACAGGCGTAAGCAGATCCAGTCTCCGCGTCCTCGATCTGATTGTATCCTCCGTCTTCACTACGAAAGGACTCGACCCTCTCGAAAACAGGAGACATTTCTGCTGTTGATGGCTGTTTTGTCAGGGCGGAATAGCACCTCGCAAGGCAACAAGCATGAACAAAATCGAGTTCGCCTATCTGCTCCTTTTTTCTATCCAGAAAATTGCGAAGCCCCTCCTCGGGCAACTCAGATTGCAAGGCAGTGAGACAGTCAATCGCAAAGCTGGTGTAATAGAGATCGGCTGTTCCATCACGATCGTGAAACCCACCATCGGGATGCTCTTGTGAAAAGACAAAATCCCGGACAAGCCCGCTGGCTTCCTCCCCAAGGATTGAAGGAGCAAGACGCGCCACCTGCAGCATTTCGAGGCGAAGAGACATGAAGATATTTCTATACCAATTGAGTGAACCGCTACTCAACGAAAAGGGGCAAATCTTCCGGGAAGTCGTTGTCACCCTGTGTTTTTTCTTTTCTGCCTCCCATGCCTTTGGCTTTTCCCTGCCCCTCGTTTCCAACGACTTCAATACGATTGGTGATATCGCGACTGTGGACGTCTTGAAAAACGATCACAGCCAACTGCTGGAACATGCGTCTCTGTTGCGCAGTCCCCTTCCCTCCCAGGATGATAACTCCGTCTATGTATTCCACACGAGGTTCAGTAATATCTTGAAAATAGGGCACCAGAAAACCCTCCGTCACTCTCCCGCCCCATCCAACGGGATGCCTCTTGAAGTCGACCTCAATATCATTTCTGACTCGAGTTCCAGAAAATGCTTCGCTCATCTGTTCTTCAATTCTCTTTTTTTGTATACGACTCTTCAGGGCTCCCTCAGCAACTATGACATCCGCCTCATAAAATACTCGAAGCTCGGGTACCGTGATTTCAGGATCTTCCCGATCTGTGGCATCTTGAGGCTTCGTCTCCTCCTCGTTTACGACCACCGGCTCTGATTCTAAAGATTCACTCTCAGAATTACTTTTTTCCTCAACCATTACCACTTCAGGATTTTCTGGCAATGGTTGAGGAGATACGGGAGAATTTGCAAGATCGAGGCCACTAATGTTCTCGTCGTTGTTGCTCAATCCCGGCTTTTCGCAAGACAGAAAAAAAAGACTGCACGAAGCAAATAGTAGAAAGGTTCGAGTAAGTAAATTCGTCATAAGTTGCACCGCTGGTGTGGAAAAGGTTGCTTCTCAAAGGTAGCAAAGTCCAGAAATTGTCTCTACGAATCCTCATCCCACTCTCTTCACCCTACAATGAATACACAATCCTACGACTTCATCATTATCGGCGGAGGTAGTGCCGGCTACGCTGCTGCCCGAACGGCCCACGAACTCGGAATGAAGACTGCCGTTATCGACGGGGCAGACGAGCTCGGTGGCCTTTGCATCCTGCGCGGCTGCATGCCATCGAAAACTTTGA
>Ga0222719_10003864_pt1 | contig 13227 bp, 20 predicted proteins | sample C33_34DmetaG_FD_165039 | JGI IMG/M metagenome (GOLD analysis project Ga0222719, IMG submission 165039) | Estuarine water microbial communities from San Francisco Bay, California, United States - C33_34D | ecosystem: Environmental > Aquatic > Marine > Unclassified | place: USA: California...
AAGATAGATATCCTTGCTAATCGAGGACTCAGTCAACTACTGGAGATAGATTCAGAGACACCATTAGAAGCATACCCAGAAGAAGATTATGAAACAAGTCAGATGCTTTGCAATGGTGATGTTATAGGAGTTACACAAGCAGAGTCACCTGCTATGAGAAGATTATTTCAAGCAATACAACCAAAAAGTAAAAGTGACTGTGTATTTGCAACTGCACTGATAAGACCAGTAGCAACTACAGGCAGACAGAAGGCGGCGTTCTTTCAGGACTGGACAGAACAAAGATTAGATGATACTATTGTGTATGAAGATGATGCAATTAAAAAGATATCCAAACTTATAGGTTGTGATATGTATGAAGCAGATATGTATCGTCGTGCATTTGCCAAACGTGATGAAGAACGTGTTATGGAGTTTATGGAACGTATGGGCGACAGTGAGAACAAGGCAGAAATTATACAGGAACTATATGGACTGGGAAACTTTGGATTGTGCAGAGCTCATGCAGTAAACTTGGGTAGATTAATCTGGGCACTTGCATATCAAAAGGCACACAACCCAAAACAGTTCTGGCGGGCGGCACTTAAACATTGTCAAGGCAGTTATAGACGTTGGGTACACAAAACAGAAGCAAAAAACGCAGGTTGGGATTTACGTGAACTAGGCTTCCCAAATGGTATTACAGAGTCACCACAAACACAATACAAACGTTATGGATACTGGACACAACCAGAATTTATGCCACATATGTTTGTACAGGAAACCTGGGGCGATAGAGTAAACTTTGCAGGGCTTGTTGCAAATGGTAGAGTGTTTAAAGGAGAGCAAGGAAGGTATGTTACATTCTTAACACTGGGTATTGCTAACGGTGAATATGTTGATGTTACAGTAAAGAAGCCTTTTGGATATAGAGACCATGACGTTGTAGTAGGCAGTGGCAAAGTACGTTATAGCAATGGTGCCCGTTATATAGATTGCTACGATGCTAAAGGCCATAGACTACATCAATATCTTAATTAGAATTTTGCCTTGCATTAATATAATCTAAATATGAACGTCTATCTTCACTATACTCAAGTATATGTTGATATTTACTAATATTAAATTGTTTAATAAATGTAGGTAAATCTTCTCTAATAAGTTTTATGTTGTTAGTATGTCTTTTAATATAATCTTTTTTCTGAATCTTACTACTTTGTAAAATGCTCTTGTTAAGTTCTAGTGCTTGTAATATTCTGTTTCCTGGATGCGATTCATATTGATAACTGTGATCAATAATATCACTAAAGACATCAAAACCTAATCGTATCAGTGTATCAGCAACCCTATATCCTCCGCAAAATATTGGAAAACAACAACCATATAAGGCCATAAGATACTTTTCTGTTAAAACTACTGCCTTTTCCCAAAACACTGGTTCAGTAATAATACTAAAAGTACTATTAGTATAAAAGTGAGATAGTACATCTCTCCAGGCAACTATATCTCTTCCGTCATCTCTAGGATTATCACCTATAAACTTCCTAGATAGAAAACTATTAAGATAATTATAATCTGTAAGCCTTATCAATTCTTTAAGTTTAAGATAATCATCATCACAAGTATCCCATCCTTGTGTATATTCAAAACTTACAGTATTCTTGTTATAAGAAAGCCAAGAACTAACCAACAATCTTTGTTCCCTACGCCGACTCATTGGAGCAAAGCATTTATATGTATCTGTTACGTTGTTAATATCTATAGAATATTTAGAATAATAATTACATACTTGCGTAAAAAATATTGGGACACAAGTTGTAGGGTATGGCATATTGAAGTAGTCTACATAAGTTGAACAGTATATATGTTTTACAGGATATTTATATTCTTCAATTATATCTTTAATAGTATTATATTCTATATCCAGATACTTAGTACCAGTTTCATAGTCTCCTTCTATACTCCAATTTTCAGAGTAAGGCTGAATATCTGATACAAGAACTATTCCTTCGTTACCTTTGAAATTTTGAACTTCATGTGGATTTATATATAACATTACTCACTTTTTAATCCTGCTAACATGTCTTTCAGTTTACTACTCTGTACACTCGCAGTAATCTTACCAGTATCGCCTTCAGGTGCTTCCACAACTCCTGAACTTCCTTTGTTTTTTAGTTGCTCATAGATACTACTGCTTTGTTTTTTAAACTGCTGATACTCTTGGTCTTCGCCTAAGTCACGAATACGTAAACTTTCAATATCAAACTCTAAATCTATCTTTTGTCCAACACCGCTACTGCTTCTAGTCTTCATAAGTTGTAGTTGATACCTGCCACGTTCTCTCATAGCACGACTTGTAAATATACCAAACACATTATCAGCAGTATTAATCTTACTAAGTCCACCACTAATATGACTGTGATCAAATTCTATTTCATCTACTGCACCTCTGTTCAACTGCGAAGCAGTAACAAACACACAGTTTAATTCTTTTGCTAAGTTACGTAACTCTTCACTTACATATTTGTCTTTCACAAACAAATCACTTGGAGATACTTTTGCACTTACTGGCATAAGCAAATCCAAATAATCAATAAGTAGGAAATCTACATTCCAACCATTTTTTATCTGTAGTTCTTTTAAGTATGCTCTGACATCATTAACATTACTCTGTGCTGGCATGTATTTTATCTGTAGTTTACCTGCTTTTTTACCAGCCATCTTTACTTTCATCTCTACTGTTTCCAAGTCCTTAAATACTTCCTTAGTAGAGACATTTGTAAGCATACTATCTATTCTCATAGCACTTAGTCCTTCACTAAGTTCTAGTGTTAAGTATACTCCATTTAATCCATTTGTAATCCAGTTCACTGCCAAGTTCTGCATAAACAAACTTTTACCACTACCAGATCCACCAGCAAATATATTCAGTTCACCTTTGTTCATACCACCAAACAACTTCTTATCCATTGCAGGCCAACCTGTTGTAATCTGTCCGTTGTTATCTTTAAGTGCCATAAGTCTACCACGAGGATCAGCAAAATAATCTGTACCCATGTCTTTTGTAAGACTAATTTGTACTGCATCTTTGATTATTTTTTCTACTGGTTCATATGTACCTTTCTCTAGTAAGTCTGCACTCTTAAGTATTGCTCGTTCTAATTCCTGTCTTTTAGTAAAACCTTCAAACTCTGCTAGAAACCAATCATTGTGGCTTTCACTTATATCAGGTACTGGCTTTAGCTCAACACCTGTTACTGCACGAACCTGTTCATAAGTAGGCAGAGCACCATGATCATCGCTATGTTCTTTTATAAACTTTGCAGTATCAGTTAGACTCCTGTCAAAGTTTTGTACATTATAAATGTTCTGAACACGTACAAAATTCTGTGCATCATTCATCATCATTTCTAAAAACAATTTTTGTAAATCTACTGTGTATTCTTTAGCCAATCTTTTTCCTCATAATATTAATTTTTAATTTCATTGTTTGTCTTGCATCAATAATACTTTTTAATGTAAACAGTTTGCCATATCTTATTACTGCATCATTAACATCTTTTACGTCACTTTCCCATTCTGGAAAACTTACACTCCATCCATATTCTATTGCATCATCAATTAGTTTTTGCCCTGCACGATCTTTGTCTGGTACTAGTATTACTTCTCTACCTAGTGTATCTATAATCTGTGCTTGTATTTCACTACAACGATTACTGAGTATTCCTACTCCACCTATACACATTGCATCTAATAGTCCTTCTGTTACTACTACAAACCTACTGTTAGACAACTGATTATCAATGCCATAAACGAAACCACTATCATGACTAGTAAAATATTTGGGTCTTGATTCATTGTCGATACTCCTTGCACTAAATCCAATTGTTTTTCCTTTCCAAGTAAAAGGAACAATTAGCCTTTTCCACATGCCTGCAGCTTTGCTATTGCTATACATAATTTTTTCTAATGGCAAAGCTCTACTTTCAGCATATAATCTTATATGATCTGGTAATTGATTTGTACTATTCTCAGGTAATTCTCTAGGACTAAATTCTACTGTAAACGTTTCGTCATCTTCTAAAACTTCTTGTATTGTGTCTTTTATACGCAATGCTTCTATGTTAAGCATCTGTCTGGTGTTCTCATCAACACCTAGCCAAGTAAGTAATTTTCTTAATTTAAAACTTATATGTCTACCTGGTTGCCATCCTGTTTTAAAATTACAATTGAAACAATGATAACTTATAGCATCACCAGAAGCAATTACACCGCCTCTGTTACGTTTGTCCATGCTTTCGCCATTATGATGACAACATACTGCATTAAAACTAATCCAGCCATTGGTAGTCCTCTTTTGTTTGCCAGGCAAACTATCTATGATTGTTTGTTGAATACTATTCAAAAGTCAACATCTCTGCCGTTTATGTTGTAAGTACCGTGTGTGAAACCTTGATCCATCTTTTCGATCTCAGTCATTTTGTCACTGTCAATCCTGCGATTAGGATCTCGTTTCATCTGTTGTAGGCGGTCTTCTGCACTGTCTTTGCCACACACAGAGCAAACGCCTGTGGCACCACCGCAACTGCCGCTTACACGTCGTCCTCTTAGGAGGCCTATAGCCATAATTGCCGTAATTACCAAAAAAATAACCAAGCATAATGCAAAAACCTCCAAACCCACTATTTCATACTCTGTATATCTTTATAAGTACACTCGTCTTCAATACTTATCTCACTATCAGTTTCTATCCATAACTTAGCACCACAACTAAGTGGTTTATCGGGCCTGTAAACCATACGACTTGGTCCATGTATTTCTACTGCACTGCCATATCTAGCCTTGTTACCTTCCTGTACTCTGCAAACAGGAAGTTCTCTGCCATGTTTTTCGTTTTGTTGTATAATATTTCTATTAATGTGTATATACTTCTTCATTGTGTAATTATATGACTTTTTACAAATTCAGTCAACCTAATTGTAAAGTATTCATGACCTGCTTCATTAGGGTGTCCATCCTTTGCAATTAAATTTAATCTATTATCTTCTGCCATTGCACGTCTAATCATACTGTCCATACTACTACCATCAATAAAATAATTTGGATACTGTGTTGTTTTATGATGACCCAGTGCATTAAATTGTATTATAGGAATATTCATTGATTTACAAATACTGTTAACAATAAATTTTGCATTGTCTGTATATAGATTATGACTCTCTTCTGTAGAGTTATTGACCCATTCTCTACAACTTCTGTACCAACCATGTTGATCGCCTGCAAATCCATTATGTATCCATTTGGTGCTATACCATGACATTCTTGTTTTTGCAGTCCATCCTAAACAAATTATAATTTTGTCTTGTGGATCATATGTATTGAGAAAATAGTTTGAAACTTGTTGTGCTATTGCAAAATTACTATTTGCCGGTTCTGCTAAATTATCAAATTGATAACCTAAATTATTGGCAAGTCTTCCTAACCATACATTTTTATTTCTATAACGAGTATTTGCGTGATGATTATCCGTGCCTATACTAGGATCTACAAGTTCACTTCCATAAGTGAAACTACAACCAAAACCCACCAGTTTCATTATGGTCTATATAATACTTGACTCAATGTTCCTGAAGTTGTTGTACGTACAAAACGAACTGCACTATAAACACCAGTAAAGTTAATGTATGCATTGTCTGTCTGGGCAGTATAGTTTGTTGTAGATATTGTTGTAAAGTCTGCGTTTTGAATACTATTACTTGGATTAATTGAACCTTGTATTTCCAGGCTACCTGTGAACGCACTACTAAAATAAACTTGTGCAGTGTGTTGTGCAGTATTACGATTTATATATGGATCTATTGATATTGTGCTTCCTGTGTTACCACTTGCAAATGCTTCAGTTGTACTTTCTTTGAAAGCAGGATACATTCCTTCCACAACTTCTAGTGTACCGTTGGCACTATAATTATCATCTGCGTATGCAGGACTTGTTCTACCTTCTGGATTTGTAACTTTCAAACTGTAACTGTAAAACTTTGCATCTAAATTAAGTAAGTCACCTTCCGTTATAGTTGCTTCAAATAATCCTCTGCGTGGATCAATAGCAGTAAGGGCACGTTCAACATATGCGACACTATTTTCTTTATCCATTATAATAATGCTTGCAGTATGATCTGTCATTACAACACGTTTTTGATCACGGTTTTTAAATTCTATTCTTATGTAATTGTCTATGCCTCTATAGACTTTTATATTTGGGGTGTAAAACATGCTCATTAGATTATTGACTCCAGTATCAGTTACAACTGCAGTGTGTAATTGTGTATATAAATATCCAGTAGTAACAGTCATACTGTATTTATAAGAGATATAATGCCACCATTAGCAGAAGAAATATTTGAACAATATCCATTTTTAAGTTTAGTAACATATGGTGGACAAGAGTATGTAGGAATTATGCAGAATCAGGATGATAGTTTCCTAAGTATGTATGACTATAGCAAAATAAACCCTGATCTTAAACCATTATTTTTAGAGCTAGGTGATATTTGGTGGTGGGAATCGAATAGAACTATACCTATAAATTTATTTCTGAAAAACGACTTTATACCATTTAGTAAATATCTTATTACATTTAATATTAAAGATACAGAAGTTGTACGTGGCCCTAGTGTAAGCATAGCAGAACTTGCAAAGAAAAGAAGTAAGCGACGCAATATACAATTGGTAAAAAAAGTTAAATAACACATGGAATTCTTACTATTGCTTCTGATTAAGCATGCCATTGTGGACCTTGGTGTGCAAAGTCAACTTCGAAATATTGACAAAAGTCGTTACTTCGGGAACGGTCATATACATTACATGCATCATGGTATTACTACTTTAGTTATTGCTGGACTTTTTATTCCTGCAGTACCTGCAATTTTATGTGCAATAGTAGATTATTTCATACATTGGCAAATAGATTATTCTAAACATAAAGCTAATAATTTTTTTAAAATTGCTCCAAGGTCTATCGCTTGGTGGTGGACTAATGTCATAGATCAAATTTTACACTTTATAACTTATTATGTTTTAGCAACGTATTTTAATGCATTGTCTTTTTTGATTTTTTGGTAGGTTCGTAGCCAGGAAAGTCTTGTTCTACAGTATCTATCACATGCCCCAACATATTTTTTATTTGATCATCTGTAAGTAATCCTTTATACAATACAAGTGCATGTTTAAGTAGCATTGTTGCCATATACATATGATCATCTTCGTCTTTTATCTGATCATTTATATGCTTGGTAAGACTTTGTTGTATCTCTTGCATTCTTTTTAAATTACTTTCCATTTTGCTCCTCCAATATATTCATATGTACCGCAACTAATTGTGCATAGGCTACTGCGTGTGCTTTCTTGAAACTATAACTATCCTGTCCTGCTTTGTGCCATATAGTTTCTCCTACTTCACGCCATGTTTTTCCTATTAGGTGTCTTTTTGCAGGACGTATAACTGCTAGGAACATCGCCATACGAGGTATACTAGTTATATCTTCAGGCATTCTTGCCATTGTTTCAAAGTGTTTACCAACGTGTATTAGTTGTTCAAAGAAATCTCTATTGTGTAAATTGGACCAATTAGGTTCTCGCATCATCTCTACTAGATGTAGTTCGTTCTTTATATGTTGATAAACATTCACGTTAAGTAAATCTAATTTAAAATATCCTAAACTTTCAGCAGTTTTATGATCTAATGTTGCAAGTCCGTCATGTGCGACGGGAACTTTGTTAAAGTAAACACCTGTATTATGTTTGTTGCCATTTTCAAGTCTTGCACCTATACCTTTCACATGGTTTAATAAATGTGTTCTGTCAGCAAAGTCTATGTCTACATCTGGCATATCAAAGGGCATATCTCTCACCTTCCCATGCTTTTACTGGTTTTATATCTCTTGTATTTGTTGGATAATCTTGCCACAGTTCTATTTCATATCCTAAGTATTGCTCAATTAAATGATCTAAGTATGCTTGTTCATAAACAGTAAGATTAGTAATGTTTATAGGAATATTTTTAGTATAACATGAAAATACATATTGCACAAGTTCTTTTGATTGTATTATTTTATTTTTATTTCTTATAAAGTCTATCCATTTATCGCTAATATCAACACGATATTCATATCCAAGATCTGCCAGTAGTAGTTTCAATTGTGTTATAAATGTGTCCTTGTTATAAAACCATTTAAACTGAAAAGTTTTCTTTACATTGTGTTTGTTTAAAAGATCATTCTGTTTATCTATTAAGTAAAAACTTGTATGATATTTTTTGTACATTTCTCGTAAACCTGATACTCCACTACTTTCCAAAATATCAATATGATTCTTAGCACCAGGATAAATTGTATGCCATTCTCTGCCTTTTAAATGTTTTTTCCAATCTTTAAATGTATTTGCTTTAAGTAAATCTAATCCAAACTCCCAATTTGCAAAATAGTTATGCCAGCAAAGAATATATAGATCATCTAAATTAAAATTAATATAACAGAAAATATCATACTCATTAAAGTAATGATTATAATCTACAACCTTAGTAAAGTCTTCATTATGAGCACCAATACTATCTTTATAAAAATTAAAATCCTCAGTTGATCCTGAAGCAACACTTAAACATCTGGCTAAAAAATTTCCATGAGTTCCTTCAAGAAATAGAATCTTCTCCATTACAATCCTGCCTCTTTAAGAATATGTTTCACCCATTCAGTATCAGCAAAATAATCTACAAATTTACGTTTCCAAAAGTCTGGATCAATATATGGGAATATCATTTCTATCTGTTCAGGATTCAATTTGTCCAATGCATCTTGTCCAGTTTTACAGTTAAATATTATCCAACTACTAATCCTGCCTGTAGTTATATCTTTGACCAGAACATTACTGTTTACATAACAAAAGTAATGATTGAATACACTTTCTTTGTCTTCAGCCCAGGATTCCATAGTTTTTATACTACGTTCAAGTGCATCTTGTGTGCTTCTGTTCTTAAATGTTCAAACAAATATTCTTGATAAACTATGTCCTTAGTCCAATAGTCTAGTTTCTTATTACTTTTAATCACATAGTCTATAAACTTCTGTGTGTTGATAGCACGTATGTTTACCATATGTCTACCAAACTTTACAAATGCATTGTAATAAGGACTAGTACTAAAGTCTGCATATGTTTTAAACTTTGCACTGCCTTGTGTCAGCTCATAAAAACGTAAGTAAGCTGTCATGCCTAATTTGACCCCGGGCTCATTTTCTTGTTGGGCACGACGCTTAGGTTCACAAAGATGTGCCGCAAGAGTACTCTCTTTACGATATGATTTGCCACAATATTGACATGTAAAATCTTTGCTTTCCATTGTACGATTTATTATAGCATCTTTGATTATTTCTGTAAACTGTTGATTCATCTTATTTTTTGTATCCACAGTGTATAATAATCTTTTATCCATTCCCTTACGTTGTCAAAATCTTTATAATTCAACTTATTATAAAAAGATTCTATTCCATCAACTGTAGCAGATATGTCTTCAAACCAATCTGTATTCCAATTCAAGCCAGACTTACTATACCATTCTACTTCTTTACACATATTGTAATTAGGTCTTTTGCTTATGAAATTATTGCAGTTTATAAAATGAATTTGTTTTGCATTTGGGAATACTTTTATATTATTATGCCTAGTATCTTCATCATGACACACATAAAAGAAATCCTTTTCTTTTTGATTGCTTAACTTAATACCAGTTTCATTAAAAGGCAAACCTACTTCTAATTTGCCTAATATTGCACCATGTTCAAGTGTGCCACTTAATTTAAGATCACCTAGTAATTCATTACATCCTAATCCTAAATCGTTCCATGGCCCATCTTGACCACTTAATTTATTCAGTAAAAATGTTTGCTTTTGTTCTGTTGTATAATTAATTAAATGTTGATGTTGAAGAACTGCATGGTTGCTTACTCCTAAACAATTTATAACAAATTTGCCTCCAGCACCTGGCGGATAACAAACAAATATTATTTTATTTGTTTCGTAGTTCAAAATAATCCTCTTGCTTAGTATCTCTCTTTAAATCCAATGTAATACAATGTAATCCACCGTCCCAGAAGTATCTATGTCTCCAGGGTATGTACACAGGTTCTATTTTATGTTTTTTAAAAAAGTCATTTATTTGTTTATTGTTATTCTGACTAACACAACAATGATATTCATCTAACATTAAGACGTTAACATCAAAAACAGTTTCTTCAACGTATCCAACCCAGTCTTGTAGCCATGTTTCAACAAATTCAGTAAATGCATTATTTTCTTCTTCACCAGGTAACCACCACTTACCATCATTTTTTTGTTTCAATTGTAGGAAAGGACTTAGCTTATTCCAACTTTGGTCCGGTAAATAACATACCTCCCATCCTGGAAAACTGTCTTTATATTGTTGTATTCCCTCTAGGCTAATAATTGCCCCCGGTTTGACTGTATGAAATGCACCGTCATTATGACCGCCTATGTCTAAAAAATAGTTTCTAAACTGGTAATCAGTTACCTTATCTACACAATCACTTGCATACTGCCATTTATCTTTATCTAAGTCAAAAATATCAACATAAATATCCTTGCCTACTACAGTAATATTTGGAGCATCAATAGGAAAAATGTTATTGTTATCACTATTAAAATATAAGTTGTTTAGATCTACAATATTTTCTTTATCGTAATTTTGAAGTGCTTGAATAATACTAAAGTGATCTCCGTTACAATAGATTAATTTATCAGCAGCCACAAATTGTCCATCCCTAGGTTGTAATGGTGCTCTAGGGACACCTTGTTCTCCTTGTATAGATCCATCTTGTTCTAAGAAGTCTGTTATTTTATCAAGAGGATTAATAACAGGCCTAATAACTTCACAACCAAATTGCTTTAGAACTGTTTCAAAATTTTGTAGATCTTCTTGTGTTTCGTCTGCTATTTTTTGTAAACTTGTTTTTACATTACTATTTGGCATACTACTAAAGAAATCTGCACCATAGCAATCTCCTAGCATTACTACTTCTAGTTTATCCCACTTATTATAATTTAAATACTTACTCGCCATAAAGTTTTGCTATCTGTTTTAAATCTTTGTCTGTATACATTTCTGCTAACATATCTAGTTCATCACTTTTAGCATTTGGATGTAAACGTTCTACTTCTTTACGTCTTTTGCTACTATTATTTTTATCTTTCTTTTTATGTCCTACCCACTGATGAAACTGTGTACCCATACCAGGACTGACTGTGCATAGTAACTGCCACACCAGTTTAGGATGTTTTGCTAATTCAAAGTAGGTACGGTTTACTCTTTGATTGCCAGCCATAAGATAATATGCTTGTAATTCATTTGAGCCTTTTACAAGACTTACGTAACGATTGAGTAAGAATGGTGATAATTGTTTTTGATGTTCTGGAGTAAGACGATCATAAAAGCTATAATCTTTTTTATCTATAGCTGCTAATACTGTATTCAATGGTAATTTACTCATACTTAATTCCATTATCAATTATTACATCACTAAATGCTAACATAAACATCCGTGCATCGTCAAGTTTTTCAAATTCTAAAACAATTGTTTTAGTTGGATCTTCTAGAGTTACTCTATAATCTTTTCTGTCTCTATACTCCAAATACTTTTTAATTCTTTCCCATACATTTTCCATACCAGCAAGTTGTTTACGAGTAGTTTGATAGTTTACATATGCACTCCAAGTAAACTTTCTATAATCTATTCTTGTTATCTTACCAGGCTCTATCAATGCTAACAATTTCGTTTTGTTTATTGATCTCTTTAGCACAGTACACACATTTTGGATTTTCTACACCAGTTTCTATAGGTATTGCTAGTATCTGTCCTTGTTTAAGTTTTGGAAAGAACCATTTAACATCACTATAAATATCTACAATATTTACAGGCAAGTAGTCATGCCTAAAGTCTCCTATAGGATTAAACAGAAACGCATCAAAGCCTCTATCATTTAGACTACTAAAGTTCAACATTTCTAAGTCACCAATATGTCTATCGCCAATTAATATTTTCCAATCAACAGGCATACGGATTTTATGGTTGCCTATTTCCAACACAACTGCTGGACTGTTAAAACTTTCTAAAAATATAAGTGGTATAAAAAAATAATCCGGATCAGCAGGATTACTATTATCCAATATTGCAAATCTTAAATCATCTACCTCATCAGGTATATCATTCATTTCATAGGCAGTATTCTCTAACGTTAGTATTCTCATATTAATATACCTCTTTAATTTTATCAGCAATGCCGTACTTGACTGCTTCTTTGGCACTTAGCCATACATCTTCTGCAGGTAGTAAAAGTTCCCTAATTTTCTTTTCAGACATTCCTGTGCATTTTTTGTAGTGTGCTATCATACGTTCAGTGCTTAATTCAAACTCACGTACTCTTGCAAACAGTTCATGTTCCTTACCACTGCTTCCCCAACTGTATTGGTGTGAAAGTATACTTGTATTAGGCGTAATTATACGACTGCCTTTTGTGCCACTCATAAATGTAAGTACACCACAACTTGCAATTAGTCCAAGTCCAACAGTTTTAATTGGTATTGCACTACCTTTCATAGTATCAATAAGAGCAAATGCAGAGTGAACACTACCTCCTGGACTGTTAATAATTAATGTAAGTTCTTTTGGTCTAAGTTTTGAAGGCAATAGGTTCTTTTCTATAATCCATTGGACTATCGGCTTTGTAGATTCAAACGTAAATCCATCTGCCATATAATAGATGCCGTTTTCCCACATCATACTCCCAGGATCAGGTATTCCTGCTTGTTCTTTTGCCATTATCTTTTACCCTGTCCTCTATATGCCTTGTATGATCTTCTTTTATGTTTGTTCATTTTACAAACAGAAGGCTTTCTACCTATACTTGTCTTTGAAAATTTAGGTTCATGGACTGCGATTGCATACTGTTTTGCCATATTTTATTCCTTTATATATTCCAATCGGCCTTTTCAACCGTAAATGGATAGTTTGCTTCCTTATAGAAGTTTTTACGTTTTGTTAGATGTCTTTTTGCAAATTTGCAAGTACTGGTTATGTCCCAGATTTGTACGAAGTCTTTGTCTTCTGCTTTTCGGATTCCACGTCCAATACTTTGGATAACCCTAACAAAAGACTTACCAGGCTCAATAAGCACAAGATTAAAAAT
>Ga0222719_10003868_pt1 | contig 13220 bp, 6 predicted proteins | sample C33_34DmetaG_FD_165039 | JGI IMG/M metagenome (GOLD analysis project Ga0222719, IMG submission 165039) | Estuarine water microbial communities from San Francisco Bay, California, United States - C33_34D | ecosystem: Environmental > Aquatic > Marine > Unclassified | place: USA: California...
CGCGAGCTCGTCGAGTACGTGCGCGCGCCCGACTCGTTCGCGGCCCGCGTGCTGCTCGGCGAGCTCGACGCGTCGTCGCTGGAGATCCTGCGCGTCGAGGCGGAGCGCGCCGCGGCGAAGGAGAAGGAGAACGACGACGACGACGACGACGACGACGACGACGACGACGACGGCGACGACGACGACGACTTCGCGCGCGCGCCGGCGATTCCGCAGGGGGTCTCGGCGACGGACGCGTTCGGTTTGACGGAGACGCAGAAACGGAACTTGAGCATGAGCCCTACGGTGTTTTGGAGGGCCAACCCCGCGCAGCTGGAGTACCTGGAGGAGCGCTTCGCGGAGCGCTTGGCGGCTGGCGAGGCGGAGCCCAAGATCTCGAGGGAGGAGCGCGTGAAGCAGACGCTCGAGCTGGCGAAGCTCGGCCCGATTCTCGAGCAGAAGGTGAGCAGCTGGTGGTCCAACAGGCGCATGAAGCAGCGCAAGCTGGATGCCGAAGGCGCGCGTCCCAGCGGTGCCCCCGCTTCGTCCCCGCGCTCTCAAGCCGTCGCGAAGAAGAAGACGAAGCCGATGAATTCGTACTTGAGGTTCGTCCAGGCGCAACGCGCGCTGGGACGCCAGTTTGGGAAGACGTTCGGCGAACTCGGAAAGGTGTTGGGCGCGGAGTGGCGAGCCATGTCGGAGGAGGAGAAGGCGGCGTACAAGGTGGACGAAGACGCCGACGAGGCTGGCGACGAGGACGGCGAGGACGATGGTCAGGACGCGGAGGAGGACGAGGACGGGGAGGAGGAGGAGCCGTGAATCGAGACGACGACCCGCCGCCGCGTGTGGAACCGAAACGCGCACAGACATAAATTGCACGCGACGCGTCTCGACCGCATCCATCGCCACGTCACCGGTCGTCGCGCTTTTTTTCATCCTCCGACGTGCACGCGTCTCGCGCGAGCGTCCTCGGCCCTCGCGCACTCCCCCGCGCGCCGCGCCCTTCCGCCGTCCGCGCGAAGTTCCGCCCTCACACAGCCGACCAGCCGCACAGGATGTCGCCGCTGACCCGCGCCGCGCCGACCGCGTCGCCGGCGACCGCGTCGGTCGCGCTTCGCAAAAGATCGAACCCGCTTCGCGAAGGCTCGAGCCGCCCCGCCGCGGCGCGCCGAGGCGCCGCGCGCGTGACCGCGCGCCTCGCCTCTCCTGCCGGCGGCACCGCACGCGCCTCGCGCGCGCGCCTGAGCGGCGTCTCCCCTCGGCGCGGCGCCTCTCTTGTCCCCACCGCGGTGGCGGACCCGCCCGCGTCATCCCTGGCGCAAGAGGAGGCTGGCGCGTCGTCCGACTTCGACTGGCACAACCAGTGGTACCCGGTGGCGTTTCTGGACGACCTGGACGACAGCGCGCCTCTGACGTTCACGCTCCTGGGCGAGCCTTTGGTGTTCTGGCGCGACCCCACGTGTTCGGAGCTGACGTTCCGGTGCACCGCGGACAAGTGTCCGCACAGGCTCGTCCCTCTGAGCGAGGGCCGCGTCAACGAGAAGGGCGAGATTGAGTGCGGGTACCACGGGTGGACGTTCGACGGCGCTTCCGGAAAATGCACGTCCATTCCGCAGCTTCCCTCGGAGGGCACCGCTATGGACACCGCGCTCGCGTCCCCCCGCTCGTGCGTCACGCCCTACCCCACACAAGTGGCGCAGGGCATGCTCTGGGTGCTCCCCGTCTCGGGGTCGGACCCCGCGTCGCGCCCCGCGCTCCCGCTCATCCCCGAGCTGGATGATAAGGACTGCGTGTGCCAGGACATCTTCCGCGACTTGCCGATGGACTACGCGACGCTGCTGGAGAACGTGATGGACGTCTCGCACGTGCCGTTCACGCACCACAACTCCGTGGGCAAGAGGGAGAACGCGACGCCCGTGGTGCTCGAGATGCAGGGCGATTTAAAGGCGGGCGGCTTCAAGGGCATCTGGGAAGAGGGTCCGCGCTCGGGGAAGTACGGCTCGCAGTTCACCGAGTTCGTGGCGCCGTCGCTGATGCGCCACACCCTGCGCACGGACCAGTTCACGACGCTCACCGTGGTGTACGCGGTGCCCACGACCCCCGGGCGGTGCCGCCTGATGGCGCGCTTCCCGTTCATCTTCAAGGCGGCGCTGCCTCGCGCGTTCTTCAAGATCGTCCCGCGCTGGTGGTCGCACCTGAACCAAAACGCCATCCTCGAGGATGACCAGATTTTCCTGCACAAACAGGAGCGGGTGATTGAGATCGAGCGCGACGTCAAGAAGCGCTCGTACGCGCAGGCGTGCTACATGCCCACCAAGGCGGACACGTACGTCGCCGCGTTCCGCCGATGGATCGTGGACATGGCGGGCGGCTCGCCCGCGTGGCCTTTGGGAATGGCGGACGCGTTGCCCCCGCGCGTGACCACGAAGGAGGCGCTGCTCGACCGGTATTTCGCGCACACCGAAAACTGCAAATCGTGCTCGGTGGCGATGGCAAACCTGACCCGCGCGCGCAAGGCGTTAAGAGTCGTGTCGCTCGTCGCGCTGGCGTCCGCGGCGGCGGCGTTCGCCAGGAACGCGCCCATCAAGCTCGTGGTTGTACTGGCGGTGCTCGCCGCGGCGACGGCGGCGGCGCGCGAGTTCATGGGGGGGCTGGTACAGAAAATGAAAGTCGGACCGTACCCGCCGCCGCGCCGGCCGCCGTCCATGATGGAGGCGGCGCTGGAGAGCGCCAGGCTGGCGGGCGCCTGATCGTACTTTTTGTGTTAAAGCGCGTGCGATGTGCGATCGATCGAAGCGGAGGGGAGAGGCGAGAGGCGGCGCGCGCGCATCGCGCTTGAAACTAAAGACTCATCATCATTCGCCTTCTCGTCGTGACCGCATCACCGCTCGCGTCCACGAGTACAGAAAAACAGAAACGCTCGACCGTGAGCGGTGACGTCGATCGGGTCGCCGAACCGCCGGTTCGAGAGACCGTCGTGGGAGGGTTTATCCATTTCTCGTTTCCTCCAAGACGCGACGCCGGAGGCGCGACACAACGAGACGCGAGATGGCGCAGGCCTCGGCGTCCGCGCCGTTCGTGCAATGGTGCACGTCGAGGGGATGCGACTTGCGCAAGGTGGATCTGCGCGACTCCCCGCGTGACTCGAAGGACTTCGTGAACGACGCCGGAGAAGCCATCGGGTCCGCCGACGACGCCGCGCGCGGCCGCGGCGTGTACGCGGTGGTCGACATCAAGGCGGGCGAGCGCGTGCTGACCGTGCCGTACAGCGCGTGCATCTCCCAGGCGGGCCTCGGGAAGGGCGCGGGCTCGCTTGCGGACGCGAAGCTTCCGTTCGAGAACGCCACGCCCGCGGAGTGCGTGGCCTGGCATCTGCTCGTCGCGCGCGGCGGTGACGCCTCGACGAATCAAGACACGTGGAAGCCGTACGTCGACGCGCTGCCCGCGGCGGTGGACTCCCCCACGTCCGGTCTGTGGGACCGGAAAGAGGTGGCCGAGCTGCAGATCGGCGAGGCGGTGTTCAAGGCGGCCCTGACGCTGGGGAAGGACGCCAAGAACGCGCGGACGATCGCCGCGAGCGGTGCGTTGCCTGGTGGAGGGGACGAGCGCGATTTCGCCGAGCGCTGGGCGTGGGCGCTCTCGTGCGTGCGCTCGCGCGCGATCGAGTTGTCCTCCGACGGGCAGAGCGGCGCGACGCAGGCTATGCTCGTGCCGTTCGTGGACATGCTCAACCACAAACACGTCGACCCGAACGTGGAGTGGACCACGGTGGCGGTGGCGAATGACGAAAGTCCCGACGAAACGACCGTGGACGCGAAACAAAAACTCGTCGTCGCGCTCCTGGCGCGTCGCGACGTGAGCGCCGGCGAAGAACTCACCATCTCCTACGCGACGCAGAGCTCGCTGGACGAGTTTTGCCTATACATGGGTTTCCTGGGCGGGCACAACCCGTTCGACAGCGTCGAGCTGTTCAAGACCACGGCGCACGCCGCCGCGTGGTACGCGGAAGCGTTCAAGAGCGAATCCGGAGACGCGGTGGTGGACAAAAACAAAGCGGCGGCTGTGGCGTCTTTGTTCGCGAGGCGCGCCGGGCCGGGGGTAGAGCTGAGGCTGGGCTGGGGCGGGCGCGTCGCGGACGTGCTGGTGGACATGCTGGTGTACTTCAACAAGCAGATCATGCCGGACGACGACCCGCACACGATGGCGGCGCACGCCGTGCGCGTGCGGTGCTCGGAGCTGGTCGCCGCGTTTCCAACCTCCGCCGAGGAGGACCTCGCGTGGCTCGAGAAACAGAGCCGGGCGAGCGACGCCGACGCCGAGACGCGCCGGCGGAACGAGAGGCGGAAACTCGCCGTGGAGTACAGGCTGCGCAAGAAGGCGCTCCTGCAGCACTTCATCGAGGGGTGAGGTTGAGGGCGTGAAGAGCGGTCCGGTGACGAAATCGAACGACGTACGGTCACGACAAACAAACAACGATAAGCGTCTCGAAGAAAACACGCGTCTGAACGAAACGACGCGACGCGCGCAAAACGTCACGCGAAAAACTTTTCGTACTTCCCCGTATCCTCCGGCGGGAAGATGTGCCTGCGCGGCTCCTCCGCCTGTTCCGCGAGCGTCTGCGCTACGCGCGTCTCCTCGCGCATCAGCAACGCGGGGGGGGCGCCGTCCGCCACCGCCGGCGCGCTCGTCGCGCGCGTCGCGAGTTCGCCGGATACGAGCATGAGCTCCACCAGCGCTACGCCCGCCACCGGCGCGAGCGTCGGGTGCATCTTCCGGGCGAGCGTCCCGACGTCGCTCCCGGGGAACGCGCAGCACGTGTCGAAGGCGAAGCGCTTGAACTTGGCGAGGAGCGCCGCGTCCGTCGAGCCGCCCGAGACGAGCCAAGGCAGCGCGCCAGGCGCCGCGTCGCTCGACGGCGCCGACGACGGGTGGAAGAAGCGCAAGACGTCGTACGCGTTGACGGCGCGCAGCTCGCCGGCGTCCGCCGCCGCACGCAGCGTCCGCTCGCAGGCAAACAAAGTGGCGGCTCCGCCGAGAGTCTCCGCGAGCTCCGAGGCGGAGACGCCGCGGACGCCCGCCGCGACCGCCGCGGCGCGCGCCGCGGCTGGGTCCACCGGGATCGACGCAGCAGCCGCCGCCGCGCGCGCCGCCGCCGCGCGCGCGGCGCGCGCGGCGTCGGCGTCGCCCGCCTGGATCTCCGCGAGCGCGCCGCCGCCGCGCGCGCCATCCGCGGTGACGCGTAGGCGCTTGAACCCCGCCTCGGGCTCCGCCGCGGGACGGACTGGGAGGTTCTCGTCGCCGCCGGCGCCGGCCTCGACGCGAAGACGCGCGCCGCGCGCCGCCGCCGCCAGCGTCGTCAGCGTCTGCGCGCGCGAGAGCCCCGAGAGCCCCGAGCCCTGCAGGGACCCTCCTCCCTCCGCGTCTCCCTCTGGGACGCCCTCGTTTTCCTCCGCGCGCCAAAGCCGGAACGCGGGCGTGACGTAAAGGCGCGTCTCGCCTTGGCGCGTCTCGAGGTGTTTCGCGTCCGTCAGCGTCCGCGCGACGCGCTCCGCGGCGTCAGCGCCGTGCGCCTCCGCGAGCCGCTCCAGGCCCGCCGGGTTTTCGAAGAACGCGTCGCCTTCCTCGGCGAGCGCCGCGGTGAGCGCCGCGAGCGCGGCGGCGAGCCGCGACGCGCGCTCGGGGTCGCTCACGAAGTCGGGCAAGCCGGGGAAGTCGCGGAACGTCGAGTCGTCGGCGAGGCGTTCCTCCGGGGCGTCCGAGTCGGAGTCGCTCGAGGACGGCGCGTCCGAGTCGACGACGAACCGCGCGAGGGGCGCGTCGTCGTCGAAGTCGTCGTCGAAATCGGTTTGCTTCGGGGTTCGCTTCTTGCCCTTCGCGCCCTTCTTCTTCTTCTTCGGCTTTACGAAAGCCGCGAGCGGCAGGTCGTCGTCCGAGTCCTCGTCGGCGTCCTCGCCCCGCGTTCGTTTGCGCGAACGCCTCGCCGCGTCCCGCTTCGGGTAGTGCTGCCCCGCGACGGCGCCGCCGCCGTGCTTCGGCGCGTTCGCCGGCTTCACGCCGCCGAAGAGCGCCCGGCCGAGAGGACTCGTGTAGTACGCGTTGTTGCTGCTCTTGGGGTGCGCGACGAGGATGCGGTGCGTTTCTTTGCGGAGCAAATCCTCCTCCTCCGAACACCAGAACCCCACGCGTTCCCACTCCGAACGACGTAAAGCTTCCGTCGCGCGGGTCTCGGCGGAGGCAGAATGCCGCCGCGCGCGGAACCCCTCGATCACCGCGAACACGTCGTCGCCGCGTTTTACGTCCTCCTCGGAGACCTTTTTCACCGGATCGATCTGCTTCCCGACGAGGCGTCTCCACCGGGAGAGCGTCTGCTGCGCGGTCCTCCCCTCGACGACGTCCCCGTACGATTCGGTGCGCGTCTCGATCGCGAAAACGTCGCCTAAAATCGTGCGCCGCGCGATCGTCACGAGCAACGCCGCGTCTTCCTCCAAGGACCACTCGCTGCGTTCGCGATCCTTCGCTCTCGCGGGCTCCGGCGCCGTCGTCGCGACGGCGCCGGCGGACGTCTCCGCCTCCGCGTCGTCCAGCTTCCGCTTCTCCAGCCTGGCGTACCCGTCGTTGCGCAGCTTGGCCTTCTCGTCGGGGTGCGCCGCTTCGACGTCCTCCTTCGACACCGACCCGTCCTCGAACAGATCGTTCAGAAGGCGAGTCTGGTCGTCGTCCCAAGCCTTGCGCACGCGCTTGCCGTCGCGCTTGACGTCGCCCAAGCCGTCGACCGTCTTCACGAGCTCAGCGATCACCGGCTCAGGAAGCACCCACTCGGAGAGCACGGAGAGCTTGGCGGCGGCGCGCGCGCGCGCCTCGCCCGACGTCTCCGCCGCGGCACCCGCCTCGGCGAGCTTCGCGGCGTACGCCCGCAGCCGGAACCGCTCGAACCCGTCCAGGAGCGCGACGCGCGCGGAAAAAGGCACGTCCCGCGCGCGGCTCCAGCACTTCGACGCGCACAAGCCCCGCGTCTTTCCAGGCTCGCCGTCTTTGACGCCCTCCTCGCGCCGCTTGGCGTCGATGTAGCCGGCGTTGGGAAACGCGGCGAGCGCGTTTTTGTGCTTCTCCTTCGCGCGAAGCACCTTCTTCGTCTTGGGAACGCCCTCCTCGGTCATCACCGGCGCGCCGTTGCGTTTCACCGGCTCGTCCGTCGGCACCAGCGCGGGCTTGAACGCGCGTTCCAGCCCGTCCCAGTACGACGCGACGCCCTCGTCTTTGGTGACGTCGAAGGTCTCTTCGTGCGTAACACCCGAATCGTCGACGCGCTCGAACCGCGCGCGGCGCGCCAGCGACCACCGGAGCGCGCGCCGGCCGTCCGGGAGGTCCGCCTCGCTCTCGCGCGCCAGCTCGCAGACGCACAGGAACCGCAGGATCTTGGACAGGGGCTTGGAGACGTGCTTGTCTCGGTCCTCCCCGAGCACCAGACCGAGGTCCTCGTCGGAGAGCGTCTCCAGCCGCGCGCCGGACGCCGCCGCCGCCGCCAGACGCGCCGCCGTCTCCGCCGGCGCGGCGCGCAGCGCGTCGGGCGCGCCGAACAAATAAAGCGACAACTCCAGGGGCGCGCGTTTTTGGAAGAGCGCCGCGAGGTCCAGCGCGGTCGAGTGCGTGTTTTCGGTTCCGGCCGACGCGTCCGACGCCGCCGCGTCTTCACTGAACGCCTCGGTCGCGAGAAACGCGTGCGCGTGCCGCGCGCGCGTCGCCACCGCGTCCAGGACGCCTCCGGTCATCGCCGCGACGTCTCGCGCGTGGCGCGTCGTGCGCCGGCGCAGGCGCTCGCCCTCCTCCGCGGTCTTCGGGGGCCTGGTCTTGATGAGGGACGCGGCGCCTCCGCGCACGCGCGCGGACCCGGTCTCGGCGCCCTCGTTCCCGCGGAAGGCGCCGATGGCCGCCTTCTTGGAGACGTAGACGGACTGGTCCACCTCCACCGCCGCCGACGACGACGCCGGATCTCTCCTCCTGCTGTGCTCGGCCAGCTCGATCCGCGCCGCCTCCTCGCCGATGGCGCGCTTCATCGCGTCCGTGGGCGTCGGGAACCCGCGCTCGAAGAGCACGTCGCGCGCGTCCTGCTCCGCGCGCGCGTCGATCGCGGGCTTGTACACCGTCTCTTTGCGAAGGTCTCCGCTCGCGACGAGCAGATCCACGATCGGCCCGACGATCTTGGGGCCGTACGCCTCCTCCTTGGGGCCGGGGTCGCTCGGGTCCCGCGCCCGCCGCCGCCGCGCCTCCTCGTCCCTCAGCCACCGGCCGACGGACCTGAGGAACAGGTACCCGCGGCGGCGCGCCTCGTCGAGAACCAGATCGGCGCGCTCGCGCTTCTTGGCCGCGGCGGCCGCGGACGCGCTAGCCCCGCCGCCCGGCCCGAACCCCGCTCGGTACATGTATTTGTTGGTCATTTTTCCTTCGCGCCGCGAGTGCACCTCCACCTCGAACGCGAGGTCTTTTCCTTCGTACATCTTAGCGGCGCGCTTGCTGAAGTCCTTCACCCCAAAGCCCAACGCGCGCGCGGCGTCGGAGATGCGCACGCCAGCCTTGCCAGCCAGCGCGCACAGCGACACGAGGCTATCCTCCGGGCGCGTTTCCAGCTGCATCCAATTCCCACCCACGGGTTTCAGGAGGGGCGCCGAGAAGCGCGCCTCGTCGGCGGCGTCGAGCGCGTCGTCCGCGCTCCGCGTCGCCGCCGCGCTTCGCGGCGCCGCCGCGACGGCCGAGGGCATCGCCGACGTCAGACGCAACGCGTCCATCTCCTTGACCTCCTGCTTGCGCGTCTTTTCGTCCGTCACGGTCGTGACCGCCGTCGCGCACGCGGCGTCGCCCCGCTTGATGAGCCACGCGCGCGCGCGCGCGAACAGCTTGTTCATCTTGTTCCTGTCGCTCGTGTCCTCTTCGGACCACCGGAACGCGCCGCTCGCGCTCCGGAGCGTCCGGACGAGTACGCCCATGAGCTGTTTGTCCGTCATCAAGCCCTCCGTCGCGTCCGGGCCCTCGAGCGCTTCAAACAGAGCCCCGCCCAAGATGGGGAGCTCGCTTTCGGAGACCATGCGCGTCTCCCCCGACGCCGCCGCCGCCGCCGCCGCGTCCGCCGGCGCGAAGCGCGCGAGGTACACCACGGAGGTGCTCGCGCCTCGGTCCTTGTTTCGGTCCTTGATGTGCGCGTCGCGCTTCCCGAGGAGCCCGGCAGCCACCATGCAGTTCACGTGGTAGTGCGCATTCTTGGGGTCCGTCAGCGGAGGGAGCCCCTTCTGTGTACACAATTCGCTGAGCTTGGAAAGCGGGACGCCGCGGCTCGCCGAGTCGCGCGACGCGTGCGCCGCCGCGAGCTCCAGGACGAACTTGTGCTGCTGCCACGCCGACTCCCACGAGGCGGCGTCGCCCAGCCCCAGCGCCACGTGCCGCACGGGAAGCGGCGCGACGAGAGTCAGAGGCTTTTCTTTTGCTTTTCCCTGAGCGCGAGACTCGGCGGCGGCGCGGGACCTGCGGTGTCGAACACGGCACACTTTTGGGTGAGCGACGAACGGGTGCGAACGCGCGGGCAAACGCGCGGAAGACTTGAAAATTTGGAACGAGTCTCGACTCGAAATGTGCCTTTTCCGAGGCGGTCGGGCGTCGGGTCGTGCCGAGATGGAAACGGAGTGTTTTTTGAGAGCGCTCGCGGGGGAACGGATCTGGGTCGGGAGGGGGGTGGAGCACGCGGACGCACCGCAAACACGCGTCGGAGACGCTCACGACGAGATTCTTGAGCGCGTTCTTCTCGTCGCGCGCGAGTTGCTCCTCGGTCAGGGCATCTTTGCCCGATGCCTCCGCGGCCGGCCCCGGCTTTTCCTTGAGAAACCACAGCTCTCCGGCGCGCGCGTGGCGCAGCAAACGCGCGAACGCGGCGTCCTTCTGCGTATCGGACAGCCGCTCCGGGTGGTTCGGGTTCCCGAGGATGTCCCACAGCTCGGCCAGCGTGCATCCTGCGCGGGGAGAGGAGAGGCGGAAGGGGGAAGGGCGTGGTCAGGAAGCTGAGGCGGACTGGCGTTTTTCTCGCGCGCGAGGGGCTCGTGACTGCGCGCACCTCGCCGTCCCTCGAGCGCCACCGCGCGCAGCGGGTCGGACTCGGACGCCATCGCGTCCGTCCGCGCTCGCGCTCTCCGCGGTCGCGCGCCGTGCGACCGTGAGTGACGCCGGGTCCCTCTCGTCGTCGAATTTGTTGTTTTCGCCCGTCGCGCTGACTGCACCGGCTGGCCTGGCGTTCAGTTTGAAGTGAGAGGAGACTGCACGCGAGATTTTTTTCCATCTTTCTGACTGGCTCTCATACGATTTTTCTCGCTCGCGTGCCTCGAAGCCAGCCTCCGCTTCGAGTCGCGCGACACAACGTCAGCGCCCGGCGTCGGGCAGGTCACGACGTCCTCGGTCTCGTCGGAAGAGACTGTCGACCGAGTCCGTGCGTGAGTCAAGCGCCTCGACGCGTGTCTGGGGACCGCGACGGACGCGCATTACACGTTAACCGGCCGGCCGTAGTCGAACGGTGCGCGTGACACAAGCGAGGGAGGCGCTGCACACGCAAGATGGCGGGTTCGGGTCTCGACGTCGACTCCGTCATCGAGCGGCTGTTGAGCGTGCGGGGGCAGCCGAACAACCGCACTGTGCAGCTGGCGGAGGGTGAAATCAGGGCGCTGTGCGCGACCGCGAGGTACGTCAGCACGAGCGTTCGACCGGGCGTTGTTCGGATCCGAAATCTGCACGGGTTTTTTCATTTACTTCGTGTTCGACGTACGCGCGGCAAACTAGGGTTCGATGGGTGCCTCCGCGGAGCCCTCGCGGGCGCGTCGAGAAGCGGAGCGGGCGCGGCGCGTGCGCTCGAATGCGTCGTGGAGGGGCGGAAGCGATCGTCTCGCGCGTTTTCGGCCGGAGTTTTCGGTCGCGGCGCGCGCTGGACGCCGTTCGACGGACCCGCGCGCGAACGAACCGATCGGCGTTCCGGTGTGGGCACTGCGAAGTGACCGTGACTGTGCAGACAGACCACGGCCACGAGCGGACCCCGTGGAGGCGCGCGGCGGGCCCCGCGAGCGGACGCGCGCGCCGCGATCGGTCCCGCGGGACCGTCCGCGCGCGAACCGCGTCCCCGGCGCCGCCCGCGCCCCCCCTCCGCCCCGGATCGCGCGCGCCCCCCTCGCGGCCGTTTGAAAAAATGCCGCTCGCCCGCGCGCCCGTCGCGTTGGTCGGCTCGTTTTTTCGTTTTTTTCTCGCGCTTTACGCGCGCTCGCCGCGGAGACTGACCCGCGCTCCGTTCCGCTCCGTTTTAAAAACCCACGCTTTTCGATCGCTCGCAGAGAGATTTTCCTGTCGCAGCCGTGCCTGTTGGAGCTGGAGGCGCCGCTGAAGATCTGCGGGGACGTGCACGGCCAGTACTCGGACCTGCTGCGTTTGTTTGAGTACGGCGGGTTCCCGCCGGAGGCGAATTACCTTTTCCTGGGCGATTACGTGGACCGCGGAAAGCAAGGCCTGGAGGTGATCTGTCTGCTTTTAGCGTACAAGGTGAAGTACCCCGAGAACTTCTTCCTGTTACGAGGCAACCACGAGTGCAACTCCATCTCGCGCATCTACGGGTTTTACGACGAGTGCAAGCGGCGTTACAACATCAAACTGTGGCGCGTGTTTTGCGACGTCTTCAACTGCCTCCCCTTCGCCGCCATCGTCGACGAGAAGATCTTCTGCATCCACGGCGGGCCGTCCCCGGAGCTCAAGGATTTGCAGCAGATCGTGCAGATCAAGCGCCCCACGGACATCCCGGACATGGGCATGCTGTGCGACTTTCTGTGGTCCGACCCGGATGCCGATCTGCAGGGCTGGGGCGAAAACGACCGCGGCGTTTCGTACACGTACGGCACGGACGTCGTGGCTGATTTCCTCGCTAAGTTTGATTTCGACCTCGTCGTGCGCGCGCACCAGGTTGTGGAAAACGGGTACGAGTTTTTCGGGAAGCGGCAGCTCGTCACGGTGTTCTCCGCGCCCAACTACTGCGGCGAGTTTGACAACGCGGGCGCTATGATGACGGTTGACGAGAACTTGATGTGCTCGTTTCAGATTCTGAAACCCGCGGAGCGGAAGCTCATGGGCGGGTTCGGCTCGATGATGGGCTCGAGGCCGAGCACGCCGCCGCGGAACAAAACCGGGAAGTGATGTGAGTTTGTGAGTTTGACAACTTTTTGTGCGCGTCGTGCCGCCGTAGGGTTGGTATCAAGGATGCCGGGAAGGCGAAAGGCGCGCGGGGGGGCGAGGCGCGCGGCAGACGGCGCGACGCGAGGCGCCGCCGAGACGCCGCGGTGGGTTTCGGTCGCGTAGTTTCAGTGTAAACCGTGTGAGACTTCGCGACGATTGACATAACCGTGACTGACGCGCCTTTTGAGTTAAAGCGCACCGTTCGGGGGTCGTCACGTCCCGTGTGGCGGTGTGAAGAGTCGGACGTCGTGGTGCGCCGAAAACCAGCGCGCGGTGTCAGTCGACCGCGCGCGTCGCGAGAACGCGTTCGCGAGTCGTGGCTTTCTCGCAACGCACCCTATGACCGTGCACCCCGCGGTCCTGCGCAAGATGGACCTCGAGGCTGGCCGGGCGGTGGTCCGCACCATCCCCGTCGCCGCGCTCGTGCCCGCGAAGATGCTCGTGGACCAGGCGGTGCACATCGTGGGACGACACGCCGTGGTACGCCCGAGAGGTTTCTTCCCTCGAACCCAGGACGGCCCGGTCCGCCCTCCTCCTCCCTCCTCCTCCCTCCCCGCCGCCCGGAGCTCACACCGCCCGCGCTCCCGCCTCCTCCGCCGGCGCAGCAATTTCCCGGGCGCGAGCGCCTGAACCGGGGCCTGCAGCAGCGGGGGCTCCACTCCCCAGGTGCGCCGCCACGCGCGCGTTCCCGCCAACAACGACGCGGTCGGGTCGATATCGAGTCGCGTTCGGCGAGACGTCTCGATCGAGAACCAAAGACGTTTTTTCTTCTTTTCGCGCCGCGCCCAAGTCGACGCCGAAGTCACGCTTAACGCGCTCGCGAAACCGGCGAACGAACGCCACCCTCTGACCGGTCATGACCCGTGACACACGCGCCCTTCTTTCCGTGCGCTCGCCTCATCGACCTTCCCGATCGTCGTCCATCTGACCTCGTCACTCGCTTCGTCGTCGTTCGTTTCGCGACTCGGTATTCGACGCATTCGGCGCTTTCTCGCGCG
>Ga0222719_10003870_pt1 | contig 13217 bp, 9 predicted proteins | sample C33_34DmetaG_FD_165039 | JGI IMG/M metagenome (GOLD analysis project Ga0222719, IMG submission 165039) | Estuarine water microbial communities from San Francisco Bay, California, United States - C33_34D | ecosystem: Environmental > Aquatic > Marine > Unclassified | place: USA: California...
GTGCGTCAGTAGCATTAATATCTGTAACAGTAGTGCCATCATACTTACTTGCGTAGTTGGCACCGTCAGCCCAAACAATGTAATCAGTACCAGCTAGATTGTAGCGAAAGTGTGTGTACTTTCCTGCGCCTGTACGGCCTGTATCAATCTGTGTCCAGCTACCCGTTGTACCGGCTTTGTGTATCTTTGTACCTCGTGCAGCAATAACGTCGCCGTTAAAGTATGCCGACATCAGTACCTTCTCAGAAGACAGCACATCCTGCGGAACAATGTTGCTGTTCCATTTAGTGTAGCCAGAGATACGTCTGTATCCACCACGAATGTCTGGCTCAAAGTTCTGCAGTTCCAGTGCCATTCCGGGCTGCATAGAAAACGTAGACTGGTCTAGTACCAAACCACCTTCACATGCAAACACATAAGGACTGAGTTGCGATTCGTCAGCCATGTGTTAGCCCCCTGTCGGAAATACTGAAGTACCGTACCGTTGTGATTGCGGAATGTACGTGGAACGCACGTAGCTATAGTTCCTGTTAATAAACAAACTCTGCATATGTTTGATGCCCTCTTCAAACCGGGCAAAGTTAATGCCATACTGCTGTGCCTCACCACGGTACTGATAACCGTAGGCAGTAGCCCCATCGACAATTACCTGACGGAACTGTTCAGGAATTGTTGGTACATCAGTAGAAACACTCAAAGAGGTAGGCTTGACGTAAGCATCGTACTTGATTTCGTATGCTTTATCTGGATATGGGTACAAACCAAAGTTATTATCTGGTGTGCGGAAAACATAAATAGGCACTGAGCCAACATCCGATGTACTCTCTTGGTCGATGTACCTATCGACATACTGGTTATAGTCCAAGATGCGTAGGGTTGTACCCGCTACACCAAGAGAGTTATCTTTTGAAATACGGAAGGTCTCGTAATCTACATTGTAAATATTGGCACCTATTGTATACCGTGTAGTGCCAGCCACAAGCGTTTCAGTCTGTTCTTCGTGGCTAAATGACCACCCAAACTCACGCTGAAAAATATAGTTGATGGCATCATTGACTGCATTCTTACACTGCGTCTGAAAGCCACGAGCATTGGCAAAGTTTGCCTCAGTAAGCCCGACTTCATTGAAACGTGCAAGAACTTCGTTTGTAATGTCAAGATAGGTATATGCCATCTGAAATCCTTAAAAGAGGAATGAGAGGGCCAGTTTCAAGCCAGCCCCCTCACACTAGTTAGGCAAGAGTGTCACGGTCTACTTCGTCAGCCGAAGTGTCGCCCTGTGAACTCACGTCCATCATTACTGCGTAAACACGAAGTTTACCAGCAGTGAACGATGCACCAGTACCTGCAAAGGTCAGGTCAAGAGTATCGGCAGAAGCCAGAACTACGTCAGCAGCAACAGTTGCACTAGGTGCATAAGCACCATCAGCAGCACCGTCAATGTCGAATGCAGTTACATACTCATCTGCGTCAGCGGCACCAAGAGTTACCGTTGCGTCAGTACCTGTGTTCATGGTTGCGCTTTCAACAACTTCCACACCAGCAGCCATGATTTTGGTGCCAGCAGGAATAGTGATTGCTTGAACAACGTCAGCGGACGACGGGTCTACAGTAGTAGCCACGATGTCGATGGTGTTCTCAACCATGTAGGGGTTACGGCCACGCTGGGAATTGCCAGTCGCAGCTTTAAGAAGTGAAGTAATTGTAGCCATTATTCATTTCCCCCCTTAAGCCAGATGGTACTTGGCGTTCACAAGTGCTTCAGGACGAAGAATCTTGCGGCCATACAGGTGCATACCACGAACGATGTCAGCGAAGCTGTCAGGGTCACGGTATGTTTCGGTCTTGTTAATCTGCTCTGCAGTAGCAACAGCAGAAGAATGACCGGCAACAATCACACCGAAGTTAGTGGACGAGTTCGCACCAGTGAAGGACGGACCAGTACCAACAGCGGGAAGATTGTTGGACGAGTAGACGGTGAAGCCATGAATGTTGTTGGAAACAACGCCATTCTGCAGACCCGAACCACCGAAGTCAGCGTCGAACAGACGAGAGTCTTCGTCTTTCAGGACTTCCATGAATACGGGGTCAAGTACAAGCCAACGACCCTGAGTGTCTACGTTCTGCTGGTCGAGCAGACGAGACATACGGGCGATAACCTGCAGTGGGTTAGCGTCACCAGCATCAGTCGGAGCAGCACCAGCACCGGTACGTGGCAGGATAGCAATAGCATCCCCTGCGCTACCGGAGTTAAAGTCAGATGCGTCCAGCTTCATGCTTGCAAGCAGTTCGTCAGTAGCGGAACCAACAGCGTTCGTGCCGTTGACTACGTCGTTGACAGTATCTGCAGTTCCATGAATCGCAGACTGCTTGTAACCAGACAGATAACCAAGAACGTCTTGGTCAAACTGGTCAGCGAGGCGGTAAGCAGCACGGTCAGAGGCGAGGCTCTGGAAGTTAACGTGGCTGTGTGCCTCTTCAATGTCATCAACCTTGAATGCAAAGTAGTTAGCTTTGTCAATGGTCAGGCTGAAGTCTTCGTCGTCAAGGTCTTGCGGCGTGATGGTCGTACCACGGGCGTATGCCTTAACAGTGATTTCGGGTTCCTTGATAATCTTAACGGAATCACCCATCTGAGCAATCTCACCGAAGTAGTCGGAGTTAGTGATTGCTTCACAAACAGCGGCCTTGCGGAAAGCAAGCTGCACCTGTTTGCTGTAAATGACGGGCGAAAAATTACCGTTAGGAAGGTTACCATACCCGGCAGCGGTATTGAATGCCATGATGATTTCTCCTAAGTTAGCATTTTACAGATGCAAACTCACCAGACTAATCAGAGGCTGAATCGTATGGGTGCGTATTCTATTCAGTTGGCCGACCGAATATTCAACGGGCCACACTCGTCAGGTAATCCATAAGACTGAGGTGTTTGCGGACTAGGCGTAAGCAGGTAGCGAACCCACTTACACCTTTGATGACTATAGTTATACGAAAAAATAACTACTTGTCAACACTTTTTTTATCTGGCTGAACCAGAAACGTCATAGATAAACTTTCCAGAACGGATAGCTTCCATAATTTCGTCGGACTTAGCCTCGTACTCCTGCGGTGACATCTTCTGTACTTCCGACTCTTTCAAGTATGAGGAGGCTTCGTTTTCTTGCGGTTTACTGCGACTATTCTTTGTAGACACAGATTTGGCTGCGTCTTTGTCTGACTTGGGTTTCTTCTTGCCAATACCCATATCAGCTTTGTAGAGGTCAATCGCCCTAGCAGCAGAACGTGCGTCGTTGTCGTTTTCATAAAGCGCATCCTGCACCCACTTAGGCTGTTCTTCAGCCCACTCGTGAAAACTGTCGCTATCCCTAATCTCGTCAAAGTCAGGGTGCATCTGCATCAATGCCGCTTCTGCTTTCTCTTTAGTTGCAGATACTTGCAGTTCGTCAATTGCTCTCATGCGTTCTTCAAGTGCGCTAGACTGCTCACGTGCTTTCTTCATTGCAATTGTTTCAACGATAGCTGCTACATCAGGGTAGTCTTTTGCCCACTGCTCAATGTCTTCATCCGACTTTGGCAGCTTCATTTCTTTTTGTGTAGCGGCAGAAAGCTGTGCTTTTAGTTCTGCAAGTTCTGTCTTAAATTCTTCTGCTTGTTTTTGCTGATGACGGCGCAAATCAGAGTAACGCTTCTTAAATGTTTTCTCTTCTGCACCTGCAGGTTCTTCTTCTTGTTCTTCTACTTCTTCAGCTTCACCCTTTTGTTCTTTAAGTAGTTGCTCAAGTTCTTCTTCTTCCATCTTACGTTTTTCTTCGTTAGTGTACTTACGATTTGCAAACGCTACTTTTTTAGGTGGCTGCATTTCTTCAGCCATAATTGTTGCTTCTTCTGCCATTTTTGTATTCTCCGTTGTTGGGGCCACCGTAGCCATGCACCTGTCGAGGGAGATGGGGGATGAGTAGCCAACATATGTGTGGATTATTTTTTAGAAGCTAATCCACCACGCTTCATCTTTTTGGTTTTCGGTTTTGGTTTGTCAATCAGGCCACCTTTCGCCCTAAAACCGCCTCCAAATGCTGATTCACCACGAGGGTCTTGCCTATCTGACTCTGATCTACTAACATCCCTAGATGAACCACTACTCGACGGCACACTAACACTTGACAAATCTGGAAGCGGCCCATCATCTGATGCTGACGCTAAAAGGTCTTGAATAGACTGTTCACCCGCACTATAGAAGGTGCTTGCCGGTGCGCCGCCTGTGCCTGTGGTTTCGCCAGTGTCGCCAGTGTCTTCGATGATCTGCTGAATTTGCGCCTCACGGCGTTCCTTTTCAATTCTCTCACGATCACGGTCAGCACGTGCTTCTGCAATTTCACGGATTACTGTTGTGCGACTTTTTGTAATGTTAGTACCCGGTATAGTCACATCTACGCCAAGACCTGCAGCAGCCGTCTTGAGACTTCTGTCAACCTCGGAAACTGTTTTCGGCTTACCATCTTTATCTACAAAGATGTCACGCATATCTTTGACAACACTACGTGCAACAGCGGCAATATCAAGCTGCATACCCGGTGTCATCTCGTGCAGAGGAGTATTTATATCATACTGTCCCGTTTTCCTTCCCATTCTATTTGGGTCAGAAAATGTGACGTTTCCACCACGGTAAGCGTCAAGTACACCGCCAAGTGCTGCACTTGTTAGTGAACTGTCCTTAACACGAGGGTCTTTACTGAGTGCGCTGGCAACGTTACTGTAGATATTAAATGCCTCGCCTAAAGCACCTAGACCAAAGCCAAATTCTGAAATTACCTCTCGCAGTTCTGGCTCTAGTTTGCTGCGATCGTATCCAATGCCAGAAACATCAGTTGTAGAATACTTTGGCCCCGGATCGTCATCACCCGACTCTTCACGAACTTGTGTTGTCTGCGGTGTTGTAGGCGTTGTAGTCACCTCTTCTGTAGCAGTTTCCTCTGGATCATAAAACGTGTATCCTTCAGGAATGGGGCTAATAGGATTGCCATCCTTGAACGGAATCATCATTACCTGACCAGCTTCGTTGCGATACTCACGCAACTCGTCGTACTCACCAAAGCCGCCACCTACAAAGTCACTGAACTGTGGTACTTCATACTGCTGCATAGTCGGTGTAGGTGCCTGTGCTACAGGAGTTGTAGGCTGTACAAACTGCTGTGATGCAGCCAGTACAGGCTGCTGCGCAAAACCTGTGGTTGGTTGCTGTGCCGGTGTGTAACCTGCAATACCAAACTGCTGTTGTTGCTGTTGCTGGGCAGGAACAAAACCACCTACCTGCATCTCTAAATCATCACTAGATGAATTATACTCTTCTTCGTCATCCATGTCAAGATCATTAATGTCAAAAGGTAAATCATCTGGCATTGTAGCTTCTTCGCTGTTGCCCATCTGACCCATCTGATCCATCAGCTTCAAACCCATCTTAGCTTCCTGACGCATACGCATCAAGTTGCCCAGACCAATGTAACGCACAACGTCAGCAGGAAATACAAACTCTCCCTCACTAAGCTGTGCTGGAATGTCGTCCCGCACCTCTTCTTGGGTAGAGCCGGGTGGCACTTCATTGCCTGATACCGGGTCATTAGTTCCACCGTCTTGCTCCAGACCACCGTCTGCGAACATGTCCATCTGTTTGTCCATAGGTACTACTCCACCTTCTGCCATATTAAGTTTACCCAAAAACTTATCAAATTTTTTATTTTGATGGGTAAGAATGTCGTGAGATAATTGTGTTACAGTCCCGTCGTCACCTTCAACATTAATAACTAGACGATAATATTTGTCGTCGTCACCCAACATATAGGTGGGCTGTTCAGGAACTGTTCCAGCTTCGATTTGATCCTTACGTAATCTTTGATACTGATCTATCTGTTTTTCCATTGCCTCTTTGGAAAAACCTTGTGCGCTATATCCTGTTACTTTGAAAGACGTATTCTTTCCCGGTATACGATCTCCAACCTTAAATGCATCTAATGCACCATCTTCAGCAAACATTTTTACTGCGTTTTCACTTGCTTGCCTACGCCCTTCAATAGCAGCATCTACAAAACCACGCTGCATTTTTTCAGGAAGAGCAGGGCGAGATTTTTTTTCTCCAGCAACATCATCCGCTACACCTAGACCTTCCGGCCTTCTCTCTGCTCCTTCTAGCAGCACATCTGACTCTGGAAGGACAAACGCTGGTGCGCCTTTATTTCCGGGCCTTCTTAGTGTAGCCTGTTTAAGATTACTCACATCAACATTTGCTGCTGTCATAACTTCTAGCGGAACTGTGTAATTTTCAGGTGGGAACTCCTCTCGCAAAATTGAGAAAATCTCACGACGATCAAATCCCATATCTCTAAGTTGCGCACGTCGAGCGTCACGCTCTTGTATCAATCGTGATTCTACTTCGCCATATTTGCGATAATAGCTTAGGTCAGCGACAGCCTCTATTTGCCTAAGATTACTACCTTCAGCAGCATTCAATACTTTTGGTAGTATAGTTTTTCGCAGAACTGCATCAGCGTCACCAGCGGCGTCCAACTTGTCGATAAGGTTTATTGCATAGTCTATGTCGTCTAGACGACTTTGTTGTCTTTCAGTAGGGTTTTGTTTTTTGTTTACGTCTTTTAATTCTTGTAAAAACTCCCTAATGTTTTTAGACTTAAAAGCGTTATCCGCTACACCACCTTTTATATCCTGCATACTAACACCCTCACGTTGAAGGGCGGCGAGTATGACATCAGTTATAGTATTAGTGGACAACTCGTCCACCTTTTCGTATTTTAAATTTGGGGTTAGGCTAGGCGATCCAAGAACACCCTCTATGTGATTTTTTAATATTACATCAATGTTATTATTTAATGATACCCGATCTTTTTTATTCTTATCTGCTAGTTTAACAAGATCATCCATGCTGTTAATAGGACCCAAAGACTCAGTTGGGTCTATAGCTTTAGCAGAAGAACTAATAAATGCCTCACTAGAAGAGCCACTAACAAATCCTTCTCTGTGTTGAACTGCATGTTGTACTTCGTGGAGCAGGGTGGAGCGAAAATTCTCTGGTTTTTTTAACAGATCAGCATTTATTTGTATATCCCCAGACGTGTATGAATATGTGCCATTAAAGTCTGGGTCGTCTACAATATGTACTTCCACATTTCTAAGAGACTCAGGCGTTCTAAAATCTAAGTTAACATTGTCATAAAAACTTTTTTCGTAGGCGTTAAACAAATCCTCAAAGTCAAGTAGACTACCTAGCGATATAGTGTCGCCGGGAAGAAGATTTTGTACGTCTACCGCAAGTTTAGCATCAGTAGTATCTACTTCTAGTCTATGCTGTCCGTCTGGCCCCTTGTAAACACCAGTCTGTGCAAACAACTCTGCCTCATCCATATCAGGATTAGCGGCCTTCATTGTATCATAATCATCTGCGGCTTGACGACCTGCTCCCGTGCTTGTGCCAATCATTATTGGCGACACAGAAGTATCTGGCACTGTAGGTGCTGCGTCAAACGCCTGATCAGTCTGTGCTGCCACAGGCGGTGTGTCAGCTACAGTGGCAGGAGCCATGCCATCAAAGTCATCACCGCCGGGTGTTGACCTATTAAACATCTCACCAAGTTCACCGCCGATTTCGCTAAGATATTTACCGGCATCATCTCCATACTTAGATGCAATTTTAGCAAGACCGGATACAGCTTTAGCTACCCCTGTCGCTGTAACACCAGCCATCTCTCCTATAAATTCTGCAGGGGAACCTTCTAAATTTACGGGCGTATTTTCGTTTATTAATTTTACCGCACTGTCCCGGCTGACGCCTTGATTAGACAGAGTTTCAAATAACTGCTCAATAGCACTATATTGAACAGCCCCCGGCATCATCATTTGTTTATCAGAAAGTGGGGGAGCCGCTGCACCTAAGTCTACAATATCACCTGCTGCTACAAAAGGGGCTGTAATAGAACCTTCAACAAAATCCAAAGGTGCTTTCTCTACCTTTTCTTTTGACTCTGCCAAAAGTTCTGGAGAAAACGGAGGAGTGTCTAAATCTGGTATTTCTACCGGATCAACTCGCTCAAACAAATCCATTTGTTGATTTAGGCTACGTGCCATTCACTTCATCTCTTAACTGTTTTAACTTACGTAATGCAGCTACTGCACCCTGTGATCGGTGCATTAAAATATTATTATCAGACTGCTCTAATGCTTTATGTTGTTGTTCAATCAGCATGTCTAGATAACTACTGAACGCCTCCCATTGGCGGTTGTTGCCCACCCAAGGCTTGAGGCGGCTGAGTATTTGCTGTCTGTCCATTTGCACTAAATCCTTGTTCACCCGGTGTAGGAGCCTGTCCTACGCCTATTGTACCGCCACCAGCACCACTGGTATCCATAGCGTCGGCACCAGCCGGTGCTGGCGTTCCTAGCGGCTGATCAAGCGGTGATTGGAACTGCTTCATCATCTCCGCTTGCAGGGCGGCTTCGTTCATATTGTTGGTTACTTTGTCGGGATCAAGGTCGAGAGATTTTGCGATTTCACGAATTACATATTGGAACTTCGCATAGGGAGCCAGCACAGGATTGCTGGCAATATTAAGGAACTGCATCAGTCGCTGGCTACGTACCTCGTTTGCCATCAGGCTTTCAGTACCACGTGCCTTGACCTCTAGATCACCCTTGATATCAGGGTCGAAGTCAAATTGCATGTTGAACCGGAAGAAACCCTCGCCCAGAGGACGTAGCAGATAGTCGTCAACATTCTTGATGACAGTCTTGATGCTACCAGCAGCAGCACCCATTAGCATGGAGATGCCGCTGGCAGTACGGCCAACACCTGTCACGCCAGTCTGACCGTGAGCGAATGATGGGAAGCCGGTGCTTTCATCAGCAAGCTGACGTGCCTTGTCGAACAACATCATGTTCTCTTGCGACACATTCGGGAACTTCGTACCGAAAATAGCTTGACCCGGTGCGCCACCCTGACGACGGAATACCTTGCCCGGATACAGAGACAGGTCTTGTCCCGGCACCAGATTGGTCTCGTCTACCTCTACAATCAGATTGCCCGACAGTACAGCGTTGTCCACGGCCATACGCATAAAGCCGTTCATCAGCGTCTGCGTGTCGTCCATGTTCTCTGCAATGCCCACACCAAAGAAGCTGTAAGGGTTCATTTCATACGGAGCAGCTACATATGGAATTTTAGCTGGCTTGAATGGGTTGAGAACCATGCGCAGGAGTTTGTTGTTACAAATCCAGACGTTTGCTTGAAGTTCGTCAAAGTCCTTCAGTTCTTCAGGAATTTCTACGCCGTTCTCCTCAAGCATCTCGACATCACACATGCCCCAATACTCAAGCACCTCAAAGCGGTCAATGCCATGCTCCGGTGCGTAGTCAGACAGATCGTCTTCCCAATACTTCTTGTCGTAGTTCTCACCAAAGCCGATAGCCTCGTCAATTACCTGACTACGGAAGTACGGACGCTTCTTCAGATTGCGAAGCTGAGAGCGAGACATCTTATGACGCTCAATTACAAACTGTGCCTCGTCAATGTTATTAGCATCGGGGTCAGGATAGAAGTTCCACACAGATACGTGATTGACCTGCGGCACAGTCTTGAACATAGGATCGTACCCGCCGTCATCATCCCAATTAGGATACTCTTTGTCGGCAGCAAACGGGCCTTTCATAATGCCTGTACCAAACAGTGCCATTTCAAATGCACTGCTACGCAGGTTTTTAGTAGCACCAGACTCCTCAAGCTGGTCGTGAATTTTCTTCTGCATCTTTTTAGCAGCAACCATAGCTGGACTAAACTCAATAGCAGTAGGTGTCTTACCCGGCCCTTCTTTCAGTTTATCTTCTACAGACTGTAGCTTTTCACCTAGAGGCCCAAGCTGTTCTGCCAAAGTAGTAGCAGTAGCACCCGGCGGCAGATCATTACCGTCACCGGGGAAACCGTATGGACTGGTCAGCGCAGTGCCAGACATAAGTTGGTCAGGTTCTTTTGGATCAAAGTGAACGGACTCGACTACACCCTCCGGCAGTTCAGTCGGCTCAATGGAGAGGGGAAACCTGTTGTTAGCAAACAGTACATCAACAATCTGACCATATGCCGCAAGTGTCTTAGTCTTGGTGACTTTGATAAACACACGAGACTTCTCAGCCTCAGTAAACTGGACATCCGGGCCATACAGACCACGATAATTGCGATACGCACGTAGCCACCGCTCTTCGTCCTGATAACGATAGTCTTCAGCACGTCTGTAACGCTCCATAATAAATGGAATGATGTTTGTTACATCCGCATCTTCTACAACACTATCTTCTGCATCCTCTAGAACAACAGCGTCGTCTTCGATCATAATTTCATCTTCGGCCATGTGTTTTTCCTTTAGTATCCAAACGTAGAATCAGCTACTGGCATTCCTGTCGATGGTCGGCCATGCGGGTCGTAGTCGAAAACAGAGAACCGGGGTCTGGACATAATGCCGTACCGGAGTGCGTCGTACAAATGGTCTTCAGACTTTGTGTCAACGTCTTCTGGATTTTTCTTGTCCAAGGGGATGGACGGTAGCTGACTGACGACATTTGTGCAGCTATTAAAGAATACAAGTCTAGGTTCCTCTGTAAACTCATCTATCTGTAGGCGACGATGTATTTCATTCTTACCGGCCACCCGGCTACCTCTGCTGCGGTCTGACGGACGCCAACGACATCCTTTATTAATCATCTGTTCCGCAAGAGACGGTCCAGTATCGCCACGCTTATGCCAAAGACTGCTATCCAGCACACCATACTTAATGTTCCCATCTTCGGCCTCTAAGTCCAATATCATATCAGCCAAGTCTGTGGCGAGGACTTTGCTGACATAAAGTTCTCTATATACGATAAGTTGCTCGTCAGGCGCAACTGCAAACCAAAGAACACCAGAATAACTGCCGTAACCATAGTCACATGCACGAAACTTGACCCAGTTGCTAGGGAGATGAAAAGGCTCAACAACATGAACCCTACGGTCAAACTCAGTAAACGCTGCACCTTCTTTGATGTCCCAATCGCCTTCAAGAAGCTGCCGCCTTTGCTGTTCTGGAAGCGAGAGAAGCATCGCTTCGTAGTCACCTGCTGTCGCAAGGTATGGGTTATCAGAAAGTCTTGCCGGGATAAAGCGTCTCTTAAATAGAGATTTTCCTGCTTTGCTATGTCCAGCGGGATACTTGAGTACCTCTCCTGTTTCACTGTCGGTTGCATCAAAAGACCTATTGTATGGGGCGGGGTCAATAAACATCTTCTTAACCCACTGGTGTCCTCGCCCACCGGGGTTAGTCGTAGCCCTCATAAAGATAGGCAAGTCAGGTGCAGTGGACCGTAGACGACTTCGCATATAATTCCATGCGTATGGTGTGGCCCATTGTGTCAATTCGTCAAAGCCTATCCAGCTAAAAGCCAGACCCTGATAACGCAAGACATCCTCATCCCTGTCTAGGTAGGACATCCACAATCTTGCGCCAGATGGCGCAGTCCACTGCATCTTCCGTTCTGACCACTTGATACCGGGCCAGATTTTTGGGTACAACTCCTGCGACTTGAAGATAAGTTCCCTCAGTTCTTCCGTCGTGTGTCGGAGCAAGAGTCCACTAAACTGTGGATGCCCCATGTAACGCAGTGGGTCAGCAAGCATTGCATATGACTTACCGCCCCCTGCACTGCCGCCGTAGAGAACTTCACGTTCCGATGCGGCAAGAAATTCTGTCTGCGGACCCGGATTAGGCTTGAAGAGTACGTTTGCATGTTCCTCGACTGCAGATGTTTCATATGAAACCTCATTAATCTGCGGCTGCTGTTTTTGCTCCGGTTCTGGCTTCTTCGATTGCTTTCGCTTTGGAGATCGCCGTTTCCGCATACTCTGCCCACTTGCGGAGGCTTTTAGCTTGGTTCTTACGCTGTCGCTCATTCGCTAACCGTTTCCTCAGTCCTACGTGTGATATGTAGCGGCCACTATTTGTACTCAGCCAGTTTGCTACCTCCCGGTAGGAATACTGATTGACGTGACTACGTGCCTTTTCTAACAAATCAAGTTCAACTTGAATAGGGTCAAGAATGTCGGGGTCTTCTTCACTCTGTTTGTAGCCAAAGGGTACAGTCCTTGCAATACGAGGTATCTGCACCCATTCGTTTTCTTCTTTGATGTCGGTGGGCTGTGGTAGCTTCCACTTGCCTACGCTTCTAGTCATTTCTTTTTTCGATTGTCCGTGCTAGACAAAACCATGCCGCCTTTACGATAGTCAATAGAGCCACCACGGTTTCTCTCCAACGTAATCTTAGCCATGTCAGATTTTGACATACCTTCGTAAACTCGTCCCTCTGCACCTTTCTTTACAGCCATAGTATCCTCTTTACCGTCACCTTTTACGACACGACGAGTAGATGGTTTGTTCTTTTCACCCAGAATGTACCTTTCTACAAAGGTCTGCTTGCGAAGAGGAACATTAATCTTTTGACCGGCTGAGATTTTATTAGCATCTTTAATCTGCGGATTTTCTTTTTGCAGTGACTTCAGGGTAACACCCAGAATATCGGCAATACCACTAAGAGTACTACTACCTTTGCCAAACTTTCCTGCTGCTACTGAGAAAGTTTCCTTCGGCATTTTAAGTTTGCTGCTTCCGTCATCACGAAAAAACAGGCTTTTGATTTTATCACGATTACGCTGAGACATTATTCTTCATCCTCCACTGGTGCTTTAGGCGGCATAAGCATCACACCACCGGATGCCTCTACCTGCATCTTCTCCGTCTTCACCAGACCTACACGGTCAAGCAGTTCTTTGGCTGCAGACATCTTGTCACGAATGCCAAGTTCAGTTGGGTCATACAGTGCGCCGGTCATGGCCATTGCAGCCTTGGGTGCATTACGTGCCATGTACATCTGAGTGGCCTCAAGGATTTCTTCCTTCAAGCCCTTGATAATTTCTGTTGTTGTCGTAGCGTCAGAGTACCCTGCCATCTTCTTGGCAAGAACCATGTCCCCACTTGCTTCGTCAAAAAGCACAGCGAGAAACTTCTGCTGCTTATCTGTTAGTTGTCTAGCCATTAAAACTCACCATTGTGCATTGCGTTTGCCAGCTTTGTAGAACGTGATTTTACCTGATTTGCCCACCTGCTGTCAAGCATTTCTTTTGATGCGATGTCATATTTTTC
>Ga0222719_10003871_pt1 | contig 13217 bp, 16 predicted proteins | sample C33_34DmetaG_FD_165039 | JGI IMG/M metagenome (GOLD analysis project Ga0222719, IMG submission 165039) | Estuarine water microbial communities from San Francisco Bay, California, United States - C33_34D | ecosystem: Environmental > Aquatic > Marine > Unclassified | place: USA: California...
TTTCATAGCTCTGTCATAAGCACCATTGTTCCATGCAGTTTCTTCAGCTTGTCTTGCTGTAATTTCTTCAGCAGTTAAATTTACTCTAATTCCATTTATTAATTTTGTACTCATTATTTTGCCATTCCGTAAAGTGTAAATTCACCAGTTAAAATATTTCCTGATGACATTTGAAATTTTAATTGATTGATTGCAACATCTCCTGGTACAATAAATCCTGTATCCCAAGTATAGTCATCTGTTTGGTGTTTTGATGTATATGTACAATTACCAAATTTATTTCCAGTACCACTGCCTCCAGTATCATTTGCTCCAAAAAACCAAAATTCAAATGAACCATTACCATTGTTACCTAAATCTGTTCCCATTTGAACAGCACCAGCAATAGTATTTTGTTCTGCACCTGAAGCTAAATCATTTGTAATTCTACAATAAGTTCTTCCAGAATAAGTATCGTTTGTTTTATAGCTAGAACCACCATCTTCAGAAAAATACATATAAGGTTCAGCGCTTTGAGTTACTGGTTTAACCTTATGACCAATTAATAAATAATTATCATAAGTTGATGATAAATCAAAAGAAACACTAGCATCACTACTAGCTGATGCTGAAGAAAGTTTTACTAAACTTCCACCTACTCCTGCTCCTAAACTATCAGATACTAATTTTGTTATTGCCATTATTGACTATCTCCTAATCTTTTAAACATAAAATGAGTTTCATTTTTGTCTGTATCTCCATGTACAGTTGAACTTGCACCTACACTACCTAAATCAAATTTAATTCTGAAAGTTGTTGCGTTAGTAACATTAACTAAACCACTTCTAGTAGAACCACCTCTATAAGTATTACCACCAGTATAATGAATATATATTGAATCATAATTTGAACCGCTATCGCTTGATACTAATGCTTCTATGGAAATTGTGTCATTACTTGGTGTTGCGTCTATGTAACTTGTAATTTCATAAAGTCCAGTTGATGGAAAAGTGAATACTCCAGAACTTTCTGTCATACCTGTTCCAATTTTTGCAAATGTTGCATCATCTGGTCTTTCTAATGTAGCAGAACTTCCTAATGGACTTTCATTTGCAGTTACATCAGCAGTTAATCTCCATTGGTCAGCTTCTGTAATTCCTTGTATTACACCTGATAGCTTAGCACTTGTTACAGAACTATCAGCTAATTGACTTGTACCAACTGAACCTGCTGGTGGATTTACAGTTTGTAATGCTTTTCCTAAAAACACACAGTACATATCATCACTTGCAGATGTAGCAGAAGTTAAAGTTAAACTTGTACCACTTGCAGTGTATGCAGTAGTGGGTTCTTGTCTTACAAAGTTAATAAAGAGTGCAATCTCATTTTCGTTTGCGACAGGATTATCTAAAGTGTACGAAGTAGTAGCACTTGTCGTAAAGTCCTGTTTAGCAAAACTTGTAAAACTGTCTGCTGGTTTATTTCCTATAAAAGGCATTTAATCTCCTTATGAACTAATTGCATCTACTGTTGATACCCAAACATCTAATGATGAAGCTGTATCAGATATCACCTTTAAAGCATCTCCAGATTGAACCACAAATTTAGCACCACCATCTAAGACTTGAAGTGATGAACCACTTGGGATTGGAGCATCTTTAACTAGGTAAATATCATTTGCACCATCATTGATATATACTGATGCGACAACAGCAGAACCTGTAACATTAGCTACTGAAATACCTACAACTGTGTCATAGCTATCAGCACTAAACAAAGTAGCAGCACTTGTGCCTACATCGTTGCTTGTATATCTTCTAAAGTTTTGTGCCATATTTATCTCCTATATTATAATGCGATTGCCATAGCAATAGCGAATCCTGGACTAGCTGCGTCTATGTTTGTTAATTGACTACCATCAACAGCAGGTAGTTTTGCTGTTCCGTCTAATTGTACTACATTGTTAGCTGAAGTTCCAACATCTTGAGTTGAAGCTGTTCCTAAACCTGAAATTTTAGTATTAGCTATAGAATTAACAGCTAAACTAATAGTACCAGAAGAAGTGATTGGTGAACCTGTTACTGTAAATTCTGATGAACCAGAATCTGCTACAGCAACTTGAGTTACTGTTCCACCTGAAGATGGGAATACTTGTGTAAAGGTAATATCAGAAACACCTAATGTTGCTGACGTATCAGTTGTGCAAAGGAATAAATCATCTGCATGAGTATCACCTTCTTGAACAACAACGATTTGTCCTGCAAGTTCTGCAATAGAATCATAGTCTGTATTTCTTGAAGCAGTGCCACTTGCAACAACAGTATAAATACCATTGTCAGCTACAGTGGTTTGGTTTTTAACTAAAACTTTATTACCTGTTACTAATGTAATTCCATCTAATGTATCTCCATTTTGAAGATCAGCAGTTAAATCAATATTAGCAGTTGTTGCAACTCTACAAATAATTCTAGTTTTTAATCCTGCAACTAAATTATCTACATAGATTTTTGTAGCTGCATCTGAATCTGAACTTGGACTTCCAAGTCCTGTTACTGCACCACCAGAGATAGATACGTTGTTTGCATCTTGAGTTGCAATTGTACCTAGACCTAAAGTTGTTCTTTGCGCTGAAGCATCTGCATCATCTAATAATGCTTTACCAGCAGTTGTTAAATCATAAGTACTAGCAGTACCTGATCCTGTAAATTGAATACCTTTATTAGCCGCACTTGTTAGTCCAGCAATCGCTGCTAACTCTGCATCATATGCTTGTACGTCTGTTCCAATTGCTAAACCTAAATTTGTTCTAGAAGTTGCTGCATCTGTTAAATCAGATAAGTTATTTGCTTTAACAAGTTTAGCATCTAATTGAGTTTGTGCATTTGAAGATAATGTATTGATATAACCAAACTCTGTATTTGAAACTGAACCATCATGAATTTTAGTTGCGTCAATGGCAGCAGAAGTATTAATATCTGCGTTTACAATTGTATCGTTTGCAATCTTAGCTGAAGTAACAGCACTATCATTAATCTTTGCTGTAGTAATTTGAGAGTCTGCAATATGTACAGTATCAATTGAACCATCTACATAATGCTCACTATCTATACTATCATCTGCAATCTTAGCATTTGTTACAGCATCTGCTGCTAATTTAGCTGTTGTTACACTTCCATCTGCTAGTGTAGCTGTCGCAACAACACCATCAGGAATTGATCTGTTTGTTGCTGATAGTGCAGCAAGATAAACTGTTATAGATTCGTTTTGTAAATTTCCAGAATCCCATGTAATAGTAACAGTTGTGTTTGTAGAAAATGTTGAACTAGCAATTGTTCCATAAATTGTACCAGTAGATGAACCCACTGCTTTTACTCTACGATTAGCATGATAGATAGAAGTTACATCTACTCCTGCTACTGTAAAACTTGTAGCACTTGCATAAGCAATAGTAAAAGATGCATCACCATCACCATAAATAACCCATTGGCTATCATTATACCATTCTCTTATATCTTTTAATAAACCTCTAAATGCATCATTAATATTAGAAGGTAACATACCTTCTGCAATACTAATTCCACCTACTGAAGTATTACTTGCTGCTGTTGTTGAATAATCTTTTATACCTGCCATATTAATTCATGAACCATGTAAAAACTTTATCAGTTTCTACGTTGTTTTTGTTTATTAAACTATTAACAGATTCTTCTAACTGTCTTTGGAAAAACTCTTGTGTTTCAAAAGAATATCTTACGTTATCGATATCTCTTTCAGTTACATCTGCCATTATCTTAATCCTGCTTTACTTGCTATTATATCAATACCTTGCGCATGAGTAAACAAAGTGCCAGAAGGTACTTTAACATTAGCTCTAAAATATCTACCAGATTGACGAACTGGATTAATACCTGAATTATTCATTGATACTGAACTAGATTCAACTGGTGTATCAGCTAATCTATCTCTTGTTTTAATTGTTACTGTTGCTTGTGCATCTACAATAGGTCTAACTTGTTGTATATTTGCTCTAAAATTAGGAAATGGCTCAAATTCTGTAGTTTCTAATTCTATTTGATTTTGTGTACCAGAATAAATTGCTGCTTTATAATTAATATCTATTGCACCAAGATACAATTGTCCACCAGACCAAAAATCAGTATCTAAAGCAATATTAATATTCTCTAAGTTTTGAGAAATAATATCCATTAATTCAACTGTATATGCACCCACAAATTGTGAAAATATAAATGATGCATTAGATTCAGCTAATGACCATTTTTGTGTTGCATAATTATAAATTAAAAGTCTATCACATATACCAGTTGTATTACTATCATTTTGTACAGATGGATATAACCATAAAGCTAATTGATTAAATGGATCAACTGCTGCGCATATTCTATCACTAAATGCTTTATTTAAATCAGCATCAAAAAATCTATTTACTTTTTCTGCACCAATAGGAATAATACTATCTCCATTAATTTCAAAGAAACCATCATCTGCATAAAAGAATACTTGTCTATTATCTTGGCAAACAGTTTTACCATATACTGAACCTCTATTAGGTGAAATAACTGAAAATCTAAATACTGTTGCTCCACCAACAAAATCCATACGAACTATTTGATTTTGTCTAAATACATATCCAACTTCACCTGAAGTTATTGCTACAATTTCTCCACCTGATCCAGGTAAGTCTTGTTGATCTGCTAATTTTTTACCAGCACTCCAAGTTGTAATATCATTAATACCAGACCATTGTACTCTGTTTTGATTTGCTGATTGATTACCTGTAACTAAAAAATCTCTAATGACTCCAGATGTTTTAAAGTTTGGTGGAGTTCCGTCTGTTGCAATTGAAGATAAATCTGCAAAGTTAGTTGATGTACCCATTAAAAAATATTGAGGTGCATCTATACCATTACTTGCAATAATATAATTTCCAAATTGTGAAAATGTCCAATAGTCTGTATTGCCACCAGTTAAAGATCCTTTTCTAGATGTAAAAGTTCCTCCATCTAATTGATATAAATCAGTATTTGTTGCAACAAAGTTATATACGTTTCCTGCATTATCTCTAAATGAACCACCACCTCTGCAATCAGCTCCAATATTATTAGTAGAGTAATTAACAAGAGAAGGAAATCTTTTATAAGACTTAGCAGCATGATAAACATTTGTAGCTACATTTGCTCCAGGATTATTATGTTTGGGTTGATCTGGTAACCATTCTCCAAAAGGAACTTGCATAGTTACCTCGATGATTTTCTACGATAGAATGATAAATCTGTACCAACGTCTGTTCTTTGAACAGTAGGTGATGCGCCATATGAGTCTGTTCTATCATTGTTCTCACATCTTTCCATAGCTGCTTGATACATTCCTAACCATTGTTGTTGTTGGCCAGGCTCGATACCACCCAAGAAATTAGATGCATGATACAAACTACCATAAAGATAAATAGCAGGATGGTTTGCAAGAATATAGTTAGAAGCATTTGATGCAGAGAGAGCAGGAAATGCTTTATAGTATTGAAGGTAACCTGTATACGAAATGTCAGGCGATGGAGCAAATCTAAAACTTTCTGTACCATTATCTGATTCTATTGTATAAACTCTAGGTAGTCCAGTCGTACTTGCCCCTTTTATTTTAAATAAGTTAGCTGGTGATATATATTCTAAATGATATTTTGTATCTCCAGATAAAATATAAAATGATCGTGCAGCAATAAATCCAGTTGGTAATTCTATTGTTTCAGCATTGATTGTAATAGGATCAATCTGTTCCATTTGTCTAATTCTTAATTTTGCATTAAAGTCAGCTTCACAAAGAGTAATAAAATCTCCAGATATTTCTGTAGTTAAATCAGATCTGTTTAACCAGTTTGCAATTGATGATTGTAATTCTGTATATGTTGTTAATGCCATTAAAATTTTCCTGATGCAGTTCTAAAATATCTATAGTCACTGCTATTAAGTTTTTCTTTTAAAATTTTTTTTCTTACTTCGTCTGGCAAACCAAACCAATTGTTTGTGCCATTGTATTCTTTTGCCCAAAGCGTTAAAACAAGCGTAGGAACACTAGCAACTCGTTTCATGTCTTTGCCTACATTGTAACCAGAATCGCCTTTATTATATAACTCTTTATTTTTTTTTAAGACTTTATCTGTATTTTGAGATTGTTTGACAGTAAGTTTACCATCAGATTCAAAATAGTATTTAGTACCATCTGGATCTACTGATCTTAAAATACTCATTACTCACTTAATTCAGTTATATAAACATTTGCAGTTCCAATAGCTGCTAATTTTTCTCCTTCAGATACTTTAAAATACTCAACATCATCTGCTGGTATATAAATATTTGAAGTTGTTGCAGTTGGATTTACACCTATTTCTACATGAACATCAGCATCAGTTATTATTCTAACGTATTCAATGTTAGCACCAAAAACTGCTGTTTGTGATGATGTTCCAGTAGATGCAAGTTTTAATGTTCTTACTGGCCTCATACCTATATGCATATTTTTTCTCCTATAAGTTAAATGATGGGGGAAATTAATCCCCCACCAAAGTATTGTACTACGAAGTAGTTAAGTCGTAAACTCCACCAGATGCAGCTTCATTTCTAGAGATTAGTGTGAACTCGACAAGCATTTGTCTTTTCTCACTGTCACCAGTTTTTGATAGCTCATGCATAGTGAAATCTCTCAAGAATCCGATAGACCAGTAGTCCATGTCTAGGACATGAGCATCTCTATCTCTTGAGAATCTGTTAGGTACAACTTCTAAGTCACCAAAATCAGAAGAATATACATCGATTGAAGTATATAAAGTTTTATCTTCTGAAGCATCGAACCTAGTTGATCCACCAGTAAAACCAGAAATTTTCTGTTTATTGAATGGGCCTACCATGATTACAGATGGGTTACCACCTGCGTTCCATACGTTTTTGATAACAGTTTTCAAGTTAGCTTCTGTTAAAGCTTCTGGAGTACCATCAGTTCTAGCAGTGTTACCTAAACCACCTGAAGCACCATCTGATGCAAATACATCGTTTGATGCAATCCAAGAGTTGATAGAACCAAAAGTTCTAGCAGTACTAGCGTCACCAGACGCTTCTGCTTGGTTTGCTAATAAAGTAGCTTCCATATCTCTTTTTAACTCTTTAGATTTTTTAGCAATTTGGTATGCTAATTCTGATGCTCTACCAGCTTTATCTACAGCTTCTTGAGTACCAGTTATAACCACAGTTTTATCCATGATTTGAGTTGTGTTTGATAGTCTTGTAGTTGCAGAAACTGCATCTAAAGTTGCTTCGTCACCTTCGACTACAGCATTGTTTGTTGCAGCAGCAGCTAAACTATCAGTTTGCCATTCGTGCAAAGTGTTTCTTACAGCTTCTCTACCTGCTGATGACATAAACGGAGTATCAGTCGGAGAGATAGAGTAGATAACATCTTGCAAATCTTCTCTGATACCTACAGCATCGTAAGTATCAAAAGTGTTTGTTGGTTGTGCCATGTTTGTTTTCCTCTAAGGTTATTTAGTTATCATACCTAAGATTGCAGAATGGGCATCTTCAAGACGACCAGATTTCTTCAACTTAGATATTTTGTTCCTTACTTCACTACGCTTAGAGTTTTCAGTTTTAACAACACCAGGTTTAATCACTTTAGGTGCGTTTGCTACTTTTTTTTGCACAATAGGTTTAGAATTTCTTAAACCTTTGTAAGCCATAGCATCCTTAATAACCATTAACATTCTATGATCTGCTAATGTTCCAATCTCCTGATCTGAAAAACCATATGATTTTAAAGTAGATTTAACTCCACTTTTAAAAGTTTCTGATTTATTTGGATCAGAAAATTCAGGGATACGCTCCTGCGCTAATCTTCTTTGTTCAGATAGATACTGATTATATTGTGATTGTGTAGCTTCTCTTGCTCTGGCTTTAGCTTGATTGATCTTTTCTTGTTGCTGTCTAAACTGAAAATCTAGTTTAGCAGCTTGAGTAGGATCTTCATCATAAAGTCTTTGCATTTCTGCTGGGTCTATCTGTTGTCTGGTTAAAGATTCAGCACCTGTTATTGCCTCATTTAACTCTCTAAGTTTCATGTCGTATTGTTGTCTAAGAACATTTCTTTCTTCATCGAATTGTTTTTTCTCCAAAGATAGAGAATGTGTCTTTTGACGATAGTCGGAATCTCTAGAATAACCTGCCTTTAGTTCATCAAGTGTAACCTCCATCTCTTGACCTTGTACTTTGACTTGGTGGAGATTTGGTTTCTCAATGGATTCTTCAGATACAGTTTCTTCAGTTACTTCCTGGTTTTCAGTAGCTTCGACTTCTGCTGGAGCTTCTTCAGACAAAGATTGGCTCTCTTGAGATGTAACCTGTTCCTCTACAGGTTCTACTGATGGTTCAGCATTAACTTCTGGAACTGATTGTCCTTCATCCTTTTTTGGCTCTTGTTGAGCTTCAGGTTGAGGATTCAGTAATCCTAGAATTTTATCTGCTGCACCTTTTACTGATTTATCAGTTGGTTGCATTATATGCTCCTTTTGTTAAACGCTTCTACTTTGTAGATTGGCGTGTTAGATTTTCTAGCTCTGAGGAAGCTAGCTTACCTGTTTCCATGACGCTAACAAGGTGGCCTTTTATTTTGTCTAGCATATTGTATGCCATCCAAAGTACTTGTCTTTGGTCGTGGTCATTGTAACTTGTATTAAATATCTCTGTCTTATATTGATCAGAAAGATATTTAAAAGCCTCTTTCAAAAGAGGGTCATCAAGAAGTTGTTTCGCCCTCTGACCCTGTTGAATCTGTTTGTCCAGTTTGCTCATTATTAAAAAACTCTTTTTGTCCTTGCATTATTTGTTTAAATATATCGCCAGATTGTCTGACTTGTTGTTGTTCTACCATAGATCTAGACTTCATAGCAAGTTCATCTATCTTAGTATTATATTTTAATTCCATTTCTTTAACTTGCAATTCAAAGTCTAATAGTTTTTGTCTAAATTGACTTTCAAGTTTTTTCATTTCCATTTGACTATTTAATATAGCTCTTTCGTTTTCTCCTTGTACTTGAGCCAATGAAACTTTTTCAAATTCTGTAGGAGGTTTAGGAGGTAATTGTGGCATTTGCGCTTGACCTACATCTGGATCCATAAAGTATGGTTCTACATTTCCTAATCCTGCATTTTCTACAAGTTTCTTTAATGTATGATAAATGTTTTTAACATTAACAACTGGGCCAAATACGTTTTGTTGTAAGTTAATTGCTTGTAATTGTCTTTCTAAAATAGAATTTAATAAAATTAATTGCTGTTCTTTTGAACCTGTACCAAGTCCTACAGATACAGATACATTCATTCTATCTCTCCATTCATATGGTTTCATAGGTACAAATTTACCTCTAATTCTTACAATGTGTTCTTTTTGTTGATATTTACAAACAAGTTCAAATATTTTTCTAGCTAAATCTTTAACACCTGTTTCTGCAAAAGTTCTAGCAATAAGTTCTAATCTCATTTGTGATTGAGTTAAAATTTGATTTAAACCAGTTGCAGTTTTATTGTTTAAGCTATCAGCTTGAATACCTTGTGATTGTCTTGTTTGACCAGTTCTAGATTCTTTAACTGCATCAAGATATGACAACATATTAGATGCTTGATCTGTAATAGGTTGTGATTGTAATGGAAGAATAACATTTGATGGTGGTTGTTTTGTTCTTACAATACCACCTGGTCTATTTGTTAATAGATCATCCATAGCAACTTGACCATCTTGAATAGCTACTCTGTTATTGTTTGTTAGATACATATTGTCTAACATTTGACGCATAACAGTAGATTTAATTAATTGAATATCTTCTACTAATTCAGATACTGATCTACCATAAAATCTGTGTGGCATCATAATTGGTGTAACAGAAACAAATGGCATTGAATCAATTTCTTCAATACTTAAAACTTTATAAGCACTATCACCTGCAATACATGCTTTAATGAGTTCTGATTTACCATCTTCATTAATATCTATTCTTGCATAACATTCATGAATTAAAACTTCATCAGTACTATCATCACCTCTATCTTGTGGTGCTGAAAAATCTGTATCTTGGAATCTAATATTTCTATCTTCTAAATAATAATTAGTATCACCAATAGGTAAGTTATTAATAATTTCTGGATCATAACCCATTTCAATTAATTGTGTTCTAGTCATATTAGTTCTATGAGCTATGAAGTTTGCATCTTCAATAGATTTAGCTCTACGTTCAATTAAAAATTCTTCAGGTGGAATTGGCTCAATACTTACTTTGCCAAACTTTCTAGTTTTATGAATTACACAATCATGATATTTAATAGTATCTAATACTTCGCCTTGATCATCTTTTAATTCTTCATCATATTCAGAATGTTCTGATACATTAACTTCATCATCTCTTGTTAAGTCTATAAATTCATCATCTGTTAATTTTTTATATTCTTCTCTAGTTGTTTTTTCAGACTCATCCCAAAAGATTTTTAAGATTCCATTCTTTTGAATTAGTGCATCTTTGAACGCAGTATACAAAGCTGTAAAGCCATTGTTCTGTTTGTAAAAAATATGATTTAAATAATCAGTTGCTTGTTTTGCAGTTTCTTCATCTTCTGGCCCAACTGGCTCACATTCAAATACATTATCACTTGCAGTAAAAATTCTCATTAACGAAGGCATCAATCCTTCAATGGTATCAGATACATCGGTAGATATAACTTGTGATCTACCTTCTTGTTCATTACCAAAAGGTTTACCAAGATAATATTCTAATGATGTTTTTCTTTTAGAAACAATTTCACCACCAATGTAACCTGATGATGCTCTGATTTCTCTATTTAATATTGATAAAATTTCTTGTTCGTTTTTCATACTACAAATTTTGTATCTACGTAAATTGGTCTATCCCAATCACTTTTAGTTACAGGATCATGAACACATCCATATCTAAAAGCATCGGCAGCATGAGAACACCAATCGTGTAAAGGTTTTGACTTAAACACTTGGTTTTTCTCATCCCATTGTTTTCGATACTGACGCAAAGCATCAATACCTAGTTTGCATTTTTCTCTATCAAACCAGCAATATGGTAACATATTTCTTACTGATTCGATACCATGATCTACTTCTAATTTAGGTGCTACCTCAAAGTCAATACCTAAATCATTAGCAACTTCTAATCTTGATTTACCTGTTCCTAATTCTCTAGCTTGTATATCGTGAGGCGCAATATGTCTTTCATAAGAATATCCTTTATCATACAATATATCTGCATAATGCATAAGACTTTCACCACTATTTTCATAATAATCTATAATATGTAGTTCTTCACCTATTCTTTGAACAAACCATATAGCTGTACTATCTCCAATACCTAAATCCCACCATGTTTCTACGCCAACATGATTATCAATAGGTACATCTCCTATACGTTTTTCATTATCTGCTGTAGTCATTAATTTACCATAATATGATCCAGATACAGCAGCAGTAAAAGAACATTCAAACTCTTGGTTATATTGTTCTTCTGTCATTATAGAACGTGCATGTCTAAGTTCTTCATCAGGTATGACACCTGTTTCACTTGCTCTATACATAGCTGCAAACCAATTAGGATCACCTCTTTGTGCATAGTCATAAACTTCCCAAAATTGATTATGCCCCATTGGTGTCCCAATAAATATAACAAATCCCAATGTATCAGCTATTGCTGGTCTAATAATTTCTGTCCAGGTTCTTGGTGCCATGATAGCATACTCATCCATAACAACACCATTAAATCCCATACCCCTTAATGAGTCTGCATGATCTGCTCCAAAGATTTGTATTTTAGATTCGTTCCAAAGATCTATTTTAAGTTCTGACTCGTTTCGTTGTCCACCAAGCTGCATAAGAGGTTTAGAATATTGTTTTAATAAATCCCATGCAATCGCTTTACCTTGTCTGTATGTAGGTGCAATATATGCAAACTTTTGTCTTTCGTTATTTGCTGCATGAGCAATAAGTTCGTTAATTGCTAATACAGATTTACCAAATCGTCTATGACAAACAAGTACGTTAAATCTTTTTAATTTTTTATGAACTTCTTTTTGAAGGGGTCTTGGCTTGTAGGGTATCGAAATATCTACAGTTTTATTCTTCCCACTTGATATTGACTTTGATTGGGCTTGTTTCGATTCGTTGGATTGTTGGTGCTTTTCCATGTATGTAAGGTGCTGCTTTCTCTGCTGCGTAAAGTTTTCTCTCTGGACTACTCATAGGATGATTTAATACAGAAAGCAAGTAGTCTAAAGGTGATGTTTGATATTTAACAGATAACTCTTGAAAGTCTTTCCATTTTTTTCTAAAAGAAGAACCTTTAGGTCTACCAGCTCCTTCTCTTTTACCACCACGTTTTTTATCTTCTGACATTAAATTCCTCGTCTAATTAGTCTTGTATTTAAATCTCTATCTTCTCCTACTTTAGGAGCTTTAGCATATCTTCTAGATTTAGCTCCTAATGCATATGCACCAATACCAATTGCTGCTGCTGAAATAGGATTTTTTACAGCAAATTTTCCTACTTTGCCTAATTGTTTACCAACTTTACCAAGAAATTTGTATTCACCTGGTATTCTTTTGGCAATATTTTTTACATTGACTTTAGCTTTTTGGTATCCAGCTTTTAATGGATTATATTTTACTAATTCTTTTTTCATTTTGTTTTGCCTTTCTTACATTTGCAATTATAATTGCACATACATGGTACAATACTAAACATACTACAAATAAATTCACATATTTTTTGTTTTATTTTTTTTATCATTTACGTCTACCTTTAGCTGCTAATTGTTGGAATTTTTTTTTCCCATATTTTTTTCTACCAATTGCAGCAGCAAGTGCTTTTGGATTTTTAACACCTTGTTTTTTTAGCTTGGCAGTAAGTTTTTTAAATCGTGTACCAGTTCCTAATTTTGCTTTCTTAGCCATTAATACTTTGATTTAACTTTCATACCTTTTTTCTTTGCATATGCTTTAGCTTTTTTCTTTCCAGCTTTAGTATAAGCAAATTTCTTTTTTCCTACTTGTGGCATTATATGTCCTCCTCATCATCGTAGTCATCGAAGTTATCAGCATCGCCAAATATGATATCTTCAATATCTTTTAAGATTTCTTCTTCTTCTATTTTAAGTTCTTTTAATTGATCAAAC
>Ga0222719_10003874_pt1 | contig 13210 bp, 6 predicted proteins | sample C33_34DmetaG_FD_165039 | JGI IMG/M metagenome (GOLD analysis project Ga0222719, IMG submission 165039) | Estuarine water microbial communities from San Francisco Bay, California, United States - C33_34D | ecosystem: Environmental > Aquatic > Marine > Unclassified | place: USA: California...
CCGGATACGAAGATTTTGTTTGGCTGATGAACCGATGCTATTTTGCCCTGAGTGATTCGGGCGGAGTGCAGGAAGAAGCTCCCAGCCTTGGAAAGCCGGTCCTGGTGATGCGTGAGACCACCGAGCGCCCGGAGGGGGTTGAGGCTGGCACTTGCGAATTGATAGGAACAGATCCTGAAAGGATCCGATCGGCAGCCCGGGTGCTTCTCGAAGATCCCTGTGAGTACGAGCGGCGCAGCCAACTCAAAAATCCCTATGGTGATGGCGAAGCGGCAAAGCGGATCCGGGAGATTTTGGAGAACACCCTTTAAGGCCATTAATCAATACCATCTTTTCGATCAGTTATGGAGTTTATCGATTTAAAATCCCAGCAAGCTCGTATCAAAGCGAGGATTGATCAACGGATTCAAGATGTTCTAAGTCATGGCCGATATGTCATGGGGCCGGAGCTGGACGAACTGGAAGATCGTTTGGCAAACTATGTGGGAGTCAAACATTGCATAGGAGCTGCGAGCGGGACGGACACTCTGCTGATTGCGATGATGGCGCTGGGGATTCGCCCGGGAGACGAAGTCATTACGGTGCCTTACACTTGGATTTCCACTGCCGAAATGATCGCGCTGCTCGGGGCCAAGCCGATTTTTGTCGATATTGATGAGGCAACCTGGAATATGGATCCTTCGAAACTGGAGGCGGCCATCACGGAAAAGACCAAGGCGATTATGCCGGTTGGAATCTTTGGACAAACCGCTGATATGACAGCGATCAACGAGATTGCGAAGTGCCACGGAAATCTACCCGTGATTGAGGATGCCGCCCAGTCATTTGGAGCCACCCATCACGGCAAAAAATCCTGCGGGCTCTCGACGATTGGCTCGACTTCGTTTTTTCCCTCGAAACCTCTGGGCTGCTACGGAGACGGAGGGGCTCTGTTCACCAATGACGATGAGTTGGCCGGAAGGATGCGTCATATCCGGGTCCACGGCCAAACGGAGAGGCACCATCATCCCATTTTGGGCATCAATGGCCGGCTCGATACCATCCAGGCTGCGATCCTCCTTGAGAAGATCGAGATCTTTGATGACGAGATCCGGAAAAGGCAGGAGGTTGCCGAAGCCTACGGAAAAGGAATCAGAAATTCATCGGTGACACTTCCGGTGGTGGGGCAGGATAATACCTCGGTTTATGCGCAGTATACCATTCTTTCCCCGGAGCGAGATGCTCTCTCCGAGTCTCTCAATCGTGCCAATGTTCCCTCGGTGAGCTACTACGCGGTTCCGCTCCACCTCCAACCGGTGTTCTCCGGTCTGGGACATGTCAAAGGGGATTTCCCGGTGACGGAAGATGTCGCGTCACGCGGGTTGAGTTTGCCAATGAATCCGTATCTCACCGGCGATGAAATTCATCTGGTTTGTGAGGCGCTGGGGCAAACGGCTTTTTAATCAGAGGATTCTACGGTGGTCATAGTTTTAGGCAGATAAATTTGATTGGACCAGCTTCTTAACGTAGGGTGCTTCCACCCGAACGTTGGAGCCTTCTCGAGGGACTTCCGTTGGAAGTCCCTTTTTTTTGGAACCGTCCCGCATCCTCTGAATGAAGAAAAATCATGAATGCTAATTCCGCTTGCCTCTGGAGATTCGTCCGGGCCGTTTTGTGGGGTGCTTTCTTCCCTGTTTTCTTCCAGCCGGCTTTCGCTCTCTTTGATCTGAATGAGAATGGCATGGGTGATTTCTGGGAGCTCTATTACGGGGCCGGGGGACTCGAGCCTGATGGTGATGAGGATGGCGACGGAAATCGAAACGATTTTGAGAGTTTGATTGGGTCGGATCCCTTCGATCCGGAGTCTTATTTCGGACTGAATGGCTATCGTTTTGAGAACAACAACACCCGGCTCGTTTTCAATTTTCAGGCAGTCAAGGGAGTGCGGTATTACATCGAGTCCGCATCCTCTCTCCATCCGGAAGCGGTATGGAGGCGGGACCACACGATTCTCTCGAATGGGACGGGAGCCATCGAGGTGGAGTTCTTCATCAACTCCGGATTTGAACGGACCCGATACTTTCGGGTCGGTCAGGAAACGGATGAAGACCAAGACGGTCTCACCGCGTGGGAGGAAAGTGTTTTGGGATTGAGCGACCGTGATGCGACAAGCAATGGTGGAAACCTTTCTGATTTATCATGGGTGTTCGACCGGCATTTTTCTGGAAATGAGATTGTGATCAAGGGGGGTGCCAGCCTCCCGGGTGCAGCCCGTTCGATTGAGGATGTCTCGCGCTTTCTCAATCAGGCGACGTTTGGCCCGACTTATGAGATGATTCAGGAACTCCATAGCTCGGGGCAGAGTTATGCCGGGTGGATCGACGAGCACATGGCGATGGAGCCGACCACGCTGGAGGCGAGTTTGATGGCCGAAGTTGCGCGGGGGGCCGGCCTGAATGCGAACCTGTTTCGCAGAGGATGGTGGCGTGCTGCTGTGGAAGGGCCGGATCAGCTCCGGCAACGCCTGGCATTCGCTTTGAGTCAAATCTTGGTCGTGTCAGGGACGGGTTCAGACCTGGTGCGCGGGGACCCGGCTGCGGCGGGTTCATACTACGATCTTCTTATCAAGGGGGCCTTTGGGAACTACTCCGACCTTTTGGAAGATGTCACCTATAATGTGGGGATGGGAAATTATTTGGGCCATCTACGGAATCGCAAAGCAGATCCCGGGCAGGGGACCTTTCCGGATGAGAATTATGCCCGCGAAGTGATGCAGCTTTTTTCCATTGGGCTGTGGGAGCTCAATCCGGACGGAACCCAAAAGCGGGATTACCAGGGACGGCCCATCCCGACCTATACGAATTTTCATATAACTGAATTGGCCAAGGTCATGACCGGTTTCAACTGGGGCGGGACCACGAGCTTTATTGCCTATAATCCTGATGCCACCCTTCCCATGACCATTTGGAAAAGCGATCACGATTTGGGTGAGAAATTCTTGGTGAACGGAGGATATCTTCCACCGGATCAGAATCCGGAAAAAGATGTTAGAGACGCGATTGACAATCTAATTGCGCATCCGAGTGCGGCGCCTTTCCTCAGTCGTCTTTTGATTCAGCGCTTCGTCACGAGTAACCCGTCACCCGATTACCTTGAGAGGGTTTCTCTGGTCTTTGAGGACAATGGTCGGGGCGAAAGAGCGGATTTGTCGGCAGTCGTGCGGGCGATCTTACTGGACCCTGAGGCACGGGGATACAGCCCGCGTATCGATCCCACCCATGGGAAAATGAGGGAGCCTTACATTACCCACGTTCATTTGGTCAGAGCTTTCGATTCAAGAAACGCATTTGAGACCTATCCACTCTGGTCTCCGCGGGACCTTAATGATTTGGGCCAGGCCCCCTTGATGTCGCCTTCGGTATTTAATTTTTACAGTCCGGACTACCGTCCTTCGCTTGCATTGGGACGGACTGACCTGACTGCGCCGGAGTTCGAAATTTTGGATTCCCTCAGGGTGGTTGCCTGGCCTAATCGGTTAAGAGCGACGATCGAGTGGGGAGCGGGTTATCTTTCCGGGTTTCCCGAGTTCGCCTTGCAGCACGACTTTAGTGACGAACTGGTTTTGGTTGATGATCCCGGAGCGTTGATCGATCGCTTGGATTTGATGTTTACTTACGGGACTTTGAGACCGGAGACGAGAGGGATTATTGTGGAGGCCATGAACGGTCAGGAGGGGAATTTGAGTGATGAGAGGAAGCTTTGGATGGCTATTTATCTGGTGATGACTTCACCTGAATATGCAATTTTACGCTAAAGAAATGATGAAGGGGGATCACAAAAGCCAGGATGCCATTGGTCGCCGGAAATTCATGGGCGAGGCCAGTTGTGCCGCTGTGGCCGGCAGTGCTGCTTTGGGGAGTTTGGTGAATCTCAGCCTGCTTGGAAAGCTGGCAGCGGAAGAAGCCCCGGCCGGAGATGATTACCGGGCCTTGGTCTGTGTGTTTTTAGCAGGCGGGAATGATTCCTTTAACATGCTGGTTCCAAGGGGGGCAGATCGCTATTTGGAGTATACTGATGTCCGGCGTAATCTTGCCTTGCCTCGCAATGCGCTCCTTCCATTTTCGCAAACGGCTCAGGGTCAAAAGGAGTTGGGTTTGCATCCAGAGTTGCGCAGGGTGCGGGACACCTACGATAACGGGGACCTTGCCTTTGTTGCCAACGTGGGGACTTTGCAACAGCCAGTTACGAAGGAGTCTTATGAGCTCTCGCCGGCGCTGCTTCCTGATGGTCTTTTCTCCCACTCCGATCAACAAAGGCAGTGGCACACTTCCCTGCCCGATCGCTCGAGCACCTCCGGTTGGTTGGGAAGGCTTTCCGGCCTGGTGCAGGATCTCAATGGCCCGCAGAATTTTGCCTCCGCGATTTCGGTGAGTGGTGTCAACGAGATCCAGTCCGCTGCCGGAACTCTTCCCTATGTGATCGGGCCTAACGGAAGCCGGGGGCTCACTGATTGGAATCGATCCAACTGGTCACACGGACGCCAGGCCGTCACCAGCCAACTGGATCTAGAGTATGAAAATCTGCTCCAGAAGGCGTTTATTAAACGCAAGAAGGATGCCATTGAGCTCAACGAAGTTTTTCGAACAGCTCTTGATACGGCCTCAGGTTATAATGAAACGGTGATTGGAGGGGGTCAGCTGGGAGAGCAGCTCAAGATGGTATTTCAGGTGATCAAGGCGCGGGGCGAGTTGGAGGTTCGCCGACAGACCTTTTTTGTAATGCTCGGGGGCTGGGATTTGCATTCCGAACTGCTGGATCCGCATGAGGCGCTTCTGAACCAACTTGACGATGCTCTTGGTGATTTTAATGCAGCTTTGAAGGGCGATGGCTTGTCGGATCAGGTCACAACATTCACCGCCTCCGATTTTGGGAGATCCCTCACCTCGAACGGGCAGGGGAGTGACCACGGCTGGGGTGGTCACCAAATCGTCATGGGTGGAGCGGTCAACGGTGGGCGGATTTACGGTGAGTACCCTGATCTTTATGAAGACAGTCCCCTCGATGTGGGGCGTGGGCGATTGATTCCCACGACTTCTGTTGATGAATACTTCGCCGAGATGGCTTGTTGGTTCGGGGTGTCACGGCAACAGCTACCGTTGGTTCTTCCGAATTTGAATCGCTTTTATAACCTGACCCGCCCGGAGCAGCCTCTTGGGTTTATGAACCTGGGCTAACCGGATGAAGGCGGCGCTTGCTTCTCTGATCGTCCTTTCCGTTGGCCTCGTTTGGTTGTTTAGAGACGATGGCTCCCGGGAATTGGAAACTCTGGGTGCGAAAAGCGAGCTAGCTCCGGAGCAAGATAACGCGACCCAGGCAACCATTTTGGCTGATGCGCCCTTCGCGCAAAAATTTGGTCAGGAGGAACTATCGGTCCGGGAAGAGTTGGATCTTCTCCAGCTTGCCTTTCAGGATTATCTTTCCTTTGTCAAAAAAGGACAGCGCCGCCCGATTGGAGATAACCGTGATTTTGTAGAGGTGATGACAGGGAATAATCCCTATCGAATTGCTCCCGTTCCTCCGCAACATCCTCGGATCAATGACCGTGGTGAACTCACCGACCGCCTGGGCATTCCCTACGTGATCCATCCTTTGGCAGAAGATGTCATCGAAGTGCGTGCCGCCGGAAAAGACGGTGTCCTGTGGACGGAAGATGATGTCGTCAATCTGACCCCAACCGGAAAAGAGCTGAAGCAGAGGTTGAATGAGAAGTGAACAGTCCTGCTAGAAAGCGAATCTGAAAAACCGATGGGTGTCGTTGCCGTCTATTGCGGCGAGCATCCTGCGATAGTCTTCCGCGACATTGTTTTGATCGGAGGACTCACTAATCTCCGGGCTAATCGTGGTCCAATTGAGCATGTCGTCACTTGCTTCGATTCTGAATTCCAAACCGGGTCCGGGTGCGACGGGATTCCAAAAGGCAAGTTGCAGCCGGCCGTCATCGTTGCGAATGACCCTGGGGTAACCCGGCGGGACGCTTTGGTTGGCCCCGGTAATGGAATTGCCAAAAGCAACTTCAAGCGTGTCGGAGAGGCCATCCCCGTCCAGATCGTCAATATTTGGAATCCCTACGATGGCGCTCTCGTTGGTTGCCGAGGAGACCACAAGCCTGACTTCATTGTTGCTCATTCCACTGCCATGAGGTCCCGATTGATGGAATTGAATCTGTGAAACGAGGAGGGGATTTGAAGGCTGTTCGATTTGATCACCTGCTGAAATAAGCGGACGGATTGTCCCGGAGCCGATCTGAAGAAGGGTCTGACTCTCCACGCCAATGGCGGTGTCCTCAATAACGGAAAGCATGACCGCTTGGTTTTCCCCAGCGGCCAGAGAATGGGAATCCATTTCCTTGATGAGATACTGCTGGCCATTGGCGACCAACGATTGGTTTTCACGGGCCAGAAGCTTTGGCTCTCTGCCATTTCTCAACGAGACCAAGGCGTGATCCTGTCCAAGCACTCCCGAAATCACGATATCGCCGGTCCTGACGATGGGTGAATGCTGGTCCAGAGCCAGCGAAATCCCGACTCCGTCAACCAAATGACCTTCACGAATGATGATGTCAATCTCACCGGTCGGGGAAACCGAAGCAAGGAACTGATCATTGGAATCATCAACAGAAGGTCCTTCCAGGCGGCCACTGAAGATGAGCTGTTCATTTTGAAGGGATACCGGAGCGATGAAATCCGCGATTGTTGAGCCTGCCGGCAAGCTCTCAAAGGACTGATTGATGGAGATCTTTGATTGGAGGTTTTCGGGATCTCCGGTCAGGATGTGGAGCCCGGGAGCGCTCTCTCCTGATTGGAGTTCAGCGATGACTGCCAACCTGGTGGTGGTGGAACAGAACATCGGCTTTTCGGGGATTGAGGTGACGATTAAGTCCTGATCAGGCCCAAGCGGATCGCCTTCCATGAGGATGGGATTCGTTGTTTGATCGATACTCCGGGCAATGACCCGCTTCTGGTTTCCCCCTGCCGAATCTTCAATGCGGGCTGCAAAAATGACGGTTTCCTGTGAATTGGTCACGAAGGGAAAGGTCTGGTCGGCTGAATAAGTAAACCCGGCTTCCAGTGAGTCCGCGGGGCCATTCTCGATTGCGACCAGGCGTGGGTAGCGTTGATGGCCGAAAAGGAGGGCCGGGGTTTCCCCGGAGGCGGACTGAACCTTTGGCGTGAGAACCACCTGCCCGTTTTCGAGAAGGGTGTGGTTGGTCGTTGGGGTGACAAGATACTTGAGAGATTCATCTTCCCCGGGAATCTGGAATCCGGACATTGCCGTTTGTTCGTTACCGCTATGCAGGGCAGTGAAGATTCCCTCGTTGGTTTGAACCATGGCCAAAAACTGCATTTGACCCGACGGGGTGATGATTGGGGGAAGGTGGCTGTGGTATTCGCTTTGAGGTTCCCGGGAAGACCACGCGGTTCCTCTGATCATCAGCTCACGGAAGTTCGGCTTGGACCAGGTTCGGGAGTCGTGCCCATTGGCATGATAAAAGACGCGGCCATCACCTTCGTTCCGAACCCAGGTGTAGGGTTCGTCCCAGCCTCCGTGATCTTCCCGGTAACTGAGAAGAGTGATATCCGGGTTCAGGTTTTGATGAAGGTAAGGTTCATCCGGGCTCGTGTAGTGCTCCAGGCCGGCCAGGACAGGGTGGCCGGGGTCGGTGGCATAGGTTTCTCCGTCGGTGAAGGGAAAGTTTGGATGATTCTCGAGGTTCTCGGGGAAGCTCTCAGGGCCAAGGATGAGCCGGGCGGTGAATGGGGCGATGGAATGGTGCCCGCGGAAGGCGCCTCCCAGAATGCGGGCCAGCTTTGCGTTGCTGCGCGCCACATAGGCGATGACGTGCATTCCGACCATGCCTCCGCCGCTTTGAAGGTAGCTTTCCAGCGCCGAGGTCTGGTCAAATGTAAAGGCATCGTGGTTTCCAAAGAAAAAGGTGCCGGCGTATTGATTTAAATGATCGAGGTTGAGGTCATTCCGGTCAGTCGACGTGGTGAACTGCATGCCGCGTTCTCCAAAATCCTGACGAACAGAAGTGAGAAAAGAGGCGGGGCGGTGATGGGAATTATTTTGCCGGGAGAAGTAAAAAATCTTCTTCGCAGAGGGGGCAGGGTCGCCGGAGGCAGCATGTATCTGAATCTCCGCGCAGAGATCACCAGCGGTTAAGGTCCCCAGTAGAGGGAGAACGCGAATCGCCGAAGGTCTGATTTTTTTTTTCATAGCCATCAAGATCTTCCAACACGTTTTTCCGAAGTAAAGCGGCGATTGGGTGAAGATGGGTCGATCAAAGACGCGGTGGGTTGACTGGCGTGGTTGGCTTCTTTCCGCTGGCTTTGGTCCGCAGTTTTTGTGCGAGTAATTTCATCTGCTTTTTGCTTTGCTGATCGGGATCTTTGGCCAGGTTGTGAAATTCGTTGGGGTCGCTGGCGTGGTCGTAGAGCTCCTTGCCCGCCTTGCCTTCCGCCCATTCGGTGTAGCGCCACCTCGCCGTTCGAATGCTGCAGCCCATGGTCATTTTTTTGAGGCGGCTGTCGGCGGGTCTTAGGATCTGGGTGATGGCTTCTCCGTCCCAGTTTGCCAGTGGATCTTCAAGGAGCGGGACGAGGCTTCGCCCGGCCAGTTGCTGCGTTGTGGGTTGGGGCAATCCGGCGAGCTCGACCAAGGTGGGATAGAGGTCGACAAATTCTACAATCCGGGCGGAGCTTTGGCCATTTCCCCGCGCCCGTGGATCGCAGATAATGAGAGGGGCGCGGGCTCCCTCTTCGAACAAGGTCCGCTTTTGCCAAATTCCCTGATGTTCGCCGAGATGATAGCCGTGATCACTCCAAAAAACGATGATGGTGTTTTTGGCCAGGCCGAGTTCGTCGAGCGATTTCAGGATACGTCCAACCTGGGCATCCACGAACGAGACGCAGGCGTAGTAGGCGCGAAGTGCCTTGAGGCAGGTTTGTTCTTCGAGGCTATAATTCGGAACCGGGTTGTTGTGGGCGAAGGCGGCGGTTGGAATGTCTGCCCTATCATCTTCAGGAGCGTAGGGTAGGTGCATCTTCTGGAGTGGGTAGAGATCGAAGTATTTCCGCGGCGCAACATAAGGGGTGTGCGGCCGAAAGAATCCAGCTGCGATGAAGAAGGGCTCGTCCTTGTGCTCTTCCAGCAAGTTGATGGCTTCGGTTGCGATCATGCCGTCTGTCTGCTCTTCATCGGTCCCGTCGGCAGCAAGCCAGCTCAGTGCCCCTGAAATTTTGCGATGGGGTTCCGCATTAAAAACGAGTGCTTCGTCGATCTTATCTCGACCCTTCGGGTTGATCCTTTTTTGCCACGACGGGGCGTCGTCGAAACCGTCGGTGCCAATACTTGCAGGCACATTGTAATGATAAATTTTGCCTACCCTTGAGGTGGCGTATCCGTTGTTTAGAAAGTGTTGCGAGAGAGTGGTCACGTCCGGAACTTCCTCGCGGAAGTGGCGATCGAGATCATAAACTTTGATCTGATCGGGCCGCAATCCCGTCATGAGCGAGGCCCGACTTGGATTGCATAGAGGAATCTGGTTGTAGGCCCGGTCGAAGCGTACCCCTCGTGCCGCAAGGCGGTCAATGTGAGGTGTTCTGGCAAGGGGATCTCCGTAGCAACCGAGTGAGGCCGCAAGATCATCAACCGCGATAAAGAGAACATTTGGTCTCTTGGGATCTCCGTGCAGCAGACTGATACAGGGGAGAAGCGTGAGGAGAATACGGATCATTTTGCGTGGCTTACAGATTGATCTCTACCGAAAGTCGAAAGAATTTTGTGCTCCCTGGCTTAGTGGGTTTGGTAGCGCGAACGGTGACGAGAGTGACTCCGTTGGCTTGAGGACTGGTGCTAAGGATAGTGGTTTCCCGTCTCCAGTCCATGAGGTCGTCGCTGACTTCCGCGAAAACGCTGGCATCGCCCAGGTTTGCACGGACCTGATAAGTAAAAGTCGCAAAAAGTGCCCCGTTGTCCGTGGTGAACGAGGCCTGCCTCATCACTGAATTGGTTAAATCAGCTCCCTGGGCGTAGCGAATGAGATTGGATTCCGTGGTTCCATCGGCGATATCACCGGGGCTTGTTCCCGCTTCGGTTGAGCTACCATAGACTTTTTGGGCCCATTGGCTAAACGAGATTCCGGTCCCAAAACCCGGGGTTCCGTTGGCCGTTTCCGAAGACCGCCACCTAATGGCTTCGCCGAGTTCGCTGGAGAGCGTATTTGGGCTGATGAGGTCCAAACTGGGGCCTTCACCATCCGGCCTTGTTGGCCATGGTTCCCTGTCGTTGTATGCGAAGGAGAAAACGACTGCGCCACCTGTGTCCCGCAACTCGAGAGTTTCACCTCCGTTTGAGAGATTTGAATCCCGCTCGAACTCTCCAAGAATGATCGCGTCGTTCTCAGTTCCATACCTTGCAAGAAAGGCTCTGTGATTGCTCACGATGATTCTGCGTGTGCCCGGAGCGATGGTGCTTTCCCGGGGAAAAGTGAATTTCAGCCCGCGTGCAAATTGGTAGTTGCTGAGATCGATCTCAGTTCCCGATGTGTTTAGAAGCTCAAGGAATTCGTAATCGTCCTTGTTCGTTGAAACCGCGAGCTCTTCATTGGTTGAGGCCTCAGCTGGATGGTAATGGATTTCGGTCACGAGAAGGTTTTTGGAATTCGCGGGACTGGCAATGGAGTAGTAGGTCTCGGTTAGTGCGGACCATTGCCCGGACGCGGTGAGGGTGCGGGCTTTGATCAGTGTGCTTGTATCCAACTGGAAGGGGGCTGAGTAAGAAAGTGCGGAAAGAGAGATTTGCGAGGGCGTGGTGCTGCCGGAAACCAGTGCTGCCTCGATGAGGAAGTCGCTACTTCGAAGAGAGGAATTTTGTCCGTGAATCGCCAGAACGTTGGTTCCTACCTGAAGCTGGGAGAGCTGGGACGTGATGTCGAAGTCTTCAAAAACAACCGCCTCAGCGTCACTGGCTGGAAAGGAAGAAGTGGAGTTCCACGCCGACGTGCCATAGTTCGACCAAGAGACCAAAGTTCCATTGAGATAGGCCCCGAAGCCATCATCATAGCGCATTTGGAGAACAAGTGAGCTCAGGGATTCAAGGGTTTCTAGATCTGGAATCTCAAACTCGTAGCGCAGATAGACCGAGGCGTTTGTATTCCACATCTCATCGATAGCAGTTGAGATGAAAGGGCCGTAGGTGCCACTTGCGCTGCGTTCATAGCCAACTCCGTTGGTTCCGGAGATCCAGTCGGCGATGTTGGCAGGTGGGTTGACAGTCCTCCAGGTAACGCCGATCTCGTTGTTGATGGAAGCATCGGGGATGATGATCTGAACCCGGGATTTTTCTCCGATCAAAGTGGCGTTAGTGGTGAGTCCTGGAAGGCGTGGATCGCTACCATCTTTGGTGAAATAGATCGTCGAGTTATCAGTCCCGGCGTTCATCGTAACCTCTATGGGAGCTGCCGAGTCCGCTCCAAAAGGCAGGATGAGAGGTGCCTCGATATCCGGATAGAGCTTCACCTGACGGAATTGATTCAAGATTTCACCGGTCCGGTTTGGGAGAAATTGATTGCGCACCCAGGCCACTGCGGGCAGCCATTCGTCATCCCGGGTGAAGGGGAACAACCTGTCTTGCTCGAGCCAGGCCTGCACGCCCCAGCGGGCTGATTCCGCAACGACGGGACTGCGGACGGCGTCAACGTATCGGTCCCAGGTTTCCCTCAAAGGACCGGGAGTCAAAGTCCCGCCTGAGAAGCAGTGCTTCCTCAGGCGGTCTGCAAAGAAGAGTTGGAAATCGGGAAACCGGCGCAAAGCATCATAAATTACTCCGGTTGATCGAGCGTTGTTAATCCGGCTGTAATCGTTTTCGAAAGTCTGAAAATCCGAAAAGGGAATGCCCATCGACATCTCGGCATCCCAACAGTAAAAATAAAACTTCGTCGTTCCGTTGCGGCTTTTCCGCCCGACATACCAGTTTTTGTCATCAGAGAAGGTCGAGATATTAAATCCATCCAGAAAGAAAGGAGAGAGCCAGTCTTCATCGCTCGCCCAGATTCGTTGGATCATGGCATCGGCAAAGTTTTCGAGATCTAGGTATTCCTGAATGGCTGTGTAGTCTTCGCTTGAGTTGATCCCGTTTTCGGCTAGACCGATCATCGCATCCCATGCCGCCCGGCTGCCCGCTTCCACCTGTTGGCCGTGTTTTACGACATCCCAATCGTCGGGATCACCGCCATGATGGTCCGCGTTGTAATGTTCGTGAGGGAACTCCTGCAACTCATAAAGCCCCCAGTATTGGCCATTGAGAAAAACATTCACATGACGTCCATAGGGTGAAGTCTGCCCCATCTTTCGCTGCAGCTCATGCAGGAACTGATTCCGGATAAAGCTGGCTTCCCGCCACCTGCTGTCGAAGGTCCAGGCATCGTGTCCGCCACTTCGGAGAAGAAGGGTTTTGAATGACTTAACCGGAGATCCGGAGAAGACATCATGCTCCAATCGGGAGTCTCCGTAATCATCCCGAAAATGAATCCGAAGTGGCTTCTTGGGGTGCTGGCGCGAGTTCCCACCGTGAATACGGAGCCCCGCCGGTTCATGAACGGAATCACCGGGGTGGGCTGGATCAAAGTATTCAAAGTGAATTTCACGCTCACTTCCGCGGCCTTTGTCGTCCGGATTTTCATAGATGCCGCTTGGACCAAAAACAGCGCTTTCCTCAAACGAAAGTGAGACCACGGGAAGTTTTTTTAGGGCCTCGCGGAGTTCGTTTCGATACGTAAATGAGTTGGCAATTACCGGGTTCATCTCCGGCTGGTTGATGATATCCCCGGTGAAAAGGTAGGACTGGGCATCCACGTTTGTTGGCACCATTCCCTCCTTGTAAGCCATCGCACGCACGACCGTGCTGGAGGCAATTAGAAACGGACCATCATAAAGGATGCCTGTTTCCGGCGTGGGCTTCGATCCGTCGAGCGTGTAGCGGATGGAGGCGCCGGCGGTCGCGGTCGAGATTCCGGTGATGAAAAAACCGTCATAAAATCCCCTCTTCCGCGTGAAGGCTGTGTCGGCTACGAATCCGGTCAAAGCGGCTCCATTCGCGACTCGGGGAGTGGGAGGGTCGAAGAACCCTTCAGCGCCTTCCCTTCCAATCCCATAAGACACATCGCTCTTTT
>Ga0222719_10003880_pt1 | contig 13203 bp, 23 predicted proteins | sample C33_34DmetaG_FD_165039 | JGI IMG/M metagenome (GOLD analysis project Ga0222719, IMG submission 165039) | Estuarine water microbial communities from San Francisco Bay, California, United States - C33_34D | ecosystem: Environmental > Aquatic > Marine > Unclassified | place: USA: California...
CGGCTAGGCGTAAAGTTTACCACAGGAATGCCCATATTCCGCAATTCATGCGTCAACGGCATCCCGCTCGCTTTGGCCTCAATAATGACCGTTTCAGGCTCCCAAAACTTGTACGCTTCCATAGCCATTTGCTTCAGTTCCGGGAAATCCCAACGCCCCTTCTTCGCATCAAGCAAAATTAACGCCGAAACCTGCCCCTCTTCAGGATAAAACACGCCCCACGTCGTAATCGCACTGTAGTCCGCCCGCGTACTCTTGGAAAACGCCGTGTCATAGCTCTGAATTACATACTGCAACTGCGGAATTTGTTGCTTGTCCCACGTTTTCCACCACTCCCGCTTAATAATCGCGTTTTCGTCGCCGGTGGGGTTTTGTTGATACTGAGCATTCCACTTCGGTAACGGTATCGACGCCTTAACCGCCTGCATCTCCTCAAAAGACCAGAACTCAGGCCACAAAGGATTGCCAGAAGGCATCTCCATCGGGAACTCAATGACCTCCCAGTTGTCCGCCAAAGCATCCCGACCCTGCGCGCGGATCAATTGACCCGTCAAATCCTTCTCAGACCACCTTGTCATCACCACAATGATGGCCCCGCCCGGTTGCAAACGCTGTCGAGGACCACCCGTGTACCAATCCCACGCATCATCAAATCCATTCAACGACATCGCCGTCTGCTCAGAGTGCGGATCGTCAATAATGATCAAATCACCACCACGGCCCGCCAAGTTTGAGCCAACACCCACGCCGTAATACATGCCGCCACGGGCAGTATCCCAACGGCCCGAGGCTTTTGAGTCCGCCGACAGAGCGGCGTCGGGAAATATCTCAAGATAATCCTCGCGTTCAAGCAGGTTTTTGACCTTTCGACCAAAGTTGACCGCCAGTTCAGTGGTGTGCGTCGCCTGAATAATCTTCATCGAAGGCTTTTTCCCGATCATCCAAGCAGGAAACAGGAAGCTCGCGAACTCAGATTTGGTGTGTCGAGGGGGCATATTGATGATCAGACGCCTTAATTCGCCGCTGGCCACCCGTTCAAGCTTCTCGGCCATGATCCGATGATGCCTACCCGCAATGAACTCGGGCCACATCGAACGGACAAAGCTCAAAAAGTTCCCCTGACACGCTTCGACCTGCTCAATCTGCGCCAAACGGTACTCAAGCTTCAGGATTTTCTCTTCGGCTTCCTCATCTGAAATGCGCTCAACTGACATATAGGACGCTCTTCTAATTACAGAAAACTATTAAAGCATATAAGACACCGTAGGTTTGAAATTTTTTTATAATTTTTTGGGCCTCGGGACTCCTAAGTGTTACTTTTCGTATCACGGTAACACAAAGTGTTACCTTTCTTCCCACTTACGGGTTTTTTCAAACTCGTATCGTTTTATCTCAGTACTGTTTGTGAAAAACATGCACCTTGATGCCGCTCGCCGGGCCGCCGCCGCGCCGCGCGGATCGCGCGCCACGGGCCGCGCTGAACGCCAGTAATGACGCGGTCCGCGACTGGGTCCCACGGGTCCCTGCCCTAACTGGCTTAAATGGTAATTTAAGGAAGTTATCCGGTCACCGCAGGGTGCGAAACCGGATACGCGGCCCGCCGCACTGGGGCCGGATCGGCGGCCCAGCGCCCACGGGGCGCGGTACGTTCGGCAGGGCGCACGGGGCGCGGCCCCCGCGCCACGTGTTACCGGATCGCTTGCGGCGGAATGCTCATAAATTACTTGAACGCCTAGCCCGCATGGTTGCGCCATTACGTATGCAGCCAGGCGCATACAACTTTTGTCAGTGGCGGCAGGTAATAACCCCACAATTTGTGGGAAGTGAAAACGGACAAACAGCGGGCACAAAAAAGCCCGCTCGGGGCGGGCTATCGGTGCCAGTGTGGCGATCAGATCCGGTCCGGTCCGGTCCCCCAACATTTGGGGCACTTGCGGCGCTCGCCCTCGGGAATACGGCGGGCGTGATTATTACCCAGCATAGGCGCGCCGCACCGCGTCTCCGCCGCGCTGGTATCGGCTAGGTGCCATTGCCCCAGCGCCTTCACCCAGTGAAAAACGGCACTCATGACGCGGCCCCGATCAAGTCGGGGTTATCGATCACAAAGCCGCCGCGATCATGGCGGGCGCTACCCTTCGCGGTTAGTCCCACAACGCACCCAGTGCCTTCGGTAGCGTTCAAATAATCGGACCGGTCACCGTCAATAACGCGCCGCCCGAGAAAATTAGCAGGCAAGCCGCCGCGAAATACAACCGCAACCGGTAAGCCGGTCGCTAATGCTTTTTCATTTTGGCGGCGGTACTGGGGCCGCCCGCTATAGCTGAAAATCAGCCGGTAATTGTCTGGGGTTTTGCAAAGCCGGTCCGCCCGCTTTGTATAGTCCAGCATAAAAAGATTGGGGTGCGCTTGCGGTATCCCGTAATGTTCCCAGCGAATGTCAGATAAAACATTAAGCCGGACCACGCCCCGCCGCCCTTCGCGCTCGCAAAGCTTTTCAAAATTGGATAGCTCGCGGTGAAGTTGATCAAGGAAAGCCGCGCGATCCTCGCGAAAGAATGCCGCCTTCCGCTGTCGCCCTTCGCGCACGTTATCAAACCGCCCGCGCCCCTGATCCGCCAAACAAGTGTCAGCGCATCCCGCCGCTTTTGATGCCGGGCACAATTCCGCATCGGGGTAAAGCGATAAGCCCGCATAACGGAACGCGCCGAACACGTTCCCCAGTTCCGCCGTTTTTTTAAGCTTGGGGTTTGCGCCCCGAGTATCAAGTAACTGCATATCAATTTCCCAAAGTGTCGCCGCCAATCGCGGCCCGCTCAGGGTATCGCATACGCTGGGCAAAAAAAAGCCCGCCGGATGGCGGGCTATCGGGGCGGGGTTGCCTACGCTGTCGCGGCATCCGGTCCGGCGGCGCGTTCCAGTTCGCGGATGCGCTCCACGTTTTGGCGGTTGGTTTCTAAATGCCGGTCCGCGCATTGGCGGACACTATCCAAACGGCTCAATAATTCGCGGGCGATGCGGTACGCTAGATCGGTCAACTGCGTATCCGTTGCATGGCCTGCCGGAATCCAATCGGTAATTGCATCAAAATCCAATTCCGGTGATTCCCATCCCGAGCTTACCGCCTCATGAATCACATCATCTAACGTAATCCCGCTGTTACTCATGATTTCGACAATGTCATATGGGCGGTCGCAATAAACGGTTCCGCTATCTAATTCAAAATCCTCAATCGTGACTGTGGTTCCCATAACAAATTCTCCCAAAGTTTCGCCGCAACATTGCGGCAGTCGGACTATCGCATACCTTGCGGGCAAAAAAAAGCCCCGCCGAAACGGGGCACACTTTGGGAAGTGTAAGTTAGGCGGCCATCGCCACGCGTTGCCAATCGGAACGGGGCAAATCCAACACGCGCCCGCCCAGTTTCTGCCAATCGTCCACGCTATCCGCGTCCGCCTGATGCGCTACCGCCGTGACCGCGTTCACCATGGTGGCGCGGGTTACTGGCTGACCGGCATAGCCCGACTGCCCGATAGTGGCGAGCAAGCCGTCCATCAAGCTAGCAGTGTCCTTTTTGGTCAGCGCCAGCACTTTGCCCATGGCCTCGACTGCCGACTGCGGGGAGCCTTCGACTTTGTCCTCATGCGCGGTTTTCATTTTTTCCAGCACCTCATCGAATGATTCGCGGCTAGCGTAGGCCTTAGTCACATCCCGCATCTGAAGCGCCAACGCGTGATTGTCCGCATCCTTCGCTTCATCTGTCAGCAGGCCCCACGTATCAGCATCGCCACGCGCGCCGGTAATGTGAGACTTGCGTGTGCGCTTTTCGGTCTGCATTCCGTTCAGGCAGGCCAGCGTCCAGAACATCTGGTAAACGTTAACGCTACCGCACCCGACTTCGCTGTTACTCATGCCAATGCCGAGCGCCATGATGTCGCCAACCGCCGCGCCCTCGCCAGTGATCACCGCTGACTTCAGGCGAAGGTACAGGCGCTTGTCAGTCACCGTCCCGTTTACCACTTGCCACTGGGCATCGCTATCCATCAATTCCGGCAGGGCCGACTGCAACAGGTGGACATTGTCGAAAGTTTTGAACTTGTCGCTCAAAAATCCTCTCGCTTCCCCAAGGTTGGCATGGGCCGCGTGTTGAAACGTGCGGATCATTCGCACCGCCGGTTCTTTCTGCCAGATAGCGTTAATCAGTCCATCGAATTCGGTGGAGTAATCCTGCTGTAGGCGGCGGGCAGTCCGGACATCGATACCGGCGCGCTGACTGATCTGGTCAAACGCCACATCGTTGGCGGTCAGGATCTGAGTAGGTGCCCCGCCCGACTGCTCCAAAACAATCTGGCTGACCTTGCTACCGTCACCCCGGTCACCGGTGTGCAGTTGAAGCTGGTTAGTGGGTGCCAGAAAATCCTGAGATCTGGCGGCTTGGTCCTGTACCTGCTGAAGCAAACGGGTCAGGGTGTTGTCTGAATTTTCAATCGTATGTTGCATGGTTACTTCTCCCAAAGTACGCGGCAGGATTGCCGCACCCGAACTATCGCATACGCCGCCCCGCCCTGCAACGCTCTTTTTAAAATTTCTTTGGGCACAAAAAACCCCGCCGAAGCGGGGTTTGGTTTTACCAGCCGAAGCTTACCGAACAGGTTTCGCAAACGGAATAATCATCAAGCGATAGACCAGCGGCTTTTAGGGCATCTAAGCCTTCCTGCTCCGTTTTAAACTTTGTGTCGCCGCCCTGCTTAAAATGCTCTTTAAGCGTGGCGTACAAAGCCTTTCGCTCTTTATGACCGATCCGTACCCCCGTTTCATAATTGCCCCCACGGTAAGAGTTAGGGCTGATGGTGTAGAACGGCTTAGAGTGATAAAGGTTAGTCATTGCTTTTCTCCCAAAGTGAAAATGAAGTTTTTGAGAAGTTGCCATCCGATAGCGGACTCGCGTCTCGGTGCTAGGCCAGCGTTGTTAAAGAGCATCGAAGTCGCTTGGACTTGATTCGCATATTATAACATACGCCATTTTTTAAAATTTCAATTTCGGCCCAAATCGGGGGTTTGACCGAAGAGCGGTCTAGCAGTGGTGCGGGTTTGCGGGCGATGAAAAAAAAGCTTGACACCAAAAACGGCGCTCACAAAAAAGCCGCCCGAAGGCGGCTTGGCGTAGGTGCTAGCGCCTACGGATCACGGGCGAGCAGGGACACAATCCGATCCCCCTCGTCAGTGATGGGGGCAGGCCTTCCGACATAATCGTCGTAAAGCCAAACGAAATGGCCGCGCGGATCAAGGCCTTTCTCACAGCACTGATCCACCCAGCCCTGCGGCAGGGCATGATCGTAAGTCAAGCCAGCGTATCTGGCCTCGGCGGCTTCGCCTACCGTTTGCGTCATCGCATGATCCTCAGTTCAGCGGGAGCAGGCGCATTGTCCGCAAACGATTCAATGTTGTTCAGAATCTCGCAGACCTCTTCCACATCCCAAATGGTTTTCGATTGAACAAAGGGCACACCGTCCGTTTCTTTGTCCCACTCATTGTTCGCAAATTCCTTCGCAGACGCATGATCAGGGAACCACCGGCACCGCTCGCCACACTCCACGGTCCACACCGCTAATCTCAATTCGCTCATGACTCCCCCTTCGCGTAAGCAATCAACTTATCTTCCTGCACCAAATCCAACAGTAAATAGAGCGTGTGGATGTCGCCCGTTTTCAGTTCGTCTTCAATCCGATCAAAGAGACTTTCCCACAGATCTTCGTTCATGTTTCGTTCTCCGTTAGTCAGGGCATATGCCCACCTCCATGGTATGGGATAAGTCACATAGTGGCAATAGCGTGGAGAACACTTCGGTATGAAACAGGGTGGCTGAAATGTTTGGTGGGTGTGGCGCGCAATCCGTCCATCTTCAGATCCACCGCACGGTCACCTCGATAAAGGAAGATCTCACTGCCCGTGGCAGTACAAAGCTTCACCGCAATCCAGCAACTGCCGCGCGCGTGTTTGGTAGCAAATGCAACCTGATGCGGCGTGATGTCCACCGACATATTCTGCGTGGTCTTCAACTCCACCATATGCCAATCGCCCTTGCCGTCCATGATCAGGACATCCGGCACACCCAACGTGGCCCTCGACTCTAACCGCGTGGCAGACCAATCGGGGCAGTTAGCTCGGATAGCTTTCTTTAACGATTGCCAAAAGCTGGCTTCACGCTGTTTCTTTGGCTTCGCCTTTACTTCCAAAATATCGGTCACTTTTTTCGGATTCCCTCAAAATCCTCTCGCTCCAATCTAGACATCATGTGAAGCGGTTTTACCAACCTCTGCCCTTTTTGCATTTCTTGCATTCGACGCCACGTGGCAGGGCCATACCAAAATTTTCCCCACAAATTAATCAGGAACATCTTGAACCTCTTCAGAAAGACGCTCACGCGCCCGCGTTCTATTCCCACCGTCCTCGGCTCCCGCATCATGCGTTAACGGAGCATACGTTTGCTTGAGTTCGTTCAAGGCCTTCATAACCTCTTCCTTGCTCATTTGATCGATGGTGCCGTGACGTATCTCCGTTTTATTAACGTAGATGTCCCCCTGTGCCTGCCCACGGCGATATTCCGCCTGCACTGCGGCACTGTACGCACCACTCTCTAACGCCGCGTCACGGATGATCTGGAGGTCCCTGAGATGCCTCTGGTATTCCACGCCATATTTTTCGTCAAGCTCCTGCCTGTATTCACGGATCGCGCGGCAGACATGAGGGTGGATTCGTGGGTTGGTGAGTTCAGAGGCCCTGACATGGGCAGACCGTTCGGGATAGCCCGCGTTGATCGCCGCCTCCCGCATTGTGATCTGTCCATCTTTTGACACAAGTTCGCGGACAAAAAGCTCCTGCCTTCTGGTCAACCGCTTTTGTGCCAGTGGTGGTCGGTTGGTTTGCTGTCGTTTTGCTTCAGGAAGTGCCGCCGCCTTAGTGTCCAGCACCTTAGCGTACCGCTTGGCTTTCTTCGTCACAGGAGTACCCCGGTATGTGAGTAAGTCCGGCTAACCATACCTTAATTTGGCTCCCTATATATATATTTTCCAGAAAAATAAAAATAATTTTTTTGAATCTCAAAAGCCCTAATAGCACGGAGGCGATTAACAAGCTCGAACATAAGCAGTGTATCCCTGTGTAACCCCCGTGTAACGAAGAAATCCAGGGTTTATGCGGCCTCTAGGCCCATGTTACGTGGTTACGCCCGTTACGGGCATTTAGAATTTATTTTTTTATTTTTTATTTCTCTGGGAAAACACTATATAGATAGCGAAATTAAGACCCAAAACAACTTTTCCCAAAGCTTGCACAGTGTAGAAGTGTAGGTTTTTTTCTTAAAAATAGATTATTTGAATAGCGGAAGGGGGACATATAAAAAAAAGGAGGCCTTAAAATACTGCACTTCTGCACTAAGACCCGTGGCCCGTGGCCCGTGCCTGCTGTCTCCCGACATGGGGCTGATGGGCCACGGTTCACGGTGACTGTTACGCCCCTTCGGGAATGGTGCCTATAGAGAAGACATTCATGTCGTCTATTTGGGCGATGAGGTCAGCAAGTTCCTGCTGGTGCTTTTTGAATGCCCGGTTTTTGTGAATAGACACAGAGCATTTTTCGCTAATGTCGTGAAAGACTTCATCCCGGCTAAAGCCTAATTGGAGCAACTTGACGATGCGGTCTTGTGGCTTGCCGTATTGCGCTTCTGCTTCGGTTAAGGGTACGTCGTTGGTTGTTTCTGGTTTCATGGTTTTCTCCCAAATTGATGTTCCACATGGAACACCCCGAATATCGCACGTATGCGATACCCCGTCAAGCGGGAGTTTACAGGTAGATAGCGACGTAGGTGGTGAGTCCTGCCATGAAAAGTATGGCGGCGAGGTGTTCTATTACCTGTTGTTTGACGGGTCGTTCTTTGCGGTCTTTGTGGCACTGTTCGCACAGGGCGTTGGTGATGGGCACACCGCATCGGTTGCAGACGTAGCAGTGTCGCATTAGTGGAAGTTCTTGTGCTTGAACTGGTCGCGGGTTTCGATGAGGTAATCGGTGTAGACGATGAAGCCGATTTGGCAGAGGCACATGATGAATTCCTGTTCGTCGTCGGCCATGAGGGTTCCCATCAGGTGTTTGCTTTGTTCGTCGCCCAACCAGATTTCGTTTTGCAGGGCGTTGGCTACGAACTCGCGGAAGTCGTCGCTACTTTCTAGCAGTTTGGCGACATCTACTCTTTTTTCTGAATCAATTGCCAATCCCATATCAGACTCTCCCGGCGGACTGTAGTAGTCTACTTCAATAGAAGAACCAACTCTATCTTATATCTGGGGGGATAGCGAGATGATGCCGAGGATTTTCTTGGTCAAGTGGCGTGATGCGTGTGGCGGGACCCGTAGTGGTTGGCGTTCGGTTGAGGAGATGAAGGAGACGCGGGAGGCGGAGGTGATGTCGTGTGGTGTGATCCTTCATCAGGACGAGCGGCGTCTTTTGCTGTGCCCGCACGTTTTGTTAGATGAGGACGGTCGGGTGGAAGAGGGGGACGCTGAGATTGCGATACCGATGGATTGGGTGACCAGTGTTGAGGAGTGGAAGAGTCATGGGTAGAGAAGAAGACGATTGGGACGATTTGGTTCTGGACGACTTGGAAGAAGAGGCGGAGTTGCTCTTTGAGGAAGGTGCGCCGGAGATAGAAAAGCGTGATGAGTCGTTTTACGCTAGTCGCCTTCAGTTGATTGAAGAGGCGGCGCGGAGAGTGAAGAGTGGATGATTTGCCTGAGTATGTAGTGCCTTTGGTTTGCGTGACGGTTGCGGCGCTGGCCTGTTACTTCATGGGGAGTTGAACGCTTTTGTCAGTAGGGCGCACCAAAAGTACAGGTCGCCGTCGGACATATTGGATCGGATTTTATTGACGCGGTCGCAAACGAGTCGGAGGTTGTCGGGCACATAGCCTTTATCCGGGGTAATCCTGTCGATAGAAACATTGGTCCCGCGCCGTGAGCCGTGGTTCGATGACAGTCCTTCGTGCATCCATGTCATGGGCAGGCCGGATAGGGCGCACAGTCCTTGCTGTTCTTCAAACAAATTGTATAGAAAATCTAAGTCAACCCTTTCGTCAAATTCTATCTCGTATCGTTTGACGCGTTGCTTCATGTCCCTGAGCCGTGATGACAGGTAGTTGCGTGGTGATTTGTGTACGGAATCAACTTGGAGCTTGTAGTCACAGTCGGCACAGATGGGCCGCCCACGCTGATATGTACCGGAGTGGTAGCGTTCGCCAAAGTTTTTTTTAGCTTTTCTTTTCTTGCAAATCCTGCAAGTAAGCCGATCCAATCGCCTGCCCCCACATGCGATTAATCTCGGGGGTTAGATATACGCGATTAATTAAGCCCAATCAAGGACATAATCAAAAAAATTACAAACAACGCGAAGTATCCTTGCCAACCCATTAAACCTTTTTCGGGTTCTACAATGCGGTGGAGTTTTTTGGATGAATCTCCCTCCGCCGCAGGGGGCGCGGTTATGGAGACGGTGGCGTTTTGCGGTTGTTCCCACGCTTCGTTGACTTCCGTCTCGGGGTTGTCCGCGATGAATCGTCCGTCTTTGCCACGGGCGCGGCGTTTTTTGTTAGCCATCAGGATTTTCCTCCTCAATAGGTCGGTAATAAATAACGTGTGCGCCGCAGTCGGAGCAGGTCAGGTTACTGGACATGTCAAAGAAGTCGTCGTCTTCTACGTCATGGTCGCCGCCCCATATCAGCTTTCCGCGACACCACCAACAAATGTCTCCGCTTGTACTCATGCAATGTCAACCTCTGCTGTAGTTTCAACCCACACCTGCGCGCCGCAAGGCAACGGTTTATCAGGAGAATAAACAACGGTGCTAGGCCCGTGGACCGTGACGCTGTGGCCGTAGGTATTACTTTTACCCTCTTTGACCGTAATCACTGGTTCTCTTTCGCCGGTTTTTTTGTTGCGGCGAATGACGTGTTGGTTTACGTGGATTCGTTTAATGGTCATTCCGGTTGCAACTTTGACCATTGTGAACAGGGGTCCGTGGCCCGTGACTTGTGTAGCGTACAATACCACTTGCGTTTCGCTGTCGGTTTGGCGTGACGACAGGTTCGGCATTCGACGGAGAGGGGAAGGGGTTGTTCACCGTCGGGCCAGCAGTGCGGCTTGTAGTTACAGTACTTGCACTCAAAGCAATTCGGGGTGTCTGAGATGCGAGTAATGGACGAGCCACGGACCACGGATAGGGATTTACGCAACAGGTCCTTGAACCGTGGTTCGTCAAACGGGACGTTCTGTGCGTGATACACGGAGGTGTTTTTGTTGTACGCCACCATCCATGCGGATGTAAAGCCAGACAGTCCCATGAGGAGTTGCATCTGGTCGTAGTAGATTGGGTGACTTTTTTCGATCCCCAAGTTTTTAAAGGTGCGCCACTTCTTTTCGTTCATCGACTTGATCTCAAGGATCTGCATCGACTCGCCGTTGTTGATGACGCCGTCGGCGTGGCCGCGTAGGTGTCCACCGAGGGCCGTGTACGTCCATTGCATTTTGGTTTTTGGATCGACTTCCTGAACGTAGACCCCTGCCATCTTCAGGTCTTCGACAACAACTTCTTCCAGATAGTGGCCGAGGGCGAAGATCCGCACGACTGCGGGTGGTGGGGGATTTTGCGGGTAGCCGCGCAGGCTGTATTGAAGAAAGGCGTGGCAGGGGTTGCCCACGTTGCTTGCGCCTATGTAGCACCGGCGTTCGTTCTTGTAGGCTTTTGCTGTACCCATATCAATCGCGTCGATTAACTGCACGTATGCGCCTCATCTGCATTGGTTGGATACCTTAACATATGAAAAGATTTGACGCAAAAAAAGCCCCGCATTGCGCGGGGCCGGGTTGTAACATGTTCACTTTGGGAGTCTAACATCAACCCTAATCAAACGTTTTAGGAGTGACATGTAAAAGAACATGTCACACCCCAAGCTATCACTACGGTCTGACGATTTCAAGCACTTCTTTTTCGGCTTTATCTGCGAAAACAACCGACAGGTCGGATTGGATTGCAACGGGCTTTTGAAAACGGTCGGCCATTTGATGTGCGGCTTCTATGGCGATCTTTACTTCATCGGAAGCTATTCCAAACCACCACTTTCCAGTTCCCCTATCAAACGTACCAGAAACCATTTTGCTTTCCTCAAATCCTCTACGGGTTTTCCTTTGTGTTCGTAACGCCAAAGGTATTTCATTGAAGACGCCTTAAGATAGGCCTGAAACCCTTCGGAGGTCAAGCTGGCTTTGATAGCGTCGATACACTCAATCCCACCTTGGTTATAGTGGGCGGGGCAATTAACGTTATCCGAGTTCTCTGGCATTCTTTTCTCTCTCCGCGTCTAGCTTGGTTTTGAGAAACTCATGCCAAATATGCAGTTTGTCGAAGTCTGTCCGGTCGATCTGCTCGCCGCTGTCATAAGCTTTCTCAAGCTTCTTTAGCGCCTTGTCAAACTCCGCCTGCATGGTTGTGAACTGACTCATATTGAAAAGCTCTTGGACGTAAGGTCTACGCCATTCTCCTTTTTAAACGAATCAACTTGCTCCGCAATGTACTCCTGATCGCCGTCTGACAGATTTGCCATCTTCCAGCCCTCATGAATGTAGCGAAGCTGTCCACTAATTGTACGCCCTTCAACGCGAGCAATCACTACTAGCTCTTCGTAAACGTCACGCGGCAACAGCACGGATTTCCATTTGGTAGTGTCCATTACACTTCTCCTAGTTTGGTATAAGAGAGTATACGGATGATCCTAGTCTGGATCAACCTCAGAAAACGTTTCTGCATGGACATCGTCATACATCTCAGTTAGGTCGGCAATCAGGTCTTGCAACACATCTAGCTCGCAAATGTCGGGCAAAAGAACAAACCAACGGTCGTTTAAAACAATGAAGCCTTCGCCGTCGTACAGGTCGTAGTAGATGGTGCCTACTTTAGATGCGGTCCTGATATTAGCCATTAATGAGATCCTCACACTCGCCCCAGCTTGGGCCTACTTCTACGTCACATTTGTTTGGCACCTGTAAAGGCACCGCGTTTTCCATGATCTCAGCAAGCTCCTTGGCTTGCTCCGGGCTATCTACAGAAAAAGCCAGTTCATCATGCACCTGCAACATGGGAATAAAACCCGCTTCACAAACGTCTACCATCGCCTGCTTAGTCATGTCTGCGGCAGAGGCCTGTATCAAGCGGTTTAGAGCCTTGTACGTGTAAGCTCGACGCAAACTGGTCGTTGGCCCGTGGGTCGCGAGTGCTTCTTCGCGAGGAAGCGCCTTGTGCATTTCAAAACTGTTTGGCTCCCACAGGTCAAAGCGACACTTCCTGCCGCGTAGTGAGCGGAGACTGCCCGAGGACCGTGGGTCGTCAAGCTTGTTCTGTACACCTTTCATCAGCCCTTTCACGAACGGTACGCGCTTGTGATACTTCTGCGTTAACGCCTTAGCTTCGTCCACGGATAGGTCTAACTGGTCGGAGAGCTTGTTGACGCCCATGCCGTACATCATGCCAAGGTTGATCACTTTAGCCTGCTTGCGCGGGATGCTCGCCATCTCGCTGACCATACTATGGAAGTCCATATCCGGGTTGTTACGGTAGCCGTCTACAAAGCTTTCTACGCCCTCCATGGGCATGTTCTTGTAGTCGCCGTAGTTCTTGGCGAAGTGAACCAAGATCCGTGGTTCCTGCTGAGAGAAGTCTATGGCCGCCCACTGCTGTCCTTCTTCTGGGAGGAACAACGAACGGATCATGGGGCCTAGCTCTGGGTCGCGGGCCGGGATCTGTTGTAGGTTGGGCGAGTTCATGGAGATGCGGCCTGAAACGGTGCCCCCGTCGTCGGATCTTAGCTGATTGATGTGGCTGTGGATTCTGCCGTCATGCACGTACTTTAATATGCCGTCGATGAACGAGCCGCTGGTCTTGTTTAGATTGCGGGCTTTGACGATGTGCTTTGCAAGCTCATGGCTATGCTCCGACAGAAACGATTTGGTAAAGCTGGGCGCTCCCTTCTCCGTGCGAGGGTAAGGAATGCTCAGTTTGTCGAAAGCCTTGGCTATAGATTGTGCGGCCCAGATCTCTACGTCCATGCCTGCTAGCGATTTGATCTGCTTGATCGTTTCCTTTTCCTGCTTCATTAGGACTTGCTTG